>Ga0256841_1001842_pt1 | contig 17496 bp, 17 predicted proteins | sample 356308metaG_FD_185971 | JGI IMG/M metagenome (GOLD analysis project Ga0256841, IMG submission 185971) | Hydrothermal vent microbial communities from Mid Atlantic Ridge, Atlantic Ocean - 356-308 | ecosystem: Environmental > Aquatic > Marine > Hydrothermal vents | place: Atlantic Ocean: Mid... | reverse complement strand
TCTCGGCGTCGACAAGCTCGACGATCTGTCCGGGAATGCCTAGACACATGGTTCCTACCTCGCCACGCTACTCAGCCCACGGGCGGCCGCGATCACCGCCTGACCCAGCGCGAGCCCGCCGTCGTTGGCCGATGTCTGTCGATGAGTGAGCACCCGGTAATCCAGCGCCCGCAGCCGTTCCGCCACCTGTTCCAGCAGGGTCCGGTTCTGGAACACGCCGCCGGTGAGCGCCACGGTATCGAGTGTCCGCTCGTCCTCCCGGTGGGTCAGCTTGTGCACCATGTGCACGACGGCGCGCGCCAGGCCCTTGTGAAAGCGGGCGGCCATCACACCTGGCGGTGTGTCCAGGATCAGATCGCCGAGCAGCGCCTGCCACATGGGTAGTGGCTCGATGTACGGTAATCCGGTGCCGCCCAGCCGTGGCACCGCAAACGGATAGGCCAAGTCGTCGCTTTCGTTTTCCAGCGTCTCCCGGTCTACCAGGGCCTCCAGCTCGATGGCCGCCTGGCCCTCGTAGCCGGCCCGTTCCCGGCACACACCGATGGCCGCGGCCACGGCGTCGAACAACCGCCCGCAGGAAGAGGCGAGGGGGCTGTTGGTGCCGCGCTTGAGCATCGCCGTCAGGGTCTTCAGGGGCTTGGATTCCAGAAACCGGGTCAGCTCCAGTTCGTCATAGTTCATCTTGTAGCGCGCCCAGCCCATCTCCGCCATCAGGTGGGCCCAGGTGTTGCGCCAGGGTTCGCGCATGGCCTGGGCGCCGCCCGGCATGGCCACCGGCTTGAAGGTGCCGAGCCGCTCGTAGCCCCGATAGTCGGCACGCAGGAACTCGCCGCCCCAAAGTGTCCCATCGTCGCCGTAGCCGAGGCCGTCGAGCGCCACGCCGAGCACGGGGCCCGCGTCCAGCGGCCAGCCGTTGTCGGCCAGACATGCGGCGATATGGGCGTGGTGGTGCTGGACCTCGATCAGTTCGATACCCTCGGCCACGGCCCGCTCACGGCCGAGTTTCGCCGAAAGGTATTCCGGGTGGCGGTCGATGACGAGGGCCTGCGGCGTGTGCTGGAACAGCTCGGCATAGAGCGCGAGATTGCGTCGATAATCGGCCCAGGTGGCCGCGTCCTCCAGGTCGCCCATGTGTTGCGACAGGATGGCTTGGCCGTCCCTGACCAGGCAGAAGGCGTTCTTCAGCTCGCCGCCGAGGGCCAGAATCGCATCGGCCGCCTCGAACCCGGCCGGCAGGGGCAGCGGCGCCGGGGCGTAGCCGCGCGCGCGGCGCAGCAGCCGGGGCGCGCCGTCCATCACCCGCACCACCGAGTCGTCCACCCGGTTGACGATCTCCCGGTCGTGGAGCAACAGCCAGTCGGCGATGCCGCCCAGCCGCTCCCGGGCCTCGTCGTCGGCGGTGCACTGCGGTTCATCGGACCGATTGCCCGAGGTCATCACCACCGGGCGGTCCATGCGCCTGAGCAACAGATGGTGCAACGGCGTGTAGGGCAACATGAAGCCGAGCGTGCGCTGCCCGGGCGCCACGCCGGGCGCCAGATCGGTATCCGTCCTGGCGTCGAGGATCACGATGGGCGCCTGCGGGGCGCGCAGCAAGGCTTCCTCGGCCCCGGTCACTTCGCAGTAGCGCCGAATGACTTCGATGTCGCGCGCCATCAGGGCGAAGGGCTTGTCGAAGCGGCGCTTGCGTTCGCGCAGCCGGGCAACGGCGCCGGCATCGGTGGCATCGCAGGCGAGATGGAAACCGCCCAGACCCTTGATGGCGACGATCTCACCGCGCTGCAGCAGGGTGCAGGCGGCGTCCACGTCGTCGAGCTGGGTCAGGGCGTCGGTGCTGAAGGCGTGGCCGTCGGCGCGCTCCAGCCAGGCGCGCGGCCCGCAGGCGTGACAGGCGTTGGGCTGGGCGTGGAAGCGTCGGTCGGCCGGATTCTCGTATTCGGCCCGGCAGTCCCGGCACATGGGAAAGGCCGCCATGCTGGTGTTGGCGCGGTCGTAGGGGATGGCGTGCACGATCGACAGGCGCGGCCCGCAGTGGGTGCAGTTGGTGAAGGGATAGCGGTAGCGGCGACTGAACGGGCTCAACGTGTCTTCGACACAGGCCGGGCAGGTGGCCGCGTCGGGCACCACCCCGGTGTGGGGGGCGGTGGCGGCACTGTCCTCGATCTCGAACCCGGCCGGCGCTGAAGCGCCGTCCAGCGGCACGCGCTCGATGGCGTCGATGCGCGCCAGCGGCGGACACCGTTCGCGCAGGGCGCGGACCAGTGCGTCGAGGCGGTCCGCCGCCCCCCATGCCTCGATGAGCACGCCCTCGCCATCGTTGCGCACCCGACCGGCCAGATCGAGTTCACGGGCGATCCGCCATGCCGTGGGGCGGAAGCCGACACCTTGAACCAGACCGCGCACGCGGATGCGAGCGCCGGTGGTGTGGGGGACGGGCCGGGCGTGGGCGTTCACGGCGCCAGCCTCCACAGGCTCACGCGGTTGTTGCCGGAGTCCGCCACCACCACCCGGTCGCCGAGCGTGGTCAGCCCATAGGGCCAGCAGAAACTGTCCGGCGCCGCAGGCTGCCAGCGGTTGTCGCCCTTTTCGTGGAAGTCGGGCTGGCCGGCCAGCCGCCGGGCCGGCGCGCCGGTGGCGAGATCGTCGATGTGCCACCCGAGCAGACGCGAATTTGCAGTATCGGCCACCACAAGCCAGTCCCCCCATGCCGCCAGGGCGTAGGGCATGTTGAGGCTGGTGGCGCGCGGCCAATATAGCGATTGGTTGTGGTCAACCTGGGTGAAGTCGGTCTGGCCCAGTACCTCGTCGCAGGGGGCGCCGTGCCGGTCGGGTAAGGCATCCCACACCATGATGCGGTTGTTGCCGGCATCGGCCACGCACAGACGGCCGCGCCACAGGGCGATGCCGTGCGGCCAGCGCATGCTCATGGCCGAGGGCTCGCCACCGGCGTTTTCGTCGCGCCCGGCGAAATCGCGCTGCCCAAGTACCAAGTCGGCTGGCTGGCCGTTCTTCTCGGGCAGCCCGCTCCACATCAGCACGCGCCGGTTGGCGCTGTCGGCGACGAACAGCCGGCCACCGGCCCAGGTCACGCCGTAGGGCCAGTTCAGCCCTTCGGCGCAGGCGTGATCCTTCCCGCGGTTGGGCTCGGTGGTCGCGAAATCGGGCTGACCGAGTACCAGGTCCGCAGGCTGGTGACTGTGGCGGGGTGCCTTGCGCCAGATCAACACCCGATGGTTCCAAGCGTCGGCGACGGCGAGGCCGCCGTCGCCGCAGGCGCAGATTCCGGTGGGCACGTTCAGGGTGTCGGGGCCGGCCCCTCCCTTGGCATTGCGGCCCTCTTGTTCGAACGTCGGCTGGCCGATCAGCCAGTCGGCCGGTACACCATCCTCGTCCGGTATCGCGCGCCAGCCGATCAGACGGTGGTGGCCGGTGTCGGCGATCCAGAGGCTGCCGTCCGGCAGCAGCGCCGCGCCCCTGGGGCCGAAACACTGCCTGGCGCTCGGCTTCATCCCGGCGGTGACCAGGGGCGGGCGGCGCTCGCCACCCAGTACCAGGTCGGGTTCGACAGTGGCAAAGAGCGGCTCCTGTGCCGCGTCGCGGGCGGCGGCATCCCGTAATGCCGGATCGGGGCTCACCCTCATGCGTACCATGCTCATGACAGCTTGACCTGGACGCGCCCGGCATTCACCCGGACGGGATGAGGCTGCAGCTGGACCTCCGGCGCGGTCAGGCATTCGCCGGAGTCGAGTGCGTATTGGAAACCGTGGTAGGGGCAGGTGAGCACCCCGTTTTCCAGATCGCCACCGTCCAGCGGCATGCCGAGATGCGCGCAGGCATTCTCGTAACACCGGATGTCGCCGCCCCGGCGCCAGAACAACAGCGAATGCCCGTCGTGTTCCAGGATGCGGATATCGCCTTCACCGATCTCGTCGAGGTGTGCCACCTCCGCCCAGCCGACATCGTCCACGCGCGCAAAGGGGCTGACGAAGTCCACCTGAACCGAGCGTGGGACATTTTGGCCGTTCGCCTTCCTGATCTCGGTGATCTCCGGGCAGTGTTCGCGAATGGCCTTCTCCACGCCGGCCGACAGCGTCAGCCCCGAAGCGGGGCAGCCGTCGCAGGCGCCAGTGAGCCGGATGGTCACGGTGTCCGGTGGTTCCACTGCCACCAGTTCCACGTCGCCGCCGTGTTCCCGCAGATAGGGCCGCACCGAATCGAGTGCTCGCTGCACGCGTTCGTCGAGCGAAGGACGGAGGATTTCCAGATGCCGCAGCACCGCATACACCACTTGGTCGCTGGCGACTTCCCGCAGGCGGCTGGCGGCCGCCGGGTCGTCTTTGAGCGCTCGGATCAGCCGGGCGAAGGCCTCCCGGTGTAGGGCTTCGATGGCCCGACGCAGCGCCTCGACCGTGTGGCGTTGCTGTTCATCCCAGCCGGCGACGATGGTCTGCAAGGCTTCGATGTCCTTGAGCAAGCCATCCAGGGTCGGGGCGCCGGTCGCTGTATGCTCCGGGACGGCGGCCATGGCCTCAGGCGTACTTGAGGTTGCGGAACAGCCAGGGTTGCAGTATGCCGCCGACCAGCCCGGCGAGCCCGCCGGCAGCCCACAGCGCCAGCCCGGCGAAGCTCGCACCGATCAGCACTGCGGCGGTCACCGCCGCACCGATGGCGATGTCCTGGACAACCTTGGCCGGATCCTGGAACAGCTTGCCCTGGAAGAACAGCTGGATGGAATTCAGCACCATGTCGATCATGCGCCACCCCCCAGCGACAGGACCGCCAGCACGGCCAGCCCGACGATCAGGCCGGGCACCGCACCCAGCGGTCCGTAGAAGCTGCCCATCCAGGCCCCCAGGCTCTTTTCCATGTGTCCGTGGGCGACGATGGCGCCGCCGATGGCGCCGCCTGCCAGCGCCGCGACGATGCCGGCGCCCAGGGCGCCCAATGCGCCGATCAGGCTCATTTCGGTCATGGCATTCATCCTCCCTCGTTGGTCAGTCGCCGGATGCACGCCGTTCGGCCCCATTTCCACCGTTGTCGGGCAAGCCATCCAGCTCTCGTCGAAGTTCCTCCAGCGCATCTGCGATCTGCTCGACCTTGCTGATCTCTCCAAAGCGAGTGAAGATGTCGCATGCCTCGCGGTACAGCGCCGCCGCGCGATGCAGGTTGGCGCGGTTGCCATGCTCTGGGTGTTCCGGATCGTCGGGCAGATTCCACAGGGCGTTGGCTTTGTTGGCGATGGTATTGGCGTACTCGAGCGGCGTGTCGGTCGGGTTGCGTACCCGAAGCGCCTCGTCATAGGCCTCCAGCGCGCGGAGGTTGTTCTCGACCGCATGGGCGCTGGAGGCATACTGCAGGGCGTTGCCGAGATTGTTTTGCAACATGGCGTACTCGGCCGGGTGATCCACGATGTTGACCACATCGAGCGCCGCTTCGAAGGACTGCACCGCCAGTGCCTCGCGCATCTTGGCGCGGGCATCGGTCATGGGGATCGACAAAAAGGCGGTGGCGAGATTGTTGTGGAGAATGGCATATTCGGCCGGGTGCCGCTTGGCATCGAACACCCGCAGGGCCCGCTGGTAGGCTTTGATGGCGTCCGTGATCTTGGCCTGGTGTACCCCCGCCAGCGACTGGATGGTCAGTCCGAGGTTCATCCAGGCCTCGGCCTGTTCCTCGGCGCTGCCGGAGTCTTCCAGTATCGGCAGCGCTGCCTCGAAGGCCTCCTGGGCGCGGTGCAGGCTTTCCGTGTCGGTGTCCGGCATGGCCTGCAGGGCGGTGCCCATGCGGGCCTGAATGCGGGCGCGCAACAGCGCGTCGGACTCGGGAGCCAGCGACAGCGCCCGTTCGTAGAGTGCCACCGCGTCCGCCAGTTCCTCCGGCGACTTCGGCTTCTGTTGCAGGCCCATGGCGATCTCCATCAGCATCTCGGCCTTCTCGGCCGGAGTCGCCTGGGCTTGTTCCACCATCCGCAGCGCGGTTTCCGCCTGTTGCCGGGCGAGCGAGGACAGCATGTTCGGTGGTGTTCTCCTGACGGACGTACGGACGGAGCGTAGGACGGCTTCCCAGAGATGTCAAATATCATTTCATAATGTAAACAAGGTTATCAGCAGTAAGAGCGTTCAGGGAAGCAACTCCTTGCCATATCGCTTTTTGCATGCTATCAATGCAAACTAACTTTTCATTTAGACAAGGTGTAGTCCAATCCAGTGGACCGTCAGTGGACCATCGTCACCCTCGGGTTGAGCCAGGCGGAGCAGGCCTTGGCGGATCGGGTCTTGGGCGCTCATTATCGAGTGCTACAAGCCGAGCTCCCCGAAACGGCGCTGGATCTGCTGGAGGACAGCGACGCTGATCTGTTGTTCTGTGCGCAGGACCTGCCGGGGACCACAGGCACGGCCTTCCTGCGCACCTGTCGGGTTCGTTTCCCGGAGGTGGTCCGTATCCTCACCGGTGAGCTGTCGGAGGGCGAGCTGGTCGATGCCATCGGGGCCGCTGCGGTATACGGCTTCGTACCCAGGCCCTGGCTGGCCGCGCAGCTCGAGCTGGAGGTGCGACGGGCGCTGGAGAATCGGGAACTGGCGTATCGACACCGTCATCTGAGCCGAAAGCTGAAGTTCACCGAGGACATCCTCGAACGTTCGGCGCAGACTCCGGCGGACGAACGGCTATCGTTTCACAAGCTGCTCTACTGCAGCCCGCGCATGGCCGAGCTGTGCAATCTGGCTCGCAAGGCCGCCGCCACCAATCTGCCGGTGCTGATCCAGGGGGAGACGGGGACCGGTAAGGAGTTGCTGGCGCGCGCCATCCACGAGAACAGTGAGCGGCGGGACCAACCGTTGATGGTGCAGAACTGCGGCGGCATGTCCGATGAGTTGCTGCACTCGGAGCTGTTCGGGCACAAGCGGGGTGCCTTCACTGGTGCAGTGAGCGACCGGTTGGGCCTGTTCCCCGCCGCCAACGGCGGCACCGTGTTTCTGGACGAGATTTCCGAGATCTCGCCGGCTTTCCAGGTCAGCCTGTTGCGTTTCTTGCAGGAGGGCGAGGTCAAGCCTCTGGGCTCGGACCGGATCCAGCACTGCGATGTGCGCATCATTGCCGCGTCCAACCGCCCGCTCGGGGAACTGGTCAGTGAAGGCCGTTTTCGTCAGGATCTATACTTCAGGTTGAACGGCTTTCAGTTGATCATACCGCCGCTGCGGGAACGGCCGGACGATATCCCCGTGCTGGCCGAGTACCTTGCGCGCAAGTACGGCGAGTCGATCAATCGTCGGATCCTGGGCATCGCCCCCGAGGTGGTAGAACGGCTCAAAGCGTATCACTGGCCGGGCAATGTGCGTGAGCTGGAGAACGAGATGAAACGCATGGTGGCGCTGGCCGACAATGGCGAGTATCTCACTGTCGCCAATCTCTCTCCGCATCTGGTAGACCTCAAGCCGCCTCGCGTGAACTGCCAAACCTGCCTCGAGCTCAAGGGTGAGACACTCAAGGAGAAGATCGAATACGTGGAGACCGAGCTGGTCCGCCAGGCCTTGCAGCGCCACCGCTGGAACCAGACCAAAGCAGCCGCGGAACTGGGTCTGTCGCGTGTCGGCCTGGCCAACAAGATCAAGCGCTACGGCCTCAACGGCCGGGGTGCGTCCCGCGCCGGCTGAGGCTGTTGCCATGAGCAAAAACGATCACCATCGTCCGTCGCTCGCCGGCGACAAGCTAGTGCCTTTCCCGCAGTCCCGTACCCGGCCGTCGGGAGACCCTCGGGGTTTTCGCGACCTCGGCGTCTCGAGGCTGGTGCGCGAGGTCGGTATGGTCCAACCCAATCTCAAGGGACACTGGTGCAGCCGTTGCCAGGGCATATGGTTCGGCTTCGTGGGAGAGGTCGAATGCCCCGTGTGCGGCAATCGCCACGGCTGAGGCGTGCGCTGCGACCCGCGCAGCTCTGCATAGCTGCTTTGCGTTCGTGCTGTAAAGCATTTTGGCACTTTGTCCACGGCGAGGGTTTCGTGATTCTGCCGGCGTTCCCTATCTGACTGACATTGCTGGATTTTTAGGAAGGATTTTCAGTTGGCATCGATCTTGTAAGTCTTGTCGCAGCGCTCTTTCAATCAGGCCCCGGCAGGGGTGGCGTCTGCGAGGAGGATCGACATGGCCAACGTTCTTTGGCTCCAGGGCGGAGCCTGTTCCGGTAACACGATGTCGTTTTTGAACGCCGAGGAACCGAGTGCCTGCGACTTGGTGACCGACTTCGGCATGAACATCCTCTGGCATCCATCGTTGGGGATGGAGCTGGGCGACAACCTGCAACAGATGCTGCGCGACTGTGTCTCCGGCAAGATCAAGCTGGATATCTTCGTGTTCGAAGGCACGGTGGTGAACGCTCCCAACGGCACCGGCGAATGGAACCGGTTCGCTGGACGCCCGATGAAAGAATGGGTGCGTGAATTGGCGGATGCAGCCGATTTCGTGGTTGCCATCGGCGACTGCGCCACCTGGGGCGGTATCCCGGCCACGGCGCCCAATCCCACGGATTCCCAGGGGCTTCAGTTCCTCAAGCGTGACCACGGCGGTTACCTGGGCAAGGATTTCAGGGCTAAGAGCGGGTTGCCGGTCATCAACATTCCGGGCTGTCCCGCCCACCCCGACTGGGTGACCCAGATCCTGGTGGCGGTGGCCACCGGACGGGCCGGCGATCTCTCGCTCGACGAGTTCCAGCGGCCCAAGACCTTTTTCCAGAGCTTCACCCAGACCGGTTGCACGCGCAACATGCACTTCGCCTATAAGGTCTCCGCCACCGAGTTCGGCCAGCGCAAGGGCTGTCTGTTCTATGACCTCGGCTGCCGGGGGCCCATGACGCACAGCCCTTGCAATCGCATCCTGTGGAATCGGGTGTCGTCCAAGACCCGCGCCGGCATGCCTTGTCTCGGGTGCACCGAGCCCGAGTTCCCGTTCTTCGATCTTGCGCCCGGCACCGTGTTCAAGACTCAGACCATGATGGGCATACCCAAGGACCTGCCCGAGGGCGTCAACAAAAAGGGTTACATCAAGCTCACCGGCGCCGCCAAGGCCGCCGCGCCGGCTTGGGCCGAACAGGACATCTTCGTCGTCTGAACGGCGGGGCAGACCGATTCACCGATCCGGAGGAAATACCCATGACTGAAGCAGTCCAGACACTCGATATCTCGCCGGTCGGCCGCGTCGAGGGCGATCTCGATGTTCGCGTCGACGTACAGGACGGCGTGGTGGTCAACGCCTGGACCCAGGCCGAACTGTTCCGCGGCTTCGAGATCATCCTGCGTGACAAGGATCCGCAGGCCGGTCTCGTGGTGACACCGCGCGCTTGCGGGATCTGTGGTGCCTCGCACCTGACCTGTGCCGCCTGGGCTCTGGACACTGCTTGGCAGACTGAAGTGCCGCGCAACGCCATCATCGCCCGCAACCTGGGCCAGCTCGCCGAAAGTCTGCAGAGCTTGCCGCGCCATCACTACGGCTTGTTCATGATCGACATGGTCAACAAGAACTATCGAGACAGCCAGTACTACGAGGAAGCCGTCAAGCGCTGGGCGCCTTTCACTGGCAAGCACTACGAACTGGGTGTGACCATCTCGGGGCGGCCGGTCGAGATCTACGCGTTGCTCGGTGGACAATGGCCGCACTCCAGCTACATGGTCCCCGGCGGTGTGATGTGCGCACCCACGCTGTCCGACGTCACCCGGGCCTGGTCGATATTGGAACATTTCCGCACCAACTGGTTGGAGCCTGTGTGGCTGGGCTGCTCGTTGGAGCGCTATGAAGAGATCCAGACCTACGACGATTTCATGGCTTGGTTGGACGAGCGACCCGAACATGCCAACTCCGATCTCGGCCTGTATTGGCGCATGGGTATGGATGTCGGCCTGGACAAGTTCGGTAAAGGGCTCGGCAAATACATCTCCTGGGGTTATCTGCCGCATGAGGAAAAATACAACCGGCCGACCATCGAGGGCCGTAACCATGCGGTACAAATGCCCAGCGGAATTTACCTCGGCGAATCGGACGTCCACATGAACATGGATCAGGCCATGGCGCGCGAGGACGTCACGCACGCCTGGTATGAGGAGCAGGGTGGGCCTGTGCATCCGTTCGATCGGACCACCAACCCGGTGGTCCATAACCAGGGTGATTTCGGCGGCAAGTATTCCTGGGCGACGGCGGTACTGCATTCGGAGTATGGCCACCTGGAGGCCGGACCGTTGGCACGGGAGTTGGTGTATGGAGGCGACCACATGGAAGACTGGCAGTACCGCGACGGCCTGGTGCTAGACATGTATAAGAATCTGGGGGGTGCCAGTGTGCTGCTGCGTCACTTCGCGCGCATGCACGAGGTCAAGTACATCTACCGCATGATGGAACGCTGCCTGCGCGAACTGCGTTTGAACGAACCTTTCTATGTCAAGCCCAAAGAACGAGACGGCCGCGGTTGGGGGGCGACCGAGGCGATTCGTGGCGCGCTCTGCCACTGGATCGATGTTGAGGGTGGCAAGATCAAAAATTATCAGATCATCGCTCCCACGACCTGGAATGTCGGTCCACGTACCGGCGAAGGGGAACGCGGTCCCATCGAGGAGGCTCTGATCGGCACTCCGATCAAAGATCCCAAGGATCCGGTCGAGGTTGGACACGTGGCGCGCTCCTATGATTCCTGCCTGGTCTGCACAGTACATGCGCATGATGCGAAGACCGGCGAGGAACTCGCCCGGTTCCGAACCGCTTGAAGGCCTTGCTACCTGGCCGCGCCCGCGAAGCGGGCGCGATCGGACGGGTCGTGCCCGAGCAGAGGAGCCCTGCGTGAGCCAGTCCGACGAGATACTCAGGAAACGGATCGCCGATCTACTGGCCAACGGCCTCGAGACCCAGACCGAACCTTTTCCCGAGACGGAAAAGGAGTTCGCCAGGATCCTGGACCAGCTGCGGGAGCTGCCGCCGGACGACTTGGAGGGCAAGTTGGTGATCTCGGGTTTCGTGGACCACCCTTACGGTGAGGATCAGCAGCGTTGCCTCGAATGCATGTACTACTTGGTGCACCGCAAGTGGTGTGACTTGCCCGAACTGGCGGTCCCGGTGGAGGCCGAGTGGTGGTGCCGCCTGTGGCGTATCTGAGTGGGTGCGAACATGGATCGGGAAGCAACCGTCAGCCCTGAACAGACGGCAGCCGACGGCGAACTGCGCAAACGGCTGCGCGGCATGTTGGAGAGCGGGCTGGAGACGGAGGTCGAGCCACGCGCCTACGATCACGATGCAGTCCAGTCGGTCGTGGCGCGTCTGCAGGCGCTCGCTCCGGACGACTACGAAGGCAAGCTGCGGATCGCGGGCTTCACCTTGACGCCTTGGCGGGGCGAAGACGAGATCGAGCAGGCCTGCGAGACCTGCATGTATTACGTCGTGCACCGGCGCTTCTGTGAACTGCCGGAGTTGATGCTGCCGGTCGAGCCTGAGTGGTCCTGCCGCCTTTGGCGCATCTGAGCTTGCTGTCTTACGCGGACCGGTCCGGCCGGATGCCTCCATGCTAACCATCATCGGTTGTGGCAATCCCAACCGGCGCGACGATGGTGCCGGAGTGGCCGTCGTGCAGCGCCTCCAGGCGTCACTGGGCAACGGGCTGCCGCCGGATGTCCGGATCTTTGATGCAGGCACGGCTGGCATGGATGTCATGTTTCAGGCTCGCGGCAGCCGCACGTTGATTCTGGTCGATGCCTGTCGCAGTGGTGCCGAGCCGGGTGCGGTGTTCGAGGTCCCAGGTGAGGAGCTGGCGGCTCGTCCGGCGCCTTCCTACAATCTGCACGATTTTCGTTGGGACCATGCGTTGTACGCTGGCCGCCAGATCTACGGAGAGGACTTTCCCGGAGAGGTGACCGTTTATCTGATCGAAGCTGCTTCGCTCGAGCTTGGCATCGGTCTGACGCCGGAAGTCGAACGCAGCGTCGAGACGGTGGTCGGCCGGTTGGCTGAACGGATCCAAGCCTGGCGGGTTGATGGCTGATCGAATTCGCATCGCTGGGGGCAGCCTATACTTGGATGCTCGTCTTTACGAACGTTGGTTCGCCGACGTGCAGACGGTGGTGCTGCTGGGGGATCCCCGGTCGCTGCTGCTCGTTCCGGTCGCGCATGCGCCGGCCGGGGGGCTGCTGGTCAAGGTGCGCAACGCGCGGGGTGATCGCGTCGTCCATGCCCCCGAGGCGTTGGCCGGTCGTGGGCTGCCGGAGGATCTGGAGGGCGAATTTCCAGTCGCCTGGGACGAGCGTGCAGCGGCCTTGCGGATCAACCTGACCGTGGCTCCGTCAGGCGTTGAAACGACGGATACTCGCTGAAGATCTGCGCACGGGCGGTGTGGGGTCCTGATCTCTCGATGTTTGAGAGCCATGGAATCCACCACGGTCCCCCTCAGAGCTCGTGCGGATCGCCGCCCGTCGCGCCCGGCCGTGATCGCTCCAAGCTGCGGATGCGGGCGCGAAGCTCGGCGATTTCGCGTTCTTTTTTGGTGATCTCCGCCTGGAGCCGGGCCCGCAGCTTCTCGGGGTCGCGGTGCAGGATGCGTTCGATGACGCTCAGCGCCAGCAAGCTTTCGTAGCCGCGCAGAAGGAGGCTGCGCAGACGGTAGGCCTTGAGTAGTTTGCCGGTCTTGGCCAGCTGCGCCAGGCGCACCAGTTGCAGCCCGCGCAGGAAGGCCAGGGTCGGCAATACCACGATGAGCAGGTTGACCCAGTGGCGCTTGAGGTAGTCGAGGCGGTCCTCGCTCACCGTCAGCATGAGCACCAGCTCCGCGGCGAAGGCCACCCAGATGGCCACCACGGCCACATCCAGGGCCAGGCGCAGGGCGGGGTGGGTGAGCACCTGCTCGTGGAGAAAGAATTCGATGCCCAGCACGGGAAGGATGAGCAGGGTGAAGGCCAGCATGGGCGCGGCCAGCCGTCGCTCCAGGGCCCGGCACAGGGCCCGTCCGCGCCGCCGCCAGCCGATCCGCGGCAGCCAGATCCAGTCGGGTGGCGCGTGGGGCGAGACGGCGAGCCGGGCCGCGGGCAGCAGGATCACCAGCAGCGTCCGGCGCAGCTTGCCCGGATAGCCCGGGCTGTGCCACCAGGCCCACAGGGCCTCCACCCAGAACGGGATCCAAAAGACCAGGAGCAGGGTCAGGGTGAGGTCGCGTTCGCCCCCGTCCAGCTCGGGATCCCGGCTCCACCACTGCAGGATGGCGCCCAGCACGACCAAGTGCAGGAAGGAGACAGCGAACATCCATGGCGCGATGGCGCCGCCGGAGGGGACGGGGTCACGGTGCATGGGCTGGGGGTCTACCACGAGGCGCTGCTCGCTGAAAGTCCCTGAGGCCGTGTGGCGCCGGGTGTCCCGATGGCCGGTGGGGCCCGTGGTTCAGTCGGCGCGCTCCACGGTGACGAGGACGCCCACCTGGGGGTGATCCAGGTAGTGGATCTCGCCCAGGCGCATGCGTCGCTTGCCGACGATCCGGTAGCTTTCCGGGGCGGCCGCGGCCTCCGATTCGGAGGTCGCCTGTGCGGCCGGGGTGTAGATCAAGTCTGTGGTGACATGCAGGAAGCGCCGGGCCACCAGCCGTACGGTGCCGTCGAGCCGCGCACCCGTGGAGGTGCCGGTCACGTGCACGGGCCGGGCGCGGCCCGGGCCCAGCGCCGGTTGCACCCAGGCCTGCGTGGCGAGCACGCGATAGCCGTGGCTGCGGCGCAGCTGGTCCGCGATACCGGACATGGACGCCGACAGCGGCACCGCCCGGAAGGTGCCGTCGCCAGCGCCGGGATCCACGGCCTCCGGGGACAGGGCCGGGGCCTGCGTGGGGATCAGGAGTTCGCGGGTCTGGGGTGGATCGTAGGCGAAGATCACCACCTCCACCCGGTAACCGCCGGCCCAGGCGCCCGCACTCAGCGTGAGGCCGAGCAACAGGACGAGCAATGAACGGAATATCATGCGGCCTCCTTTTCCGGAGCGAGGGTCTGCAGCAGTTCGGTGATGAAGTCGATCCGCCCGCTCAACTCCGGCAGGGGCCGTTCGAAACGCAGCCACTCGCCCTGGAGGCGATAGTGCTCGGGCTCACGCTGAATGAGCCCGATGAGCCGCGCAGTGTCGATGCGGGGCTCGGGGGTGAATCGAATGCGCCCGCCCGCGCGACCCAGCTCCAGTTTGCGCACGCCCAGCGGGGCCACCCGCAGCTTCAACCGGATGGTTTCGAACAGGGTCCGGGCCGGTTCGGGCAATAGTCCGAAGCGGTCGATCATCTCCACCTGGAGCTCGCGCAGGGCGGCCTCGTCGGGGGCGCTGGCGATGCGCTTGTACAGCACCAGGCGGGTGTGCACGTCTGGCACGTAGTCCGAGGGCAGCAGGGCGGGCTCGCCCAGGTCCACCTCCACGGCGTGTTCCGGCTCCGGTGTCTCGTCCGGGATCTCGCCGCGCTTGAGGGCGCGCACGGCGCGCTCCAGCAGTTCGTTGTAGAGGGCGAAGCCCACCGCCTCGATCTGCCCGCTCTGCTCCTCGCCCAGCAGTTCGCCCGCGCCGCGGATCTCCAGGTCGTGGGTGGCCAGGGTGAAGCCCACGCCCAGGTCCTCCAGGGCCTCGATGGCCTCCAGGCGCTTGACCGCATCGGCGGTCATGGCGCCGCGGGGCGGGGCCAACAGGTAGGCGTAGGCCCGGTGATGGGAACGGCCCACCCGTCCCCGCAGTTGGTGGAGCTGGGACAGGCCGAAGCGGTCGGCGCGGTGGATGACGATGGTGTTGGCGGTGGGCACGTCGATGCCGCTTTCGATGATGGTGGTGCACAGGAGCACCTGGAAGCGCTGATGGTAGAAGTCCAGCATCACCTGTTCCAGCTCGCGCTCGGGCATCTGGCCGTGGGCGATGCGGATTTCCACGCCGGGCAGGAGTTCGCGCAGACGGGCGGCCTGTTTGTCGATGGTCTTGACCTCGTTGTGCACGAAATAGACCTGGCCGCCGCGGCGCAGCTCGCGCGCCACGGCCTCTTGGATCAGGGCGTCGTTCCACTGGGCGACGAAGGTCTTGATGGCATGACGGGCGACCGGCGGGGTGGCGATGATGGACAGGTCCCGCAGACCGGCCAACGACATGTTCAGGGTCCGTGGGATGGGCGTGGCGGTCAGCGTGAGCAGGTCCACCTCGGCGCGCAGGGCTTTGAGCCGCTCCTTGTGACGCACGCCGAAGCGGTGCTCCTCGTCCACCACCACCAGTCCCAGGCGCTTGAAGCGCACCTCGCTCTGGAGCAGCTTGTGGGTGCCGATGACGATGTCCACCTTGCCCGCGGCCAGATCTTCCAGCACTTGGCGCTGGGCCTTGGCGCCACCGAAGCGCGACAGGGCCTCGATGCGGATCGGCCAGCCGGCGAAGCGGTCACGGAAGGTCTGCAGGTGCTGCTGCACGAGCAGTGTGGTGGGGGCGAGCACCGCGACCTGGCGACCGTTTTCCGCGGCCACGAAGGCCGCGCGCATGGCCACCTCGGTCTTGCCGAAGCCCACGTCGCCGCAGACCACCCGGTCCATGGGTCGTTCCGAGGCCATGTCGGCCAGCACCGCCTGGATGGCTTGGGCCTGGTCGGGGGTTTCCTCGAAGGGAAAGGCCGCGGCGAAGGCCTGGTAGGCGTCGTTGTCCACCTGGAAAGAGGTGCCCTGGCGGGCGGCCCGTTTGGCGTACAGCTCCAGGAGCTCGGCGGCGGCGTCCCGCGCGCGCCGGGCGGCGCGCTTGCGGGCGCGTTCCCACTGCCCGCTGCCCAGCTTGTGCAGGGGCGCGGCCTCGGGGCTGGCGCCGGTGTAGCGGGTGACCCGGTGCAGGTCGGTCACGGGCACGTAGAGCCGGTCGCCGCCGGCGTACTCCAGGGTGAGAAACTCGCCCGGTTGGCCGCCCACCTCCAGCGTCTCCAGCCCCAAGTAGCGCCCGATGCCGTGCGCTTCGTGCACCACGGGGGCACCGGGGTGCAGGTCCGCCAGGTTGCGGATGATGGCCTGCGGATCGGTGCCCGGCTTGCGGCGGGCGCGGCGTTCCTGGCGGGCGCGGGGACCGAACAATTGGGTCTCGGTCAGGATCGTGAGGCCGGCCCGCGGCAGGTGCAATGGTGTCTCCAGCGGGGCCACGCAGATGCAGGCGGGCGCCTCGCCGTGGGCGAAGTCCGCCCAGCCGGATACGGGCGCCGGGCGCAGTCCCACCCCGGCCAGCACGTCCTGGACGTATTCCCGACGCCCCGGCGATTCGGCGGCGAACAACACCCGGCCCGGCGCGCTCTGCAGAAACGACTCGAGGGCGGCGGCCGGCTCGGCGGCGCGCGGTCGGATGGTCACGTCCGGCGGGGCCTCGGCGGCGAGATTGCGGTGGATGGCGTCCTCCCGCTCGAAGGCGAAGGTCTGCCAGGTGACGCGGGTGCACCGTGACAAGGCATCGGTCAGTTCGTCCGAATCCAGGAACAAATCCTCGGGCGGGAGCAACGGGCGCTCGCGATCGTGACGGCGGGATTCGTAGCGGCGCTGGATTTCCTGCGCGAAGTCCCGCGCCGCCTCCCGGGCGGCTTCCGAGACCACGAACAGGGTCGCGCGCGGTACGTAGTCGAAGAAGCGGTCCGTGTGGTCGAAGAACAGCGGCAGGTAGTATTCGATCCCGGCGGGCAGACGGCCCTCGGAGACCTCGCGATAGACGAGGCTGTCCATGGGGGCGCCCTCGAACCGGGCGCGGAAGGCCTGCCGGAAGCGGGTGCGCGCCGCCTCGTCGGTGGGAAACTCACGGGCCGGAAACAGCTCCAGCGCCTGGGTCCGCCCCGTGCTCTGCTGGGTCTCGGGATCGAACAGGCGCAGACTCTCGATCTCTTCATCGAACAGGTCGATGCGCACGGGCCGCTCGCTGCCCATGGGATACAGGTCGAGCAGACCGCCGCGCACGGCGAATTCGCCGTGGTGCATGACCTGGGAGACGGGGCTGTAGCCCGCCGCCTCGAGCGTGCGCCGGAAGGCATCCAGTTCCAGGCGCTGGCCCACCTCCAGCTGCAGGGCCGCGCCCATGAGCCAGTCCTTGGGGCACAGGCGATGTTGCAGCGTGGGCATGGCCACCACCATCACCCCACGCCGCATCCGAGGCAGCCGGTACAACCAGCGCAGCCGTTCCGAGACGATGTCCTCGTGGGGCGAGAACAGGTCGTAGGGCAGGGTCTCCCAGTCCGGAAACAGCCCGACCGGGAGGCGGTCGCCGAGAAAGAACCGCAACCCCTGAAGGGTGTCCTCGGCGGCCCGGGGGTCGGGTTCGACCACCACCACAGGGCCCTCGTGGCGGGTGGCCGCCTCGGCGATGGCCAGCAACGGCGCGCCGCCGTGGAGCCGCCCCCAGCAGATCTCGGCGCCGGGGCGGGGCAGGGGAGGATCGATGAAACGCCTGGCCGATTCGGACATGGATGGAGAGGGCGGATGTCTGCCGCACGGGGAGGGCGCGTATTGTCCCACAGGGCGGCGGGGAGGA
>Ga0256841_1001841_pt1 | contig 17498 bp, 17 predicted proteins | sample 356308metaG_FD_185971 | JGI IMG/M metagenome (GOLD analysis project Ga0256841, IMG submission 185971) | Hydrothermal vent microbial communities from Mid Atlantic Ridge, Atlantic Ocean - 356-308 | ecosystem: Environmental > Aquatic > Marine > Hydrothermal vents | place: Atlantic Ocean: Mid... | reverse complement strand
GGTCTTGGATTGAGCGTTGCCAAGGGTGTTGCCGAGGCGCACGGAGGGGAATTGGACTTTGAAAGTGAATTGGGAAAAGGTTCCGAATTCCGAGTCTGGTTACCCGTTTGGACCGATTGTGCCGATAAGGAACGCAGTGATGTTGGTCCCGGCGAAGGATCTCTTTGCTTGGACTCCGGAGATGGGCAAAAGGAGTCATGATGGAAAATACCATCCTGATTATTGAGGACGAGAAACTCATTATTGTTTCTACCCAGATGGTGTTGGAAGCGGCTGGTTATCAGGTCATTTCTGCCATGAATGGAGAGGAAGGGATCAAGAAGGCTGTGGATATAAAGCCGGATCTGATTCTGCTCGACATCATGATGCCTGGGATCGATGGCTGGGAGACCCTTACCCGCCTCAAGCGAGATGATCATACAACCGAGATACCGGTGATTATCTTCACGGCGAGAGAACATGCTCGCGGCCACCAGAAAAGTTCGGAGATGGGGGCGGCAGGATATTTCCGCAAGCCTTTCGAGCCTGACGAACTCATCGAACTCGTCGAGAAACACGTTTCGGGAACGACTAGCGTCTGACCGCAGCTGCGGTTGTTTCTGGGGCCTTGATGACGACTTGGGTGGAAGAACTAAAGGAAGGACCCGGCTCTCCCTCTGCCATTTTTCAGGTCCAAAGGAGGGAAGAGGATTTTCAGGAGTTGCTTCTCAAGCTCTTTGTCCTGATGAAAGTCAGCGAGGATCCCGGCGCTACCGGTTCCCTCGAAAAGGAAGCCCTGGATGCTTTCTTTGACATCTTGACTCCCATTGTTCAGCGCGAGGGGGAACTCTCCGTTGTTGAAAAGGGGGGGCATCTCTTTCTCAATGGTGTACGGGCCCGCCTGCGGGTGGAGGGGTTCTCGGCCCTCAAGTTCCTGGTCCAGACTCTTTTTGCACACGAACTCTCGGGCATTCGTTTTTTGATGGAAGTCGAGAAAGAGGAGGTGGATCGCTTTAGGAGTTTGCTCTTCGAATCGAGAGAGGCGCAGGAAGGGTTGGACTTCGCCACCATCCTAAAGAAAAACCGGATCTCTTCGATCCAGGCAATCCCCCGGAGGATTCTGAGGGCGCGGGATCGCGTGCAACCGGGGATCCGGCCGGATCAAACTTATCTTCGAACCATTTTTGTGCAAAAGCAGCTTCTCGAAGGTTTGGATGTCGGGGATTTCTTGGATATCCGGAGGGCGAAGCAAGTCCTTGAGTTTTTATTGGGTCATCTCCTGAAAGAGGAGCGGTGCTTGATGGCCTTGGATTCTCTTCGGACCAAGGGCGAAGAACTTTTTCGGCACTCGGTGCATGTTGCGGTTTATTCGCTGTTTTTGGGTCGAAAGCTTGGATTGCCTTCGGAGCTGCTGGGGCAACTAGGGGTATCTGCTCTTTTCCATGATTTAGGGCTGATCATGCGCCAGGACGCGAAATCCGAGGATACCCCGAGCGAGACAGGGCTTGAGACTTTTCATGCTTTGATCCACCTCGGAACTCGGTCGGATTTGCTTCGCCGGGCTGCGCTCACAGCATGGGACAGCCAGGCCAACGAACACGAGGGGACCCGTTTTGATTCTTTGGGACATGGACCCGGCCTGTTTGGAAGGATCATCGCTTTGGCAGATGCGATGGATCATCTCTTGACCAAGGAAGCGGGCAAGGAAGCCCCTTCCGATCTGGAGAAGATGATCCGGGATCTCCAAAAGGACCACTTGGCCGAAGAGTTTTCACTGATGGATCTCTTTGGTGGGGGAGTGGGAGCGGAGAGCTTGGAGGAACAGAGAGCTGGAATTGAAGTCCCTGAGTCCGGTGAAGGGGACCTCCGCGAGGATTCATCCCCCTAAGGTTTTTTTGAGGAAGGTGCGATGCCGATCTCCCCAAGTGATCCACGAGGCTCTTTCGAGTTCTTCTATAAGGCCGAAGATCTCATCTTTTGTGGCACCGCACCTGAGGGCTCCCCGAACATGCGAATACATTTGAGTTTCGAGGTCCAGAATGGAGAGCATGGCTACGCCTGCCAATTCGCGGAGTTTCGGCGGAAGGCCGCGGCGCCCCAAAACGGAACCATAGGCGAAGGAAAGGGTCCACTCTGCGAGCTTGGGATCCCAAGTTTGGATTTTTTCGAGAAGGACTTGGCTGAGCTTGCCGTAAACCTCTTCGAAGGCTCTAGTGGGGGGAAGGGTTTCGGGCTCATCAAAGGCTCCGCCGTCCAGGATGGGGGACATGCGCTCGCGGGCTGTGAGAGCCAGGGGAAAGCCCAGATAGGGACAGCAGAGGAGGATGGCTTCACGGAGCCATTGTCTGGGGGCCCCCGCAGAAATCAGGATCTCAGCGATTCCGGTGAGTTGGTCCAAATGACGGGATGCCAAAGCGCCCACCCAACGGAGAAAGTGCCGCTCGACCGCGGGTCCCGGATAAGAGGGGCCCGGAGAAGAGGATCCAGAGGGAGAGGAGCCGGGAGGAGGGACATTCATTTCCGCAGCATAGCTCTATGCCTGGCCTTGCCCCTCCTGCTTTTTGGGTGCAAGAAGGGGACACCCATTCCTGGGCCGACCCGGCCAGCCAAGGCACGGCTCCTGGGGGTGTCGTATGGGAAGGATCCCCTGAAGCTGCCCGATGGAAGAAGGGTTTCCCGGGCGCGATTCCAGGGGTATCTGGTGGAAACCAGAGCGAAACCTTGGCTGTTTTTGAAAGCCTTTTTGGCCGCCAGGGCCCGGGATGGGAAGGTCGCGAGCCTGGAACCTGGGTTGCGGGAAGATTACCGCAAGGTTTTGGCCGAGCATCCCGATGCCCAGTCTTTTTTACCTGAACCCAACGGGAAGTGGAGGAGCTGGAGTGCACTCGATGATCTTGTGAGTGCGACTCTGTTGTTTCGGGATAAGGATGAAGAGGCTGATTTCGGCAGAAAAGAGGCCGCTCGGCGCGCCTTTCGAAGAATGTCTCGGGCCTACCGCCAGGGCAACCCCAGCCTCCTTTACATAGGGGACACCCTTTTTTGTGACTGGGAGGGCGCCCGCGCGCCCGCCTCCCTGTGTTATCCCGATATCCTAGCCCTCCTCACTCCCCCCCAGCGGGACCAGGCCCTTTTAGAGCTGGCGGACCGGATCAAAACTCGACAAGCCCCCGGTGCGGGCCGATGATCCATGGGTGTCCCATATCGAACTTCAGATTCACGAGGATGACGCGGGGATCCGGCTGGACCGCTTCTTAAGGAAGCTGTTGCCGGGGGCGGGCTTGGGTTTCATCCAAAAGCTCTGCCGCAAGGGGGCCCGCCTCAATGGGCAAAAGGCCCATGCGAGAGATCGGCTCGAGGCAGGGGATGTGCTTCGCCTTGCCTTAGGCCCGGAAGAACTGGAGCGCCTTCGCCTGCCTCAAAAGAAGACGGGTCCCAATTCTGAGACAAAGGCCATCCCTCCCCGCAGGCCAGCGCGCCTCCGGGTCCGTTTTGAGGACAGCCATGTTTTGGTGGTGGAGAAACCAGCCGGGCTGCTCGTTCATGGCGGCCCCAAGGGGGAGCCGGACCTGACCACCATGGTCCGGGAATTCCTCCCATCCGGGGATTCCCTCACCTTCCGCCCTTCTCCGGCGCACCGCCTGGACCGTGAAACCTCGGGCTTGGTGGTCTTCGGCAAGACCGCCCGCGCCCTCCGCGCCCTGACCCAGAGCCTCCGCGAAGGCCGCTGGGCCAAGTGCTACCTCGCCCTCCTGGCCGGCCGACCGAACCCAAGTATGGGTGTCCTGCATGGGCGTTTGCGGCGGGGGGAGCCTTCGCGCAGGGGGGAAGCCCGGGTGCGGGCGGTGGGGGAGGAGAGCGAGGGAGGCAAAGAGGCGCGGCTGCGCTACCAGCTTGTGGAGAGTCGGGCTGGTCTCTCCCTGGTCGCCGTCCTGCTCGAAACGGGGAGAACCCACCAGATCAGGGTTCAGTTTCAAGAGCATGGCTGTCCCCTTGTAGGGGACTCCCGATATGGGGGGGTGCAGGCGCGGGGGCTGCCCTTCGTGCTGCACGCCACGAAATTGCTCCTTCCTCATCCCCTCTCGGATAAGCTTTTGACCGTCGAAGCCCCCCTCCGCGGGAGGATCCGCAACCTTCTCCAGAACGCAGGTTTCTCCAAAGACCCGCGTCCTGCGCTCGAGGCCTTACTCGAACCTTTCCGAGGTGAATCCGAATGAATCCAACGCTGCTTCCGATGACCACGGCCCTCCTCAGCGCCTTCCTCCTCCTCGCCTGCTCCAGCAACGGAGAAGGGCATGGCCCGAGCGGAAAAAGTTCGAAGGCTGAAAGCCGCCCCTCGAAGAAGCAGGAGGAACCCCCCTTTGCCACCATGCTGGTCGTGAAAAAGAAACCGGACTCCCTTCCCAAGATCGATGTCGAAGTGATGGAGTCCTTTCCCCAGCAGTTCGCTCTCACTTTTTCTTTGCAAACTCCCAGCCCGGGATACGAAGCCAAAGTCGGCCAGCCTAAGGCAAAGGGCAAGGCTCTCCAGGTCCGTGTCGATCTGACACCTCCGGACGGCCCTTCCCTGACCGTTCTGGACAAGGCAAAGGTCCGCATTCCTCTAGGGGAGCTTCATACAGGGGCTTGGACTCTCCAGGTCCAGGTCTTCGAGGACAACAAGCTCCACTCTACTCTCAACTTCGCATTAGAGGCCAGATAATGAAGTTCCGTCTTTTCGCCACCTTTTCGATTTTGCTTTTTGCCTTAGGATCTTGCAAATCCAAACCGCCGCTTCTCCATCCCGGCGATCCCCTCCCGCGCCTCGGCGATGAGATCATGGTTTGTGGCAAGCTCTTCCACACGGGGACACCCATTGTCCTCTGGACCGACCCCGGTGGCTACGATGCGTACCGCTTGGAACAGCGTTTCCCGAAGGAAACGGCCGGTCGCAAAAAGAAGCCCGAAGGCCCCCGCTACGGCAGCCTCCGTCGCAGTTTTCCCGAAGACCTCAAAAACAAAGTCATCCAAAACCGCCTGACGGTCTCCGACCTTGCGACCCAGGTGCGGCAGTTTGTTCTGCACTATGATGTTTGCGGAACCTCGCGCCAATGTTTCAAAGTCCTGCAGGATCTGCGCGGGCTCTCTGTCCACTTCATGCTCGATGTGGATGGGACCATCTACCAAACCCTGGACCTCAAAGAGCGCGCCTGGCACGCAGGCAAGGCCAACGACCGGTCCATCGGCGTGGAGATCGCGAACATCGGCGCCTATCCCGCGCCCGACCACAAGGTGCTCCAGGCCTGGTATGTGGGAGAGGCCGAGGCCAAAACCATCCATTTTCCGGACTGGATGAAAGAAACAGGGATTCGTGGAGGGAAGCGCTCCTACCATCCAGCCAGGGCCGGAATCCTCCAGGGAAAGGTCCAGGGCCGTGAACTCTGGCAATATGATTTCACCAAGGCCCAATACCTTGCGCTCGCCCATCTTGCGGCCACCCTCAATCGAGTGCTTCCCGGCATCCGTCTCGATTACCCTCGGGACAAAGAAGGAAAGCTTCTGACAAGGGCGCTCTCTCCCAAGGAACTTGCAAACTATGAAGGCCTTCTCGGGCACTACCACGTCACGACGCGTAAGACCGACCCGGGTCCCGCGATGAACTGGGACCTCCTGATCCGCAAGGCTCGGGCCCTTCGATACGGGATCTGCGAAGAGGGGGATCTATAGGTTTCCTTGGATTTCCAGGACCGCTTCAATGGGGGGGAGCTCTGCGAATTCCTCCCCAAGCACCAGGAGCTTTTCGATCTCCTCGGAGTTCGGAGTTTCGAAGGACTCGCTTCGCTTCTTCAGGATCGCGATCCCTGCATCCGAGAGTCCTGGTCCTCCTTTTTCTCGTTCCCGCACCCGCTTCTCCAAGGTGGACATGCGGGGGTTTAAAAAGACGCAAAGCCATGGGACCCCCATGCCTTCCGCCAAGCGCACAAAGGGAGTCCGCCTCGCCCTGCTCGGAAAGCCCGCGTCGGCCACAACCACTTCTCCCCTCTCCAGGCCTTCGCGGCAGGCAGCCAGAAGCCCCTTGTAACAGGCCTCGCTTTGCGCCTCCCCATAGATCCCCTCTCCAAACTCCGCCTTCGCACTCTGGTTCGGGGGAATCCCCGCCTGCTCCTTGCGAAGTTGATCACTATGAAAAACCCTTGCCCCCAAAAGATCCCCCAGCTGCTCCGCCACAACCGTTTTCCCCGAACCCGGAAGGCCACAAAGTAGGATCAAGGCCTTCCCTTTTTGGTCTCCCAGTCGGTACCCCAGCCCCAAACTCAAGTAGCGCAGAAACTCCGCCAGCGCTTCCGCCCTCTCGGCCTCCGGCACTTCCTCCTCATGCGCCTTAAAAAGCGCCACCTTGGCCCGCACCATCGCACGGTAGACCTTGTAAAAGGGGAGCAGCCTTTGCATCTCCTTGTCTTTGCTTCGCTCCGCGTAGGCATGCATGCTGCGCCGCGACAAGTCTCTCGCTCCCAAGTGGTCCAGGTCCATACCGAGGAAAGCAAGTTCCGAAGCCACGTCGAGGCAGCGAAAACGAGGGCTGAACTCGATCCGGTCGTAGATGACCACTCCCTCCTCCAAAAAACAGATGTTCCCCGCGTGCAAATCCCCATGGCCTTCTCGGATCCTCCCTTTCCGAACGCGTTCTTCGAACAAAGACTTGAGAGAAGTAAAGCGCTCCCTCGTCCATGTATGGAGTACGTCGAGGGCTCTGAGATGTCGTTTCTTCTCGGGATCGTCTTGAAGAAGCGCTCTGCATTGGACAAAGTTCTCCTCGCAGTTGGAAAGCACTTGCGAAGGTTCTCCATAAGCATCCACCCCTTTCCCCGTGGCAGCCTCTTGATGGAAACGAACCAACCGATCCACCAAGGCCGAGAGCTGCGCGGGACCAAGCTCCCCTTCCCGCACGAGCTTGTCCATCATCCGCTCGGCGGGCAATCTTTGCATCGCCACGCAATAGTCCACCAGCTCCCCACAGCTCCCGCCGACCCGAAGCTTCCTTCCCTTCCTGCGGATCTCCAACACACCCAAGTACACCGAAGGCGCCAATTCCTGCCCAAGCCGCAGCTCCTCCTCACAAAAAAACTTCCGCGCCTCCAAAGTGCTGTAATCCAAAAAGCCCAAATTGACGGGCTTCTTTACCTTGTAGACCCTCTCTCCCACAAAAAAGAGAAGCGAGATATGGGTTTGCAAGACCTCGACCTTCTCCACGGATTTCTCCGAAGCTCCCTGCACCTTGGGAAAAGCCTCGGGCTCTCTCAATCCTTGGATCAAGCTGTCCGCATCCATACCCTTAGGATAGGCCAGTCTCTCCAAAAAACCTTCTGATCCTTTGCAGCCTTTTCGACCTGGGGACCCTTTGCCTCACCTCATTCCCAGCTGAATGACCCCGTTGCTTGTCCGCAGAACCGACTCGGCCCCTTTCTCGGAAAAGCGCAGGCGCATCTCTTTTCGCTTCTTCCGTTCCATCTGAATTCCTTCGGGAAACTCAGCCTTGATCAAACCGTTGCTGGTGCGCGCAAAAAGGCTTCCCTCGAAGGCTTTGCCCACCTTGAGCCGGATCAGGCCATTCGAGGTCTTGACTTCCACAGGTCCCTTGTTGTCTTCGCGCAAAACGATGTCCACAAGCCCGTTGCTTGTTTTGGCTTTGACTCTGCCGTCGGCATCTCGGACACGGATGCTGCCATTGCTCGTGGAAAGGTCCAAGGGGCCAAGGTGGTCGAAGATCTCGATCCGGCCGTTGGAAGTGTGGAGATGAGCGGGACCCTGGAGCTTGTTCAGGGAGATCGCGCCATTGGAGGTTTGGAGGTCGATGGCTTGGGTCTCGTGGACCAGGATGGTGAAGGAGCAGCCTTCGTTCGACAAGCGTTTCTCGGGGAAGGTTGCAAAAATGCGCAATCCATTCACCTTTTCTGGATCCGCATGGATTTGGACCTGCGCAAGCCGCTCCTTGGACCGGGCCCTGATCTCCGCGTGGATCTCGACTGTGGGGGAACTTCCCTGGCTGACTCTGATGGAACCATTGGTCGTGACTACAGAGAGTTTGCCAAGCTTGGGAATTTGGAGAGTCTTTTTTTGTTCGCCCTTCACAAGTTTTTGAAAGGCATCGCAGGAGCAGAGGGTCGTGCAAGCGGTGAGGAGAAGGCTGGGGATAAGAAGGCGGGCGGTGAAGGGGAGAGGCATCGTGCATTCCTTGGAGAGAGTCTGAAAGAGGAACTCTTGCGAGGAGATCTTGAGGTATTTCCAAAAAGAGGCAAGGGAGGGCCTGAATCTCCTTGCAGCTTGCTCTCAAAGAGCCCAGCTCCTATGATCCCTCCTTGGTATCGGGGTCTGGTGTCAAGCGGTTGGCAAGGGCTTCGGGCATGGGAGGGGTTTGATGGACAAGATCCGTATACGGGGCGGGCAGCCCCTTCGCGGGCGTGTGGCTGTTTCGGGATCCAAGAACGCAGTTCTGCCGATTCTCGCTGCCTGCCTTCTCATCGAAGACGAGGTCATCTTGGATGGGGTTCCCGTTCTCGAAGATGTCCACAATCTCCTTCGGCTTTTGGAAAGCCTGGGCTTGGATTCGCGCTGGGAGCCCGATGGGAGTCTGCATCTCCGTCTCCTCGATGAGGAAAACAGCTTCGCTCCCCATCATTTGGTGCGGACCATGCGGGCCTCGTTTTGTGTGCTTGGACCTCTCTGGGCTAAGAGAGGAAGTGCGGTGGTTTCCTTCCCGGGAGGCTGCGTCTTCGGACACAGGCCGGTGGATCTCCATCTCAAGGGACTTGAGGGAATCGGGGGCAAGATTCGGCTGGATAAAGGCAACGTCCACCTCAGTGGCGAAGTTTTGGGAGGTCAGGTTTACCTTGGGAGCAATTTTGGAAGCACGGTCCTCGGGACTGCCAATGTCCTGATGGCCGCCGTCCTCGCCAAGGGGGAAACGACCATTGACTATGCCGCCCAGGAGCCGGAGATCGCCGATCTTTGCCGCTTCTTGAACGCCTGTGGGGCCAAGATCTCCGGCGTGGGAACCCACCGCCTGCAAATCCGGGGAGTCGGGCGGCTCCATGGCTGCCGCTATCGGGTCATCCCGGATCGGATCGAGGCGGGAACCCTGCTCATGGCAGGGCTCATCACCGGCGGTGAAGTTGAGGTCCTGGGGGCTCGGCCGGACCATCTGTCTGCTGTCCTGGATCGCCTTCGGGGGGCCGGGGCGCATTTTGAGATGGGTTGGGTGGAGGCCGAAGAGGGCGAGGACCTCGGGAGGCGAGGTTTGGGCGGATTGGATCCTGCGCGAGTCCCGGTGATCCCCCCTCGCCCCCAGCGGGGAGTCTCCCCTGTGCATGACCGCGAAGCGCCCTATATGGCGGATCGGATCCTCTACGAGAGGACCTGCGAGCCCTCGGGGGAAGGAGGAGACAGCTTTCCCTTTATCCGGGTTCTCCCTTCTGAGGATCTGGCCGGAGTGGATGTCTCAACCAACCCCTATCCCGGGTTTCCGACCGACCTTCAGGCTCAGTTCATCGCCTTGATGACCCAGGTGCAGGGAGTGAGCTTGGTGACAGAGAAGATTTATCCAGAGCGATTTATCCACGTGGCTGAACTGGCTCGCCTAGGAGCCAAGATCCGGCGTGAAGGACCCACAGCCATTGTCCAGGGACCCGAACGGCTGAGCGGGGCCACTGTGATGGCCTCGGATCTTCGAGCTTCTGCCGCCTTGATCTTAGCGGGTTTGGTCGCGGATGGGACGACAGAAGTGCGTCGCGTCTACCACTTGGATCGCGGTTATGAGGGCCTCGAGAAGAAGCTTCGTGCCCTGGGTGCGGACATCGCGCGGGTCCGGGAGCAGTAAAAAAACTCGACAGGGCTTTGCTACCAGATTCGCCCGCTTCAAGGTAGAGTTCCTCCATGTTCGAATCCCTGACATCCGCTTTGGGCAAGGCCTTTGAGACCCTCAGAGGCCAGAAAACCCTCACTGAAGACAATATCCAGGAAGGCCTCAAGGCCGTTCGTCGCGCTCTCCTCGAAGCCGATGTGCACTTCAAAGTTGCCAAAGAGTTTGTCAACCAGGTCAAGGATGCCGCCGTCGGCCAGGAGTTGATCAAATCCGTCGATCCGGCCCAGCAGTTCATCAAAATCTGCCACGACCAGCTTGTCAGTCTCATGGGCGGGGAGCAGGCCACGATTCCCATGGCCTCCTCGGGTCCCACAGTTCTGATGATGGCCGGGCTCCAAGGCTCGGGGAAGACGACGACTTGTGCCAAGCTCGCCCATCACCTCCGCAAGCGCAAAAAAAAGCGTCCTCTTCTGGTTGCAGCTGACCTGCAACGCCCTGCAGCCGTCTCCCAGCTCCAAACCCTGGGCAAGCAGCTCGGGATCGATGTCTACGACGAAGGCACCAAGAGCAGCCCTCCCAAAGTCTGCAAGCGTGGGATCGCCCACGCCAAGAAGATGGGCTACGACTTTGTCATCCTGGACACGGCGGGCCGCCTTCATGTTGACGACCTCCTGATGAAGGAGCTAGAGGAGATCGTTGGCCTTTGCAAGCCGGATTCGGTCGTCTTGGTCTGTGATGCGATGCTGGGACAGGACGCAGTCAACTCAGCGGGCGAGTTCCACCAGAGGTTGCCCCTCAGCGGGGTTATCTTGACCAAGTTGGATGGGGACACCCGGGGCGGCGCCGCCCTCAGCGTGCGCAAGGTCACAGGCTGCCCGGTCCTTTTCGCGGGGGTGGGGGAAAAGCCGGAGGATCTTGAAGAGTTCTATCCCGACCGCATGGCGGGACGCATTCTCGGGATGGGAGATGTTGTGGGCCTGGTGGAGAGGGCTCAGGAGGTTGTTGACGAAAAAGACGCCGAAAAGGCCGCCAAAAAGCTCCTCAAGGGGCGTTTTACCTTTGATGATTTTCTCAAGCAGATGCAAATGGTCCGCAAGTTGGGACCCCTCAAAAAGGTCTTGGGCATGCTGCCCGGGGTTGGGCAGGCCATCAAGGACATTGACATCGATGAGGGACACTTTGCCCGGCTCGAAGCGATGATTCTCTCCATGACCGCGAGAGAAAGGGCTGAGCCTTCCCTGATTGATCTCTCCAGGCGCAGGCGGATCGCCCGTGGGTCGGGAAATGAACTTCAGGCTGTTCATGACCTGCTCAAGCAGTTCAAAATGATGAAGAAAATGTTCGGGAAGATGGGAAAGGGGGGAGGTCTTCCTCCCGAGCTGATGGGGGAAGCTCCAAAAAAGGGTTTTCGGCAAAAAAGGGGAGCTGGATTTCCCGGGATGAAGGGTGGGAAACGGGGAAAACCAAGGTTCCGCTGAGTTTCCTTGGGAATGGAAGAATCTTCCTGTAGGTTTTTTCCAGGCAAGGCCTTGTCTTCTTGGCCTAATTGGTGTTTGATTTTCCGCCTTTGAATTCCCGCTTGAGCCCTGGCCGGGCTCTCCCTTTACCAACAGTTAGGTCCTTTTAGGGCAGTTGTCCACGGAGCATTTATGACAGTCAAGATTCGTTTACGTAGAACGGGCCGACGAAACAGACCCTGCTACCGAATCTGTGCGATCGAATCCCGGAACCCCCGGGACGGCCGTGATCTCGAAATCCTCGGACTTTACGATCCCCTGGCCCCTCGGGTCGAAGACCAACTCAAGGTCAAGGTGGATCGGGTCAGTGCCTGGCTTGCCAACGGAGCACAGGCGAGTGAGACTTGCTATTACCTTTGCAAGAGGGCAGGAGTGGAATTCCCAGCCAAAACGCCCCGCAAACGCAAAAAAAAGCGCACCGAAAATAAGAGCAAGAAGAAATGGGTGCGTGACATTACCTTGCTCAAGGCCAAGAAGGCCCGGCGTGAGGCTCGGGTCGAAGCGAAAAAAGCCGCCGCTGCGGCTGCTGCATCTTCAGAAGAGGGTTGATTGGAAGAAGGAAGGGGCTTGAGTCCTCGACCTTTGTCCTTGGGGTTCCTTCAAGGGGAAAATCGGGGACTAGGGCTTCGGTTTTTTTGGATGCAATTTTTGAGTGCAATTTTCGGGATACTGGTTTTTGGGGCTAGATTCTGAGGGCAGAGAGCACATACCAGGGGAGTGGGCTTCCTTTGCCTATGGTCGAGAAGAAGGAATTCGTACATGGCCGCAAAAAAAAAGACGAAAAAGGGTCCCGCAAAGCCTAGAGGTAGCGGGGGAGCAAGTTCTAAGAAGAAGGCTCCTGGTAAGAAGGCAGCTCCAAAGGGAGGCTCCCCCAAAAAGGGAGCAAAGAAGGCGGGGAGTTCTGTGAAGGCAAAAAAGAAAGCTGGGGCTACACGAAAAAAAACAACGGCCAAGAAGGGCCCTACCGGAAAGGCTGCGACGAAGAAGGTAGGAGCCAAGAAGGCGGCAAAGAAGGCGGTTGCAAAGGTTACGACCAAGAAGGTGGCCGGCAAAAAAACCGCTACCAAAAAGAGCTCCAAGAAAAAAGCCGTAACAAAAAAGACGACCAAAAAGAAAAGCGCTGCCGGTTCTCCCTCGAAAGTAAGTCCGGGAGAGAAGCTGACGGCCCAGGGGATTTTGAAAAAGCGGGCGGAAGCCAAGAAGGCAGCGGATAAAAAGGCGGCTGCTCAAAAAGCTGCTGAAAAGAAACCTGCAGGCAAAAAGGTTAAAAAAGTCGCCGTAAAAAAAGTTTCTGTTGTGGCCATTGGGGAAAGCAAGCAGGCAAGCCAAAAAGGGGGGGCGAAGAAAGGAGCCGCAAAAAAAACAGCTCCCAAAGCGGAGGTTCCTGTTGAGGTGGAAACCAAGGCCCCTCCCGCTCCCAAGCAGCGATCCCAACCTGTTGAGGTGCAGGAGATTGATGTAAGGACGGAGAAGGAGCAGCGAAAACGGCTTCCCTCCTACCGCCCCAAGAGCTATGGGAAAAAGCCGAAACCTGCCTCAGCGGGAGAGATCCTCAAGATCCTCATTAAGTTTTTGGGGAAAGCTCCGACCTTCAAGCGTGAACTCAAAGGGCTTCCTCTTGTTCATTTGGGGATGTTCTGTGTTTTCGCAGTGGGGGGGAATCCTCCCAAGGTTTGCTTGGAAGCTGTGAAACGCCTGGTGGAGGCTTTTCCTGATTGGAACGAGTTTCGGATCAGTGATCCTCTCGAATTTGTGGAGATCCTTGAGGACCTCGAGATCGACAATCTTTACAACCGTTGCGAGAGGGTTTTGGAATTCATCAACGATGTTTACCAAGACCAAAACGGGGTGGATCTTGAGTTCCTGCGCCAGAGCGATACCGAAGACCGTCTCACCATTTTGGATCGCTATGTTTCTTTGGGACCTGCTCTTGCACATTTTCTGGCTTTGGGCATTCAGGGTTTCGAGGGAGTTCTTTTCCATTATTCCTGGGCCAGGGTCGTCCAGCGCTTGGGGCTTGTTCCCCGCTCAGGTTCTCCCAAGGTTCTTTTGAGTTCCTTTGCCAAGGTTTTTAAGGGCAAGGACCTTGTGACCGCCCAGGTAAACCTGATCGACCTGGGAGAGGAGATCTGTCTCTCCAAGAACCAGTCCTGCCGCAGCTGTTACTTGGTGCTTCATTGCAAGGGGCGAAAGGTCTGAGCCCACTGGATCCTTCGGTTTTGTTAGCCTCCTCCTCACCCAGGCGGAGGGAGATCCTTGAGGGGGCGGGATTTCAGGTTGCGCTTGTGACTCCCGGCCCCGAACAAGAGCCGGCCAAGGGGGAGGAGCCAAAAGGTTATGTCTTGGGGCAGTCGCGGGCCAAGGCCTTAGGTGCTGAGGTCGAGGGGAGGTCCGGCGTTCTTCTGAGTGGAGACACGGTGGTCAGTTTGGATGGAGGTATCTTGGGGAAGCCTGAGGATGCGGAGGAAGCGAGGGCGATGCTCCAGAAATTGATGGGGCGAAGGCATGAGGTCTGGAGCGCTCTCGCGATGGGGCGGGTCGAAGGGGGGCGTTTGTGTTCGCAAGGCCTTGTTTGCGGAGCGCGTTGTGCACAGGTGCGTTTTGGGGAGATCCCCGAGGAGGCGCTTGAGGCTTATTTGGCTGGGGAGGAATGGAAGGATAAGGCGGGTGGATATGGGATCCAGGCTTGGGCCGGAGCCTTCGCCAGCTTGGTTGAGGGAAGACTCGATACGGTGGTGGGCCTTCCCATGGACTTGTTCTGGGCGCTTTGGAAGGAGCTTGGGGCCGGAGAGGATCCGGATGAGCCGCTTCGCAGGAGTTCTTGGCCTCGGTCTTGATCTTGGATGGGGAGCCCGGCCTTGCATCCTGGCCTGGGGAGTCTACAATCTTTTCCTTTTTCCGGCCGCAGGGCGGGGTAGAAACAGGAACTCTCGATCGCGGTTCCAGGCGGATTGGGTCGAGGCAGAGGAAAGGAACTCCGGAATGAAGAAGGACATTCATCCGAAGTACGAAGAGTGCGAAGTCACCTGCGCGTGTGGGGTTACGTTCAAGACCAGGTCGAGTGTCAACAAGATCAAGGTCGATATCTGCAGCGAATGCCACCCCTTCTACACAGGGAAGCAGAAATTTGTGGATACCGCTGGGCGGGTCGACAAGTTCATGAAGCGTTACGGCAAGCACCTCGAAAAGAAAGAATCCTGATCGAGTTTGAAGGCGCAGGCTCCACCGACATCATGGGGGGCCTTGCCAGGGACCACGGAGGTTGAGGATTGCGGGAGTCGTTGCGTACCAGGCTTCGGAGTTGTGAGGCGCGATTTGAGGAACTCGAAGCCCAATCGGCTGACCCTGCAATTATTCAGGATCGCAATCGTTCGAAGGCGCTTTTTCGCGAACTCGGTGGGCTGCGGGACATTATTGCGGCCTACAGGAAATATGGTGTGGTCCAGTCCAGCTTGGAGGAGGCACGGGAGATCGTCGAGGGGGGTGGGGATCCCGAGTTTGTAGAGCTCGCCAAGGAGGAGATCCCCGAGCTGGAAGCTCAGGCCGAGCAGCTCGAGTTGGAGATTGAGACCCTTCTTCTTGAGGGTGAAGACGAAGTGGGTTCGAGAGATGCCATCCTCGAAATCCGGGCGGGCACTGGGGGGGAGGAGGCGGCTCTCTTTGCGAAGGACCTGGCCCGCATCTATGAGCGCTTTTGCCAGCGAAAGGGCTGGAAGATGAAGACTCTCCAATACAGCGAGTCTGATTTGGGGGGCTTCAAGGAGGCTGTGTTTTCGGTCTCGGGCGAAGGCGTGTTCCGGATCCTGCGCTTTGAGATGGGAGGGCACCGGGTGCAGAGGGTGCCGGTGACGGATTCTCAGGGAAGGATCCAGACCTCGGCTGCCACGGTTGCGGTTTTACCGGAGGCCGAAGAGGTGGATGTGGAGCTGGACGAAAAAGACCTGGAGTTCCAGACGACAACTTCTTCGGGTCCGGGGGGGCAGCATGTCAACAAAACCCAATCGGCCGTGCGCATCACCCATATCCCCACGGGTTTGGTGGTCTTTTGCCAGGAAGAACGTTCCCAGCACAAGAACAAGGCTAGAGCCTTGAAATTGCTGCGAAGCCGACTCTTCGATCTTGAACGGCAGAAGGTCGAAGACGAGCGGGCCCATCAGCGGAAGACACAGGTGGGGAGTGGGGACCGGAGCCAGCGGGTTCGGACCTATAATTTTCCTCAAAACCGGGTGACGGATCACCGGGTCCCGGGCAAGAACTTCTCCTTGGAAAAGATTTTGGATGGAGACCTGGATGCTCTCATCGAAGACCTCCGTCTTTTGGATCGGGAAGAGAGGCTCCGAGACCTGTGAGTCCGAGAGATGGAGAGGTTGAGAGGCTTTCTCGGGGAACCTTCATGAAAATCACTGAAATCCTTCATTTTTCTGACAGTTGCTTTGAACTCCAAGGCCTTTCTCCGTTCAATTATTGTCCCTAAACCCGGCCACGTGCCTATCGCAATGTTTTCTACAGTGCCTGCCCCAAGGGACTGCGTTTTTCTTTTTTCGAATCAGGGTACATAAGATGACCGATACCAACGATCCCATCCGCGATGACCTCGAGCTGATCGAGGAAGCCCCCGCGAGCTCTCCCCAAACTCCCCAGGCCCAAAAGGTTGACTACCTTGCCCTGATTTTCAGCCGTCTGACCATGGGGATGAACTGTCCCATGTTCAACCCCCGGTCGGATCCGATGTATTTCCGGATTTTCTTTGGCGGGCTTTTGATGTTTATTGGGACTCTCATTCCCTTTGATGGAGATTGGGCGCATAGGGGGTACCTGACCTTCTCCGGTTCCATCTGGATGATCATTGCCCTGGGCGTCATGTGGAGCATGTGGGGCGCCGTCTCATCCGGAGCACTGCGGATGAAGTGGATTCTCTATGCCTTTTTCCCCTTTGTCTGGGGACTCTGGCACCTGTTTATGACACCCCCTGATTTTGGAAGTGTTGATCTTAAAACTTGGGGGGATGTCTTCGGACTCCTGAGCAGCCAGGAGAACTTTCCCAAATTCGGGAATGCTTTGCAGAGCTTTGGTCCGGGGAAACTCCTGGTCTTCTTTGGTGCGCTGATGGTGGAGTTCCAATTCATTGTAGGACTCTTCGGCGGTGTGAAGAAGAGTAAGGAGATCAAGGCGAACCGAAGCGCCCAACGTCGCCGTTGAACTGTTGTGGCTGAGGCGTTTTCCGTCCAAAAGGTCCTCCTTCTTGCTGAGGAGTACTTGAAGGAAAGGGGACGTTCTTCGCTGGGACTTCGCTCGGATCTTTCTCGGGCCCTGGGGGCTGTCCTGGGTTTAGACCGCCTCGGTCTCCTTTTGCAGCATGAACGGATCCTCACTTCCGGAGAGCGTGCCCAATTTCGGGGCTTCACCCAGCGCATGGCCAGGGGGGAGCCTCTCGCTTATTTATTGGGGGAGCGGGAATTTTACGGGCGGCCTTTTGGGGTAGGCCCCGAAGTTTTGATTCCGCGGCCGGAAACGGAGTTGCTCGTGGAGAAGGCCCTTGAGATGCTTCCCGAGGGGGCAGAGGTTTTTGAGCCCTGTACGGGGAGTGGATGCATCGGGGTGACGCTGGTTTTGGAGAGGGAGGATCTACGGGTTCGGGCGACGGATCTGTCAACTGCCGCTCTGGAATGGGCGAGGAAGAACGCGGAGGCTTTGGGAGCGGACAGGAAGAGACTCCGTTTTGCGGAGGGGAGCTTTTGGGAGGCAGCCGGAGATAAGCCCTTTGATGCGCTGATTGCGAATCCTCCCTATGTGGACCCCAAGAGGCCGGAGCTGCTCGCGGCTGAGGTGCGGGAGTTTGAGCCCCCTTTAGCGCTCTTTGGGCCGGGCGGGGATCCGCTGGGGGCGTATCGGGCCTTGCTCATGGGAGGGGTTAAGGGTTTGGTGAGCGGGGCTTTGGTTTTATTCGAGGTGGGGGTGGATACAGCTGAGCCGGTCCTGGATTTGGTTCGGCGGTCACGCTCCTATGAGCAGGGATGTCTCATGCCTGATCTCGCGGGCCTCCCTCGGATGCTTGTGGCCCGGCGCAAATAGCTGCATCTTGATCGCTTTGCCTTGGGGTGGATCAATGCCAGAGGCTGGGGCCTTGGGGGCCACCGAACAAGAAACCGCTGGGGGTGGGCAGGGCG
>Ga0256841_1001840_pt1 | contig 17502 bp, 16 predicted proteins | sample 356308metaG_FD_185971 | JGI IMG/M metagenome (GOLD analysis project Ga0256841, IMG submission 185971) | Hydrothermal vent microbial communities from Mid Atlantic Ridge, Atlantic Ocean - 356-308 | ecosystem: Environmental > Aquatic > Marine > Hydrothermal vents | place: Atlantic Ocean: Mid... | reverse complement strand
CCTATAGATGCTTAAAAAGCACTCCGACTTCTACCCACAGACCTAAAACCTCTCCCAAAAACCCCCCGTAAAGCAGGGCCATGCAGTGTAGCAAGGCATTCCTGTAATAACTCCAAATAAATCAGTGAAACGCACTTGTTGGCTTTCCCCCCGAGCTGACAAGGGTAGTTTTTTGACTCTTCCCAAGAGGAAGAGGTATTGCTGTTTTGTCTTAGGAGAAGGATTTGTTGGAAAGTTTTTATTCTCAGGGGGGAACGCTAAGTTTCCTCCGAACCGCTTGGGTTTGGAGCATTTTCTTGCAGAAAAAGCAGGCCTATGAAGCGGTTTATACTTTCTATATCAGGATGTCTTTTTTTCTGTCTGCTGGGTTTGGCGCAAAAGCGTTTTATTACCGCTGAGCTCGGTTTATTTTCCGGTGTATCTAATTACATGGGTGATTTGCAGCAAGTTCGTTTTGACAAAGACGAATTGCACGAGGCTTATGGTGTGTATTGGCGCTACAATTTTGGCAAAAGGGTGTCCTTAAAGTTGCAGGCGTACAAGGGCGTCATTTCAGGCAGTGATGCCCATTTTAAAAATCTACTGACGAGCAGGCGGAATCTGAGTTTTCGTTCGGACATCTTTGAGTTAGGTGCCCAGTGGGAGTTTTCTCTTACTTATTTTGGGGAAGAATGCAGGCGTATGGCTGCGCCTTATTTTTTTGTCGGAGCGGCTTGGTTTCACTTTAACCCCATGGCCCGGTACCAAGGGAAGTGGGTAGAGCTTCAGCCCTTGGGCACGGAGGGGCAAGGGCTTTTTCCCGGCGCGGGGCAGCCCTATAAGCTTGAGCAGTGGGCCATTCCTTTGGGTGTTGGTTTTGTGTTGAGCTTGGGGCGTCATTTGAATTTGGGATTTGAACTTGGCTTTCGCAAAACATTTACAGACTACTTGGACGATGTCAGCGGAGCCTATCCCGACCAGTTGATTTTGGCAGAGGTCAATCCCTTGGCGGCTGCTCTTTCGTATCGCACGCCCGAAGTGACTACTGACTACAACCCCAATCCGGCAGGTACTTTGCGCGGCAACCCTCAAAACAAAGACTTGTATTTCTTTGGAGGCTTGACTTTTTCTTGGAATGTTTATTACGATGAGCGCGTAAAAAAACCTTGATTCTTTTGCCTGTGGTGACGTAAAAAGTCGTATGTTTGCTTTATTCAAAGCAGGTTTTGAAACGAACTTGCTTTTTGAAATGAAACCAAAAACCGAATCGAAACAGAAAGCGGTGTTTCTTCTTTAGAAAACGGCTTTCTATGCTTGAAAAACCGGTGTGTACCAAATGGTCTCAAAGTGAAGTGTCCCCCTTTCACACTTTTTGACAAAAAACGGTACGATGCGGTTTTTGAAAAACAAGCAAGAGCCTTTGTTGAAAAGCAGAGGTTTCAGAACGGGAAAGAGAAAGTGTCTGAACAGATTGGCTGTAGCAGCACTTCTGGTTGCATGGTTGTTGGGGCTGAGTTCTTCACTACATGCACGCGTTTTTTACGTACATCCCGAGGGTTTTGGCGACGGTTCTTCCTGGCAAGATGCGGCTTACGATTTGGCGGAAATTCTGCTGGAAGCTGAGGCCGGTGATGAAGTTTGGGTTGCCGAGGGCGTTTATTATCCCACTGAATTTGAAGACAGGCACGCCTCTTTTGTCATTAAAGAGGGCGTGAAAGTTTATGGCGGTTTTGTAGGTGAGGAACAGTCTTTAAAAGAGCGTTCCTGGCAATATCACCATACCATTTTAAGTGGCGCTATTGGTGGCGATGATCAGGTTGACAATTCTTATACGGTTGTTTATCTCAATGGTTATAGTTCGCAAACGGTTTTGGACGGCTTCATCATTTACGGAGCGGCAGCTAACGGAAATGAGCAATCTACCGACAGAGAAAAATACGGAGGTGGCTTGTTTATAGAGGCTATACCGGGGAAGGAGGTACGTCCTTTAATCATTAACTGCAGTTTTATCAGCAACACAGGGCGTAAAGGCGCTGCGGTCTATGCTGCTTCGAGCGGGAGTAGGGTAGCACCTTCTTTTATCAATTGCGTTTTTAAGAAAAATAGTGCGGACTTGGATGGCGGAGCCCTTTATTTTGAAGGTGATAAGGGTGAGGTTATGCCGTTGTTTGAATCCTGTGTCTTTGAGAACAATGAAGCCGATTATGGGGGTGCGATTTGTGCTGCTGTAGGCCATGGAAAGTGTGTGGTGGAATTGCGTTCCTGTTCCTTTTTAGAAAATATCGCTTTTTTATGGGGTGGAGGCATTTACACACCTACCCTTGCCAGCGGAGAAGGCAATAGGGCTGAGATGAAATTGAAGCAGTGTACTTTTTCGGATAATTACCCCACGGATATCAACCACAGTTCGGCTTCCGTAGAAGGCAGTTCAGCTGTAGAGTTCACCAGCGGTATGAACAAAAAATGAATTTCATTTCCACGAGGAGTTTAATCCTATAAGGGTGTTGCGTCTTTCCCCGGGCGCGCCCCTTTTTTTTTACCTTTGAGGTATGGCTGGTAAAGGGGCTACACCACGGGAAGTTTTGAAGGCGTATTGGGGCTATGAGGCTTTCCGTCCTCTGCAAGAAGAGATCATTGCGGACATTCTTGCAGGGCGAGATACCCTGGCTTTGTTGCCCACGGGTGGAGGTAAATCCATTTGTTATCAGGTACCGGCTTTGTGCACAGAAGGTGTTGGTCTTGTTATCACACCTTTGATTGCCTTGATGAAAGATCAGGTAGAGCGCCTTCGAACCTTAGGCATTCCGGCAGCGGCAGTGCATGCCGGTATGAGCTATGCCGATATCGATCGGATTTTGGACAATGCCGTTTACGGTAGTTTGAAGTTGTTATACCTTTCACCGGAACGTTTGCTCAACGAATTGGCCCGCGTGCGCATAGCTAAAATGCCCGTCAGTTTGTTGGCCGTGGACGAAGCCCATTGCATTTCTCAGTGGGGTTATGACTTTCGCCCGGCCTATTTGCAAATAGCCGAAATTCGCGAACATTTGCCGAAAGGCACGCCCGTTTTAGCCCTTACGGCTACGGCTACCCCTTCCGTAGTGAGCGACATCCAGGAAAAACTCCGTTTTCAAGAGGAGAATGTCTTTCGCAAGAGCTTTTTGCGAGACAATTTGAGTTTGGTGGTTCGCCGTCCGGAGCACAAGTTGACCCATTTGGTTCACATTCTCAAAAAGGTGCCCGGCATGGCCATCGTCTATGTACGCAGTCGGAAAGCTACCCGAGATGCAGCTGATTTTTTAAAGCAGCACGGCATTGCAGCTTCCTGGTATCACGCCGGCTTGCCCCGTGAAGAACGCGATTTGCGCCAGCAGGCCTGGATGGAAGAGCGGGTGCGTGTGATGGTTTGCACAAATGCTTTCGGCATGGGCATAGACAAGGCCAATGTACGGGTAGTGGTGCATCTGGATATGCCCGATAGTCCTGAAGCCTATTACCAGGAAGCAGGTAGGGCAGGTCGCGACGGAAAGAGAGCTTATGCCGTTTTGCTTTTTGACCCTTCCGACGAAGAGCGCTTGTGGAATCGCTATGAGCGCTCTTTTCCCTCTTTGAAAAAAATCCGCAGCATCTACCGAGCTTTGGGCAGTTATTTTCGCTTGGCCGTAGGTGCGGGAAAGGGGCAGAGCTTTGATTTTGATTTGCGGAGTTTTGCCGAAACTTACCAGTTTGACGTCTTTGAAACCTGGAGTGCCCTGAGTTTTCTGGAGCAGTGTGGTTTTCTGGCCCTATCGGATGACGTTTTCATGCCGGCCACTTTTATGATTAAAGTGGACAAGGAAACGCTATACGATTATCAGTTGAAAAACAAGGAATACGAAAAGGTGTTAAAAGGATTGTTGAGGAGCCATAGCCATGCCTTTCGGCAAATGGTACGCATTGATGAAAAGCGCTTTGCCGATTTCTTAAAAATGCCTGTTGCTCGCTTGGTGCAAATTTTGAAGCGTTTTCAGGTCGATCAAATCATAGACTACACGCCCCGAAAAGATCAGCCGCAGCTCACTTTTTTGACTGAGCGCATGGAACCCGATAATTTGTTGTTAGATACTAAGTTGTATGCTTTTCGGAAGCAGCGGCAGGAAGAACGCATTCGGGCTGCTTTGCGATATGTTGAAACTTCGGCCTGTCGGAATCGGGTGCTGTTGGAATATTTTGGAGAAGAGCTGGAAAGCGATTGTGGCCTTTGCGACAATTGTCTGTCTCAAAAGCGAAAACAAGGCTTTGGTGAAGAGGAGCTTTTCAAGGCCTTCTCGAAAAAAATCAAAGAAACGCTGTTGTCAAAAGGCCCTTTGTCTGTTTCGGACCTGCTTCGTTCTTTCCCTTATGAGCAGCAGGATTTTTGTCTTCGGGTCATAACGTTTTTACAAGACGAGGGGCTTGTTGAGTTGCTGGAGGGAGAACGTTTGCGTTGGCAGGAAAACTGATTTTGCTTATGCCTCGAATAATTTTGACAGCTACCTCCGATTTGAACTACGACCGTCGCATGCAACGCATTGCCGGGGCTTTTGTTGAGGAGGGTTGGGAGGTGCTTTTACTCGGGCGTCGCTTGCCCTCTTCCGAGCCCCTTGATCGACGCCCTTTTGCTCAAAAGAGGTTGAATTGTTTTTTTAGAAGGGGGAAATTGTTCTATCTGGAGTTTCAAATTCGACTTTTTTTATTCTTGTTGTTTAATCGGTTTGATTGGGGTTGGGCGGCTGATCTGGATACTATTTTGCCACATTGGCTACTGGGTAAGTTGAGGAAATATTCCTGGGTTTACGATGCACACGAATATTTTACGGAAGTGCCGGAATTGCAAAATCGGATTTTGAGTAAGCGCATTTGGTCACTGGTGGCCCGCTGTTGCATACCTGCTGCAGATGAAGTTTTTACGGTAGGACAGGCTTTGGCCGGCGTTTTGTCAGAGCGCTACGGGAGGCCGTTTAGGGTCTTGCGCAATGTGCCGGAGCGTTTGTTGCCCGTTCCCGAACCCCGTTGCCCTTTATCCGATCGAGTGGTTTTGCTTTATCAGGGAGCTTTGAATGCGGGAAGAGGGTTGCCGGTTTTGCTGGAAGCCATGGTCGATTTGCACGAAGCGGAGCTTTGGTTAGTTGGTGAGGGTGATTTGTCTTCTGCCTTGCGGCAAATGAGTGCGGATTTGGGTTTGGAAGATCGGGTTAAGTTTTGGGGGTATGTGTTGCCTTCGGATTTACCCGCGCTGAGTTTGAAAGCAGATATTGGTTTGGATTTGCTGGATGCTTCCAGTTTGAATTATTTCTATTCTCTTTCGAACAAATCTATGGACTATTTGCAGGCGGGTTTACCTTCGTTGGAGATGGACTTTCCCGAGTATCGCCTTTTACATCGAGAATGGGGTGTGTATTATTTGTTGGGTGAGTTAAAACCGGCGACTGTAGTGGCTGCTGTTCGCAAATTACTGGCTGATGGAGCGCTCTATGAGCGTTTGTCAAGGCGGGCTTTGCGAGCTGCGGAAAAACTGCATTGGGAGGCGGAAAAGGCGGGGTTTTTGTCTATCTTTGCCGAACGGCCAGAAAACAAGTACTGAGGTGGAGCAATCAAATAAGCAGGAAAAGGCATTGGGTATTCGGGATGTGCGTTTTGTGGGGGGGTATCCCGCGCTGACACACTGTCCGACAGATGGCAAGCCGGAATTTGCCTTTATCGGTCGTTCCAATGTGGGTAAGTCCTCTTTGGTGAACTTGTTACTGGGGCGTAAGAGCCTGGCCAGGGTTTCCAAGCAGCCCGGCAAAACCCAGGAAATCAACTATTATTTGGTGAATCAAAGCTGGTATTTGGCCGATTTACCCGGCTATGGGTATGCCAAAGTGTCGAAGCGCAGGCGGGAAAAGTGGCATCGCTTGATTCATCACTACATGAAGTATCGCCCAACTTTGGTCTGCGCCTTTGTCCTGCTGGATGCCAACCTGCCTTTGCAAAAGAACGACCGTCAATTCATCAATCAACTGGGGGAGTGGCAGGTGCCTTTTGCTTTGATTTACACGAAGACAGACAGGCTGTCGAAGCGACACCTGCCGGAGAAGATAAAGGCTATTGAAGAGGCTTTGTTGGAGGATTGGAACGAGCTGCCGCCTCGCTTTATCTCTTCAGCCCGCGATAAAATGGGAAGGGAAGAGCTGTTGCATTTCATTTATCAAATTTTACAAGACCTTGGAAGAGCAGATGACAAATAGCATCGTTTCTCCGGATGACCTTAACCCGGATAAGCGGATTACCATTTATCCGCATTTGATTCCGGAGATTAAGGAATGGCCCATTTACAAGCTGCATAAGGATCGTTCGGCTTTTGTGAAGGAAGTGGTGGAGGCCTCTGTACAGCGGGTTTTTGCACTTTACGGTGACGGCATTGGTCGGGTTTTGGCCAAGGCTGTTCAATCGGAGCAAATTCGGGTGAAGGAATCGCGTTGGCGGGCGGACGCTGCTAATGAACGCATATATTGGAAGCTTAAAGAGCAGCAGCTGGCCTCTTTGCCGGTAGAAGCTTCGGAGGAAGAGCAACGGGTTTTTTACGAGAAAATGGTGCGCGAGCTGGCTACGCGTTATGCTGAGGAAATCATTCGCACCTTTAAGCCCTGGGTATTTCGCTTTGCCAGGATGTTTCTCACTTTCTTTTTCCGGCGCTTGCTCAATACAGCTGCCAGTAGAAATTGGCGCAGGTTATATAGCCGTCGTTTTCGCTTGTACGAGCGCATGCCGGTAAGGGGCGACGTCAAGGCCTTTCGCAAGCTGTTTACCAAAGGTACGGTGGTCTTGGTGCCTACGCATTCCAGCAATTTGGATTCCATCCTTTTGGGCTATGTGCTGGACTTTGTCGTGGGGGTGCCGGCATTCTCCTACGGGGCAGGTCTAAACCTCTACAACAATCGCTTCATTGCATTCTTCATGAATCGCCTGGGCGCTTATCGGGTCGATCGAAGAAAAAAGAGTGTCATCTACTTGGAAACGCTGAAGACGGTTTCCCGTTTGTCTATCCAAAAAGGAACCAATTCTTTGTTTTTTCCCGGCGGAACGCGCTCTCGTTCGGGTGCTATTGAGCAACGGCTGAAAATGGGGCTGCTGGGTACTACCGTAGAAGCTCAACGGAATTTATGCACAGCGGGAAGTAACGGAAAAATTTTTATTGTTCCGGTGGTTCTGTGTTATCACAATGTACTCGAAGCCAATTTCCTTATCCGTGAATACTTGAGGAGTATTGGCAAGGAGCGTTACTTTAAAACAAAGGATGATTTCAAGAGTTTGCGTCGTATTCTGCATTTTGCCTGGAATATCTTTTCCAAAAGCTCTAAAGTGACGGTTTCTTTCGGGCAAGCTATGGATGTAGTGGGTAATGTGGTTGATGAAGAGGGGCGGAGCTTTGACGAGAAAGGCCATGAAGTAGATGTGTGTTCGTATTTCAAATCCGAATCCGGAAGGCTGGAGACAGATCTACAAAGAGAAGCTGAATATACCCGTCGGCTTGCCCGGCGCATAGCCGAGCGCTATTTGAAGGACAACATCGTTTTGTCCACGCATTTAGTTGCCTATGCAGCTTTTGAACTTTTGCAACATGACAAATCGGACTTGGACCTCTTTGAGCTGATTCGCCTGCCGACAAACGATTATTACTTCGACAAAGACCTGCTGTTGATTTTGCTCGAAAAACTGCAAGGAGAATTGCTGGAAAAGGAACAGAGGGGGGAAGTGAAGTTGACTTATAGAACCCGAAGCAATGTACAGGATCTGTTGCAAGACGGAGTGGATAAGCTGGGGGCGCACCATGGAGTGAAACCCCTGTTTTTTAACAAGAAGGGAGCTTTGATGAGTGAAGACTTTAAACTGCTGTTCTTTTACCACAACAGATTGAAACACTATGAGCTGGAGCCAGTGGTCAAAGAGGCCCTGGCAGAAGTTAAGCTTTAATTGACGTTTTATGAGCAGGCTTTTCTTTTCAGAGCGTTTTGTGTTGCTGGCTATTTTGGCCAATGCCGTAGTCATCTTCTTTTTAAACTTCCCTGCTTTAGAGCACGATCCCTTTTTGTTGGTTTTGGACCATTTCTTTCTCTCGTTTTTTTTGGTCGAGGCCATGGTGAAAATCAAGGTCTTGTCCTGGCCGGTTTATTGGAAAGATGGCTGGAACCGCTTTGATTTCTTGGTCGTGGTTTTTAGTTTGCCCTCTTTGCTGAGTGGCCTGATCGATGTGCCGGACACTTCGGCTGTTTTGGTTTTGCGGATGTTTCGCATGTTGCGTCTGTTGCGCTTCTTTCGCTTCATTCCCCACATCGGCAAGTTGTTGGAGGGCTTGCTGAGGGCCGTAAAGTCTTCTGTTTTTGTTTTGATTAGCTTTGCAGTCATTACTTTTTTGCTTTCACTTTTCACCTGTACGGCTTTTAGAGAAGTGGCGCCCGAGTATTTCGGCAACCCTCTCATTTCAGCTTATTCTATTTTTCAACTTTTTACCGTTGAAGGGTGGAATGAGATACCGAGCTTGATTGCAGAGCGCTGGCAGGATCCGGTTTGGTCCTTTTTTGCCAAGTTGTACTTCGTGTTTATCGTCTTGGGAGGAGGAATGTTCGGTATGTCCTTCGTTACGGCTATTTTTGTAGATGAGATGACTTTGGACAACAACCGGGATTTGGAGAAAAAGATTGATATGCTGACACGGAAAATTGGAGAACTGGAAAGGGCTTTGAAAAGATAAACGTTTTAAATCGCATGAAACCTTATCGTTTGCTCATCGTCGATGATGAGGAAGATATCCAAGATTTTTTGAGCTATAGCTTGCGCAAAGAGGGCTTTGAAGTGGCTGTGGCGTCAAACGGAGAAGAAGGTTTGGATGTCATGGCCCGATGGAAGCCTCACCTCATTCTGCTCGACATCATGATGCCCAAGATGGATGGAGTGGAAATGTGCCGTATCTTGCGCTCGCACAGGGGTTTCGATGACGTACTGGTCGTCTTTCTCACGGCTCGGGATGAGGATTATAGCCAGGTAAATGCCCTGGAAATCGGTGGAGACGATTACATCACCAAACCCATCAGGACGCGAGTTTTGCTCAGTCGCATCAAAGCACTGTTGAGGCGCAGAGAAATGGGCCTGGCTGAGGCTGAAGGAGCGACACTCATCCAGGCCGGAGACCTCAGCATTTCTCAAGAGAAACGAACGGTCAAAAGAGCAGGCCAAGATATCAAACTGCCTAAAAAAGAATTTGAACTGTTGTGGCTTTTGGCTTCTAAGCCCGGAAAAGTCTTTACTCGTGAGGAGATTTTTGAGAAAGTATGGGGCCCGGACATCATCGTGGGCCAAAGGACCATTGATGTACACATTAGGAAATTGCGATCTGCCATAGGAGAGGACTATGTGAAAACCGTAAAAGGCGTGGGCTACAAATTTGAATTTTGATGTTGTCAGACTATTGGATGAAAAAAATCAAGAACCCCACACCGCGCGATGTGGCTTTGGCTTCGGCCGGCCTGATCGGCCTGTGGGTTTTTCTCTCTCTGTTTTTGATGTGGAAAATGAGCTGGGCTGCTTTCTCTTGGGCTGCATTAACGCTTTTTTCAATCTGCACTGTTTTGGTAGCCTATCTCCTCATCCTTTATCTGTTGCGGCCTTACATTTACCGAAAGGTGAAATTGATTTATAAGCTGATCGATCAGCAAAAAAAGAAAAACAGAGGGCAGGAAAAATCTATGGATTTGGGTAAAGACGTGTTGGCTGAAGTGGAGCGGGATGTCGGCACCTGGATACAACATCAAAATGAGGAGTTGGATCGCTTGAAGAGTTGGCAAAATTATCGCCGCCGTTTTTTGGGCGATATTTCTCATGAGTTAAAAACGCCGGTGTTCAACATTCAGGGCTATTTGGACGTATTGCTCCAAGGGGGGCTGGAAGATGCCAGCATCAACCGGCGTTATCTGGAGCGCGCTGTGAAAAATACGGAACGACTCAGCAACATTATCCAGGATTTGGAGGCCATTTCCCGCATGGAGGCAGGTGAACTGATTCTCGACATGAGTGATTTTTCGATACGGGATCTGGTGCAGGAAGTTTTTGAAGATTTGGAAATGAAAGCCTCAAAGAAAAACATTGCTCTGCGATTTAAACGGGGAGCCGATTATGCCTTTCGGGTTAGGGCAGATAAGGACAACATCCGCCAGGTTTTGGTCAACCTGGTCAACAATTCCATCAAATACGGCAAGGAAGGGGGACTTACTACTGTGGCTTTTTATGACATGGATTCTCATCTGTTGGTCGAAGTGGCGGACAACGGCATTGGTATCAAGAAAAAGCATTTGCCTCGTATCTTTGAGCGTTTTTTTCGAGTGGATAAAAGTCGTTCACGGGAGCAGGGCGGAACGGGCTTGGGACTGGCCATCGTCAAGCACATCATCGAAGCGCATGGCCAACGCATCACGGTGCGTTCCAGTCCGGATGTAGGTACTACCTTTGGCTTTACTTTAAAAAAAGCAAACTGATTTGATAAGGGTACAAGGCATATCGCTTAAATACGGAGACAGAACGCTTTTTGACGGGCTCGACTTCACTTTGAAACCTTCAGATCGGGTAGGCCTGGTAGGACGCAATGGTGCCGGTAAATCTACGCTTTTAAAAATTTTGGTGGGGCGCATCCGGCCGGATGCAGGGCGGGTTGAAATCAGTGGAAACCAGACCCTGGGTTATCTGGAGCAAGAACTTCAATGTGAAGGAGAGCGGACTGTGATGCAAGAAGCCCTTTCTGCCTTTGCAGAGCGTCAGGTTTTGCAAGAGGAACTTAAGGCCATTGAAGCAGAGATGGCTCGAAGGAACGATTTTGAGAGTGAGGCTTACCACAAGCTGCTCAGTCGCTTTTCCGATTTGAACGACAGATTGCACTTGCTGGAAGAGGGCTCTTCGGAAGGCAAAGCTGAGCGCGTTTTGCGCGGTTTGGGTTTTCAGCGAGAAGAATTGCAGCGCCCGCTTCGCACTTTTAGTGGAGGTTGGCAGATGCGGGTAGTCTTGGCTAAGTTGCTGCTGTCTCAACCCGATTTTCTTCTGTTAGACGAGCCGACTAATCACCTCGATATCGAATCCATCATCTGGCTGGAGCAATTCTTGAAAAACTATCCCGGTGGCGTACTGGTCATTTCTCACGACAAGCGCTTTTTAGATGAGCTGACCAATCGCACTTTGGAAATTGAATTGGGAAAAATTTACGATTACAAAGCGCCTTACAGCAAGTACCTGCAATTGCGCAAGGAGCGGCGCGAAAAAATGGAAGCTGCTTACCGCAATCAACAGCGGATTATCGAAGAAAAGGAACGGCTTATCAAGCGTTTTATGGCCAAAGCTACGAAGACGAAAATGGCTCAATCGATGCAAAAAAAGCTCGACAAGATGGAACGCATAGAGATTGAAGCCGAAGACAACAGCAGCATGCGTTTGCGTTTTCCCTTTAGTGGGAGATCGGCCCGGGTCGTGCTTGCTGCCAGGCATCTCTCCAAAGCTTATGGGAATTTGCGCGTTTTGAGTGAGGTGGATTTTGAGTTGGAGCGGGGTCAAAAAATAGCTTTTGTCGGACAAAACGGGCAGGGAAAAACCACGCTGGCTAAAATTTTAGTGGGTGCTCTGCCTCCCGGTGAGGGAGAAGTCCTGCGGGGAGAACAGGTGCAATTGGCTTACTACGCCCAGAATCAGGCGGAGATGTTAGACCCCCGGCTGAGCATTTTAGAAACCATGGAGGCGGCCAGTCCGGCCAACATGCGTCCTCGCTTGCGCGGTATCCTGGGCGCTTTTCTCTTCAGTGGTGATGATGTGGATAAAAAGGTGTCGGTTTTGTCCGGAGGTGAACGTGCCCGGCTGGCTTTGGCGCTTCTGGTTTTGCGGCCTTGCAATGTTCTTGTGCTGGACGAACCGACCAACCACCTGGATATCAAAGCCAAGGAAGTGCTCAAAGAAGCTTTGCAGCATTTTGAGGGTAGTGTGATTGTAGTCAGTCACGACCGAGATTTCCTCTCCGGATTGACAGACCACACACTTGAATTTCGGGATAAAAAACTGCATCTCTACCTCGGCGATGTGAATTATTTCCTCGAAAAACGCCAGCTGGAAGATATGCGTGAGGTGGCCTTTCGGCAAATGGAAAAATCCGCAGCTGCACCTGATGTTTCAAAGACAAAAAAAGTACTTTCTCACGAAGAGCGAAAGAAGCTTCAGCGGCAGGTGCAAAGAGCAGAACGACGCATCGAACAACTTGAAAAGCAAATCGCTACTTTTGAAGAAGCCATGACCCATCCTGATTTTTATCAGCGCCCGGATGCCGAGGAACAACTCAAGAGCTATGCCGATTGCAAAAAAGAGATGGACAGGGCGCTGGAAGCCTGGGAGAAAGCGCAAACGGAATGGGAAGAGGCCAACGGAGAAACTACTTGACCGGTAAGCGCCTGTTCAAGACGCGGTGATTTGGGCTTTTGACGGCCATGTACGAGCTGAGCCAGGTGCTCCTTGATATGCGCACTGCGTTTAATCCAAAGCTGTCTTATCTTTGCCCTTTACTTTTTTTACAACACAAGCCTTTGAAAATGAAAACACATTTGTCTTTTCGATTTGGTCTTTTGATGCTTTTTTTCTTGATTTTGGGCGTGCACGCGGCAGAAGCTCAAATGGGCCGCAAGAAAAAAAAGGAAAAGACCGTTGCAGACCACCAACCCGTTCAGCAAGAGAGCCTGAAGGTGAAACAAGCTGAGATACGAGATTCATTTAGTTATAGTTTGGGCGTTTTACTGGCCAATAACCTCAAACAGCAGGGATTTGCCGATTTCGATGCCGAAGCGCTTTTGCAGGGTTTACAACAAGCCATGAAGGGCGAGCAACAACTGAGTTTGGCTCAAGCCAACATGCTGGTTCAGGATGGCATGCGCAAACAGCGAGAAGCTGAAAGCAAGGCCAATAAGGAGGCCGGCCAAAAATTTTTGGAAGAAAACGCCAAGCGCAAAGGTGTCAAAGTAACCGACAGCGGTTTGCAATACGAAATCATCGAAAAAGGGAAAGGCCCGATTCCTTCGGCAGAGGATCGCGTTAAAGTGCATTACGAAGGGACTCTCATCGACGGCACTGTCTTCGACAGCTCCTTTAAGCGAGGTGAGCCCCTGACTTTTCCCGTTAAGGGCGTTATCAAAGGCTGGCAAGAGGCATTGCAAATGATGCCTGTGGGCTCCAAGTGGAAGCTCTACATTCCCGCTGAGCTGGCTTATGGCGAGCGTGGTGCAGGGGCCAACATTCCTCCGAATTCCACTTTGATTTTTGTAGTGCAATTGCTGGAGATAGAACCCAAGGAATCCAAGTAATACTTATGCGCATCGATATTGTTTCGGTCATTCCCGAACTCATCGCTTGTACTTTTGAGCACTCCATAGTGAAGCGCGCTCAAAATAAAGGTTTGCTGGAAATACATTTGCACAATCTGCATGAGTATGGTTTGGGAAAGTACAGACAGGTGGATGACTATCCCTATGGGGGCGGTCCGGGTATGGTACTCATGCCCGAACCGCTGGCCCATTGCCTGGATGAGCTCCTCGAGCAGCGCTCCTATCAGGAGGTGATTTTTCTAACACCGGACGGAGAACCTCTCCGCCAGCCCTTGGTCAATAAGCTTTCGCTAAACGAAAATCTCTTGTTGCTGGCCGGTCATTACAAAGGGGTTGATGAGCGCATTCGGGAACGATACATCACCTTGGAAATTTCGATAGGGGATTACGTGCTTTCTGGAGGAGAACTGCCCGCTGCCATGCTGACAGATGCCATAGCCCGTGTTTTGCCCGGAGTATTGGGAGATGAAACTTCTGCTCTGACCGATTCTTTTCAAGATGGCTTACTGGCACCTCCGGTTTATACGCGTCCGGCTGATTTTCGGGGTATGAAAGTTCCGGATGTGTTGCTGTCCGGTGATCACGCTGCTATCGAAAACTGGCGCCATGAGCAGGCGCTCCGGCGAACGCGGCAGCGCAGGCCCGATTTGCTCGAGTAAGGTTGTACCGCATGGATTTACCTCAAAGTACACGAGACGTTTACCTCTTTTTGCAACAGAATTTGTATGGTCGGGGAGAACGAGAGGCTGCAGCTGTGGCAAGGGCTTTGTTGGAAGATGGCCTGGGTTTGCCCTATGCCCGGAGTGCAGAACCCTTTCCCGAGAAGCACTGGCCTCGCTTGTTGAAACTACTCGAGGAAGTCTTGCAAGGCCGGCCGGTAGCTTACGTCTGTGGGAAAACCTGGTTTTATCACCTGCCCATACACTGTGATGAGCGAGCCCTCATTCCACGCCCCGAGACGGAAGAGTTGGTTCATCACATCCTGGAGGATCATCCCCCCGAGAGCTTTCCCGCTTTGCAGGTACTCGACATCGGCAGCGGAAGTGGCTGTATCGCTCTGGCACTTAAAAAGCAGCGCCCCAACTGGAGTGTGCGGGCCATAGACCTGAGCGAAGAGGCGCTTTGCCTGGCCAGGGAAAATGCTCAAATTCTGCAGTTGGATGTCAGCTTTGATTGGGCAGATGTGCTGAGGCCTGAAACGCTGAAGGCTGAATCCACTTTTGATCTGATAGTCTCCAATCCGCCCTATATTTCTCCCGATGAGGCCAGCCAAATGGATGCCTCCGTCATAAAGTACGAACCGCATTTGGCCTTGTTTGCCCCCCGAGAAGACCCCTTGGTTTTTTATCGGGCTATGCTGGTATTTGCCGAAAGGCAGCTAAAAAAAGGAGGCCGGCTTTACCTGGAATTGAATGCCTTTCGCGCTGAGGAGGTAAAGAGGCTCTTTTCGCTCCGCTGGCAACTGGAAATCAGGCTCGACATGCAGGGGAAAAAGCGGTTCCTTTTGGCTCGATTTACAGGATAGAAAGCAAGCCCATACACAGGCCCAGCAAAATGCTGAGCATCTTGGCATTCGACAACTGGTGCCCTCCACTGTCGGTTTCAAAAAGTATGGTGGTGGAGATGTGCAGAAAGGAGCCTACCACCACGGCCAATACGGGAATCTGCCAGGTTTTTAGGATGGCGACCCATGCACCAACGGCTACACCCAGGGGCGACATGGCGGCAAAGAAAAGGAGAGCGAGCAGACTAAATTTTTTGCTCACCTCGCTTTCGCGAAATACGGCCATGAGTGCAAAAGCGGCGGGTGCCTTGTGCAAGATGAGGCCCGCCAGAAACCACAGCGAGTGATTTTGATGCTCGGGCTGCAGATGGTGGTGTATGTCTTCCCAGCTGGCCAGGGGCAGACCCTCGATGAAGGCGTGTAAGCTCAAGCCAAAAAGCAGGGGGAAGAGAAAGCTCTTGTCGTGTCTGTGTGCGTGAATGTGACCGTGCTCAATGCCTCCCGAAAGCTGTTCCAACAGAAGTTGGATGAGAAAACCCAGCAAAACATATAGGCCGATTTGCATTTGACCCAGGCCGAAAACCATGGGCATGAGGTGTAAAACGGTAATGCTTAAAATGTAAGCTCCACTGAAAGAAAGGGCATAGTGCAACCACCTTTGTGTTATGCGTTGGTTGTAGATTACCGGCAGTCCTCCAAGCAAGACGCAAATAAAGAGAGCCAGGTAGTAGAGCGTATTCATGCCAATGGCGTTTCATCCAGCTTTAAAAACCTTTGCAGCAGGCGCCCCATGCCGTACCCTATGCCACTGCCCAATAGAGCACCCCCCAGGATATCCAAGGGGAAGTGTAGGCCTACGTAGATTTGGGCATACGAAATGGATGCCGCCCATAGCAGGAGTAGCCATCTCCAGAAACGGGCCTTTCGTCCCCACAGCCCCAAAATAAACATAGCCAGAGCGAAATGGTTGGCTGCATGATTGGAAGTGAAACTGTATCCTGCCCCGCAAGGCACCAGCTGGCGAACTTCTTCGGGAGCCAGCTGACGGCAAGGCCGCTCTCTTTTTATGCTTTTCTTGATGATTCGATGGCTGAAGGTGTCGCTGAGTGCAATAGTGGTAATTAACCCCAAGGCAATCCACAAGGCTTGCATGCGGTATCGCAAGGCCAACCAACCGATAAACAATAAATAAGCCGGTATCCAAAAAGTCTTTTCTCGCCATAACGGCATCAGCAGGTCAAACAAGCTGTTGTGCCACTGCCCGTTAATCAGCTTGAAGAGAAGTTCGTCTTGTTGCAGCAGCCAGTGCATGGATATGATATTGAATTGTTGTGAATGTCGTGCAGCATTTAGGTTGTTCGGCAGATTAAAATCATCCTGTCGGAAGTTTCGACCTGATAGGGGGCGAGCTGATAGTTGCCGAAAATTTGCTCTATCTGAAGGCCCGCTTTTCCGAAAAGCACTTCAAAATCAGCTTTTCGATAGGCTCGCACGCGTTCGGTGAATTCCAGTTCTTTTTGCTCCCCAGGAGGAGTAAAGCGAATGTTTTTGTTGATGTAGCCGGAGGAATCCACCCACCGGCGTATGAAAAAGATGATTCCTTGTTTTTCTATAGTCTCTTCGGGAGTCAATTCGCGCAAAACTTTTTCCGCATGCAGGAAGTCCAGCACGAAATATCCCGTGGGTTTGAGCACCTGTTTGATGTTTTTCAAGCTGGCGAGATGTTCTTCTTCTGTTTGGAAATAGCCAAAACTGGTGAAGAGATTGAAAACTGCATCGAATTGGTGCGGAGGGAAAGGCAGGGGTTTTCGCATGTCATGTACGGCAAACTGCAGCCCTGGCAGAGGGTATTGCTTTTTTGCGGCAGCAATGCTTTCTTCCGCGATGTCCAAACCCCAAACGTTCAAGCCACTGCGAGCGAGATGGGCTGCATGTCGGCCCTTGCCGCAGGCTAGGTCGAGGACTTTGGCGTCGATTTCGGGTAGGGGAAGCCACTGCAAAAGCGCATCCATGAAGCCTTTGGCCTCCTCTTCGTTTCGATGGTCGTACAAGAGGTGGTAGTAAGGTGAATTGAACCAGCGTTGAAACCAGGCTTGTTGTTCAGTCATTTTTGAGCGTAAGGTTCTTGATTTGTATCCGACAAAGGTACTCAATTTCTTTCTGCAGGCTTAAAATTGTACCTTTGCCGTAAATCATATGCTCATGAATCGATATATATCCAAACTGAAAAGGTTTGAGATAGTTATACTCTTAACGAAATACTTAGGCCGACTAGCCGACCTGCGTAGATGGTGCCGAGCATTTCATTTCCGGTCTATCTTCCCCAAGCTTTTCGTTACGCGTATATTCGGGGTAAAGGAAATGGAAGCCGGCAAGCATTTTTTGTCGGTAGCGAAGTTTTTTCCTGTCCTCTTGCCGTTTCTCTTCTTTTCGTGTGGTTCTGACAAGGAACAGCAGGATGTTTCTTTAACATCTGCGGTGTTAGTCAATGAGGCGGCCAGGGAGCGATGGATGCGGGAGATTCCGGCCTTTCGAATTTATTGGGAAGAAATACATCAACGATTGGCTTCACCTTTTCCAGTGTTGGGCTTACAGCCCGATGAGATGGATGAACAGGGGCGT
>Ga0256841_1001839_pt1 | contig 17514 bp, 19 predicted proteins | sample 356308metaG_FD_185971 | JGI IMG/M metagenome (GOLD analysis project Ga0256841, IMG submission 185971) | Hydrothermal vent microbial communities from Mid Atlantic Ridge, Atlantic Ocean - 356-308 | ecosystem: Environmental > Aquatic > Marine > Hydrothermal vents | place: Atlantic Ocean: Mid... | reverse complement strand
TTACAAAATGAACTATAATATACTGAGTTATATACTATACCTCCCTTTGATTTTTTTTATCACGATTAAAGTTGGATGGATGTTTTACAAAAACGGAGAACTATTTTTAATAACTCTTTTTGAAAACAACATCACCCTAACAAAAAATATAAACAAGCTACTCTTAATAGGATATTATTTAGTCAATCTAGGATATTCAATTATAACTATTTCTTATTGGGATAAAATAGACAACCCCATAGAATTGATAAACTCTTTATCAGGTATACTGGGAAAAATAATAGTGTTATTGGCACTACTCCATTACAATAACATATTCTGGTTAAAATACATAACAAAATCTAACACATTAATACAATAAATCATGGAAAATTCAAAAATTATAATCGGTTATTTAATTTATTTACCAATAGTTATTCTCCTAACCATATATGTTTCTAAAAGGCTGTTTAAAAACGGCAGATTGTTTATGATTGACATTTTTAAAGGCAAAGAAGACATTGCGTTAGCCGCCAATAAGTTGTTTGAAATAGGTTTCTATCTAATTAATATCGGATGGGCACTTTTAATCCTCAAAATCTCTTATTACGGCCATGCAGCAATGGATTATCAAACACTAATCGAAATCTTAAGCGAAAAAATAGGTGGATTCTTAATCTATTTAGGAATCATGCTATTTCTAAATCTTCTCTTATTCTTTAGAGGAAGGAACAAGTCAAGGCACAATATCAAACCTTCTTCCAAAAAATAAATATTTAAAAAAAGTCACAATATGAAAAATACAATTGACAAAGCCATTGGCACTATCCGATTTTCAATCCCTAAAACAGTTTGGCTGTACTTTATAGTACTTCCTATTTTTTGGATAGATTTTAGTAAGTTAAATAGTAAACTATTACTAATTACAAGTATTCTAATTTGTTTTACGGTAGGGTTGGGCCATTCTATTGGGCTTCACAGAGGCGTTATACACAAAACATACACCACAACTAAAACAGTAAGAAATGTATTGCTCTATCTTTTTGTATTAACAGGATTAGGGAGTCCTTTACATTGGATAAAACTACATTATTATAGAGATTATTGGCAAAACAGATTAGACTGCCCTCCGTACTTTGCTTATAAGCATTCACTCATCAGGGATTTTTGGTGGAATTTACACTTACAATTTACTGCCAATAATATAAAACGGTACAACATTCCGAAAGAAGACCTCAACGATAAATGGATAATATGGTTACACAAAACTTGGTACCTGCATAATTTACTTTTTACGTTATTAGTTTATTTGCTATCTGATATGAATACAGTACTGATTATCATGTTTTTGCGTATGGCAATTACTATTCTAGGGCATTGGTTTGTTGGTTTTATGACTCATAAATACGGTTATGCCAGGTTCAACATAGAAAATGCCAATGAAAGCGCATATAATGATCTTATTTTGGGCTTACTTTCTTTTGGAGAAGGCTTTCACAACAATCACCACGCACATCCTAACTCGGCAAAATTTTCATTAAAATGGTACGAAATAGATGCCGGTTGGTACTTAATTATACTTTTAAAAAAGCTGCGCCTTATCAACAATGTAAAAGAAGTAGGTACTGCCAATACTATAAAACAACAAGCCAAAAAAAACAATCATATTATATGGAGTTTTCCATGGAATTTTAAAACTACCTAACAGCATGACATTCTTAACCGCAACATGGCAACAGCTAATCATGGCTAATTACGCCATTAATCCCGATATCTTACGGCCTTATATTCCTAACGGAACCAACCTCGATTTTTATAATGACAAGTGTTATATCAGTTTAGTTGGCTTTTTGTTTAAAAACACAAAAGTATTAGGCTTCAAACTACCCAATCATATTAATTTCGAAGAGGTAAACCTTCGTTTTTATGTAACACACAATCACAAAAGGGGTGTGGTTTTTATCAAAGAAATTGTTGCAAAACCGCTTATCACATTTATCGCCAATACATTTTATAAAGAACGCTACCAAACGTGTAAAATGACACACAGGCTAACAGATACCAAGCAACAGAAAATCATAAATTACAAATGGAAAATTGGCAAACAATGGCAAGCTATAACAGTAACTACTGAACTTAAAGAACAAAACATACTACCCAATACCGAGGCCGAATTTATCACTGACCACTATTATGGCTATACAAAACACAAAGACAACACTTTTGAATATGAAGTCACACATCCTTCATGGAGACAATATCGTGTGTTAGACGCTACCGTAGATGTAGATTTTGCCAGAACTTACGGCCCTGATTTCGGTTTTTTAAATCGGTTCAAACCTTCTTCGGTACTATTGGCTAAAGGTTCTGAAATTTCGGTTCTTAAAAAACGAAGGTTACATCAAATTTTTTAAACTTATCCTAAAATATTTTTAAATCATCTTTTTATTCTATTTTTGTTTTTCAAAATTTAAAACTAACGTATGAATAACTATGATGTAGCCGTTATCGGTTCAGGGCCCGGAGGATATGTTGCCGCGATTCGCTGTGCACAATTAGGTATGAAAACTGCCCTAATTGAAAAATATAATACCTTGGGCGGAACGTGTTTAAATGTAGGCTGTATTCCTTCAAAAGCCTTATTAGATTCTTCACATCACTATCACGATGCCATCAAGCATTTTGAAGGCCATGGCATCGAAATTTCGGGCGACATCAAAGCAAATCTCAAAAAAATGATCGCCCGCAAACAACAGGTAGTCGATCAAAATACAGCAGGCATTCAGTATTTAATGGATAAAAATAAGATTACCGTCTATCAAGGCATAGGTTCTTTTAATGATGCTACCCATATCAAAATCACCAAAGAAGAAGGAAGTACTGAGCAGATAGAAGCCAAAAACACCATCATAGCTACGGGTTCAAAACCTGCTACTTTACCCTTTATCAAGATAGATAAAAAACGGGTAATTACCTCTACCGAAGCGTTGAGGTTATCAAAAATACCGAAACACCTTATCGTTATCGGCGGTGGTGTTATTGGCCTAGAATTAGGACAAGTATACAGCCGTTTAGGGGCACAAGTTTCTGTTATTGAATACATGGATAGAATCATACCTACCATGGACGCCTCTTTGTCTAAAGAACTTCAAAAAGTATTAAAAAAACAAGGCATAAAATTCTATACCAAACACAAAGTAACGGCGGTTAACGTTTCAAAAAATGAAGTAATTGTTACAGCTGACGATAAAAAAGGAAACCCTGTTGAGTTTACCGGAGATTTTTGCTTGGTTTCTGTAGGAAGAAGACCTTATACTGATGGCTTAGATTTAGACAATGCCGGAGTTTCTGTTGCTGACAACGGCCAAATAGAAGTCAATGAACATTTACAAACCAATATTGCAAATATTTACGCTATAGGCGATGTGATTAAAGGTCCGATGCTAGCACATAAAGCCGAAGAAGAAGGTGTTTTTGTTGCCGAAACTTTGGCAGGGCAACAGCCGCATATTGATTATAATTTAATTCCTAGTGTTGTTTATACCTGGCCTGAGGTAGCATCAGTAGGAAAAACCGAAGAACAGTTGAAAGAAGCCGGCATTGCTTACAAAGTAGGGCAATTTTCGATGCGTGCTTTAGGCCGATCAAGAGCCAGTGGCGATATCGACGGATTTGTAAAAATATTGGCCGATGCCAATACCGATGAAGTATTAGGCGTACATATGTGCGGTGCCAGAGTTGCCGATCTCATTGCCGAAGCGGTTACGGCTATGGAATTTAAGGCTTCTGCCGAAGATATTGCACGGATGAGCCATGCACACCCGACCTATGCCGAAGCTGTAAAAGAAGCAGCCTTGGCAGCAACCGATAACAGAGCCATTCACAGTTAAAAATCGTTGTATATGAAATCTTTTAAAATCTTTATTTTCTTATTATTCGCAATTACGTTAACCGGATATGCACAAAAGAAAACCGCCGGCTATGAAACTTCTAAAAAAGAAATTACAGCCATGATGCTGCAACAAGCTGACGATTGGAGTCAAGGAAATATAGAGGCTTTTATGGAAGGCTATATAAAATCTGACAGTTTAAAGTTTATCGGAAGCAGTGGATTGACCTACGGATGGCAGCAAACCTTAGACAACTATAAAAAAAGATATCCTACCGCAGCACATACCGGTACCTTAACTTTTGACCTGATTGATTTCGACCCATTGGCCAAAGATATTTTTTTCGTTGTTGGAAAATATAATTTGAAACGCGAAATGGGTGATACCAGTGGTTACTTTTCTTTAATCTTAAAAAAAATTGACGGGAAATGGAAAATTATTGCTGACCATTCTTCATAGCTTTGAATTTACGAATCGGTACAACGATGTCATTCCTGCAAAGGCAGGAATCTATAGAGGCCTTCTAACCTGTTTTAAACTAGCTTCCTACTTTTGTAGAAACAACAAACACAGTAAAACGTATATTCTTCATTGCGAACCTCCCAAAAAATAACACTTAAGAACGCTTCGGACTTTAAAATCAAGTTATTGAATTGGGCACAACAATTTCAGCAAGTTGTATGGCTAGACAGTAATGATTATCCTCGCAAATATACTTCTTTTGATGCTGTTGTAGCAGTCAATGCTAACAGCTGCTTAACGTGCGATTATACAAATGCTTTTGAAACATTAAAACAGTATAAAAACAGCATTCAAGATTATATATTCGGGTATTTGAGTTACGATTTAAAAAACGATGTAGAAAACCTCACTTCTAAACATTTTGACAGATTACAATTTGCTGATTTGTACTTTTTTCAGCCTAAAAAATTATTTTTTGTCAAGGATAATGTCGTTGAAATTAACTATTTGAAGAAGTTTGAAAATGACATTAAAAATGATTTAGAAAATATTCGCCATGGCAAATACAAACCTTTCAACTGCGCTCAAGGTGGCCTTGCAAAAAATGAGGTTAAAATTCACAAACGCATAACTAAAAAGCAATACTTACAGCAATTAGAAATAATTCTCGAACACATTCACAGAGGAGATATTTATGAAATGAATTTTTGTCAGGAGTTTTATGCCGAAAATGCCGAAATTCAACCGTTAAAGGTATATAATTATCTCAATGAAATTTCAAAATCGCCGTTGGCAAGTTTTTTAAAAATTGGTGATAAATTTGTACTCTCTGCTTCACCCGAGCGATTTGTGAAAAAGGAAGGTTTCAAAATTATCTCACAGCCTATCAAAGGAACTACCAAACGTTCTATATACATTAACGAAGATAAAAAATTAGCAAAGGCACTTGCACTGGATGAAAAAGAACGTTCAGAAAATATTATGATTGTTGATTTGGTACGCAATGACCTCTCAAAAACGGCTATCAAAGGCTCTGTTATCGTTGAAGAATTATGTGAGGTATATTCTTTTGAACAGGTACATCAATTAATTTCTACTGTTAGCTCTAGGGTAGATAAAAAGATTGATAGTATTGATATACTCAAAAGTTTATTTCCTATGGGAAGTATGACCGGAGCTCCAAAATTCGCTGCAATGCAAATTATTGAAACTACAGAGGCTTCTAAACGCGGACTCTATTCCGGTGCTATCGGATATTTTACTCCTGAGGATGATTTTGATTTTAATGTAGTGATACGCAGTATTTTGTATAATAATGCCAACAAATACCTTTCGTATAGTGTAGGTGGTGCCATAACAGCAAAATCAAATCCTGAAAAAGAATATCAAGAGTGTTTGATAAAAGCCATTGCTATGAAGAAAGCCTTAGCAAATAAGCCATAAATAGTAGGTATCGATTATTTTTTCTGAAATACGGCAGCGATTATTTCGAGTTCTTCATCAGATAAAGTAGAGGTATCTTTCAGTTTCTTTTTAAATACGGCCACTTCTTCTACAGATGCCGGGCAGCCTAAATTTTGGCCTTTATCATCAAATGAATCTGCCAATAATTTCCCGTAAGCATCAAAAATCAGAAAAAACGGAATGCCTGATTTATCTCCTTTGTATGTTGCCAGTAATTCGGTAGCTCCGGGATTTTCTAACTGTTTTTTATCCTCGCGCTCTTGCACATCTAAATGTACTACTACAAAGTTATCAGTAAATAATTTTTTAGTAGCCGGTTGGTTCATGTTTGCTTCCATTTTTTTACACCACCCGCACCATGAGGCTTTAAATAGTACAAAAACATTTTTATTTTCAATTTTAGCTTTGTTATAGGCTTTGTCTAATATAGATTTTGCTGTTTCTTGCGATTGCATCTGATTAAGGAAAAAGATTGAAAACACAATAACTACGATACTTTTTTTCATCTGTTTTAATTTTGCTAATGACAAACTTACTAAATTTTATAGCAACAATGTACCTATGCCAACTTATTATATTTTGTGTATTCAGTTATGTAAACCCAAATTCAGAGACAAAAGTTCTCGATACGCCGCTCCTTCGTCACGGCACTACCATTGACGTAGAGATAAAAAAATGATGCCCTATGTTGTTGCGCTAAACAGTTGTTAGGGCTAAGTTCTATTTACCACAGTAAAAAATAGCAACTACTCTCCTGCAAGGCCTCGAAGGCCTTGTAGGTATTAAAATTAAGACCTACAAGGTTTGTTAAACCTTGCAGGAGAATTTTATGGTAAAAACAGGATGCTATCATAGTTCCCATTTTTTATTTTAGAATGATATTTAATAATTTAGTTATTATGCTGTTCTAATTAGAACTTAGCTGTTGTTAGGTATTTTCAGTTATAACAAGTAGTTTGGCTTTGGAATAGGGCATCGGTGAATAGCGTAAGGTATAAACTACAACCTGCCGGCCTTGTTAGCAAAATGATTGCAAATTAAACTCTCGTACCCTCGAAAATCGGACTATTACCTATTTTCAGGTAAACTCTGAGCTCGGTTTAAAAGGCTAATAATTTTATCTTTCACAAGAAGGTAATTCTCTTTACTCAATAAAAAATGCCCTTTCTCTTCTAGGCTGATGGTTTCTAATACATTTTCATTAAAATGTTCTTTACTGTATGTTACATTTTCATAAGGTACTACTTTATCTTTTTTGCCGTGAATATGAATTACCGGAATCTTAATTTCAGGCAATAAACTCTCCATTTTTTTTAGCTCATTGACATGTGCCAACTTCTCGTCGGCAGCTACTTGAAATGGGGTAGAAACCACCCATTTGGTAGCTTTCCATTTTCCGAATTTCGCTATGCTTGTATATTTTTCGCAATCGGGGTCTTCTGCCGGAGCTACTAATATCAATCCGTTTAGGTCATTAGGATAATCAATAGCCATTCTTGTCAAGATGGGGCCTCCATAAGAATGGCCGGCAGCAATTACCGGTACTTTTTTATACTTGTTCAGAATATGATGTAGCAATGCGGCTTGTTTTTTTAAAGAGGGTTCTGAATTGCCATAGCCCGAATATCCGTAGCCGAACCTATCTACACTTATAATAGTGGCTTTTTTTGACAATTCTTTATCTAGCAAAAAATTCCGAAACTCATCAGCAGAACCCGGTGCGCCATGTACTAACAGTACAATGGGTTTTGTTTGTGGATTCTCTGATAAAACTTCAAAATATTGGTAGTCTCTACCTTTAAATTTTCCCCTTTTAATTTTAATAGGTACTGATGCTTCTTTAAATGTTTCTAAAATTTTCTCATTTGGTACTCTGAAGGTCATCATACAATTTTGGAATAAAAACAATCCTAAAAAGAGGCTTAGTACAATGAATAAATGTTTCTTTCTAATCATACCGTTATAAATCTTTTAACCAACGAACCGATCCATATTCTAAAATGTTTTCTTCATTAACTTTCCGAACATATTCGTATTCATTTTTCTACTCATAATTCTTTTTGACATCCAATTCAACATATTATTCATAAAACCGGGGCTTACCAATACTTTTTTACCTAAGGCATCTATGGCGGTTTTGGCAACAACATCGGGTTTCATCAATTTCATAGGCATTCCTGAAAAATCGTTATCGGCAGTCATTTCGGTTTCTGTCAAGCCCGGATTTAGTGTAAGTACATCAATATTATGGGGTTTGAGTTCGTAGGCCAATCCTTCTCCTTTTACAATTTCATGGGCTTTGGTACCGGCATAAGTGGTGGCATAGGGTGTACCCATAAAGCCTAACAAAGATGCGGTGAAGATAAGTCCGCCTTTTTTTCGCTCCACCATTTTAGGTACAAAATGGTGTGTTAGTATTGCGGGAACTTTGATATTCAAATCAATCATTTGCAGGTCTTTTTCGAGAGGGCAATCAAGGTAATTGCCAATGTACATAACACCGGCATTATTGACCAACGATCCTATTTCGAGATTGTCTGTTACCGCTCTAATGGTTTCTAAAAAATTATCAGATAACAAATCAATTCCAATAGTATGTATTTCAACCTTATTATCAGTTTGTATTTCTTGTTTTAGAGTTTCTAACCTTTCTTTTCTTCGGGCAACCAACACTAGGTTTAATCCCTTTTGAGCCAATTGTTTTGCAAATTCTTTTCCAATTCCTGAAGAAGCTCCGGTAATGAGGGCATACGACCCGTATTTGTCTTTATAATTCATAAGTACAGTTTTTAGTGTTTTTATTGTTGTTATTAATTTTTTTATTATTTTATAGTTGTATATACAACCTATTGATTAAAAATTTACTTAGTCAATTTATTCAATACTAAATTTAACGCTTGTTCTCCATCATTGTCTAATATTGCCAAGGCTTCATCGGTAGCGGCACGCCAATCGGGAATTATCTTTTCGGTATAGGCAGCGCCTTTATCGGTAATTTCTACAATTGGACGGTTTGCCGGGCCATTCTTTACGATGTACCCTTTGTCTATTAACCTTTTTAAATCGCGCGTAATGGTAGATTTCTCTAATTTTAACATTTTTCCTACTTCTGATTGTGGCACCGAAACCATTTTGCCGATTACCATTAGCAAACTCAGTTGACTCATAGTAACCTTGTGTTTTTTTAAGTGCTTTCTATAAATAACGTTTACCGATCTAATAGACAGCGCTAATTTTGAGGCGGTACAAATCCACGGGTCTGTATTTTCTAATAACGGGTATGCTTTTTTTAAAGCCATGGTGCAAATATAACCATTTGAGTTGTATATGCAACCTTGTTTTTTAAAAACTTTCGCCATTTAAAATGTTATTCTATAAAAAACCATTGGTTGAAAACCCAATTGATACTGTGTATCAACTTCTTGTGTTTTTTTATTATAGGCTTCTCTAAATATATTTTTTTGATTAAAAAGATTTTGCAATTCTAGCGACCATTCTTGGGTAAATTTTTTATGATTCCTTTGATAGGTTATTTTGAGGTCGGCTCGCGAATAGTCTTTATACCTTTTTTCATAAAGATTATCTTTATATACTACTTCTCCTGCCAATACACTCGCCTCGAGGTCTATAGGTTTTATTCTATTGCCTCCTGAAAAATTCCATTTTCCATTTATGTTGAGTAATTGATTGCCATTTTTATTGAGGTTTATCTCTACCCCTGCCAACATATTTAAGGTATAGTTTTGATTAAACGCCGTATTTCTCTCTATACCGTCACTTCCTTTATATTTTGAATCAAACAACGAGCCTGTAATCAAAAAATAGTAATTTTTACTAAAAAATTTCTCTAAGGTAACATCAATGCCATAGTTTTTTCCGGTGCCGTTGCTCACCAAACTATCGGTATCTGATAGCACAAAATCTGCCCCTTCATTGAGTTGTGAGTAATTCGTAGGTTTTTGTTCAACTGCAATGTTGTACAGATGTTGGTAATAGGTTTCAATTTTCATTCGAAGATTGGTAGTAAAATTATGGTCATAACCTACTATAAAATGTGCACTTTTTTGAAAGCCTAAATTTTTATTGGTATGCGTAATTTCACCTGTTAGCCTATTTTGGGTTTCTGTAAAATACATGGCCAGTGGTAGAATTTGGCTATGGAGCCCGGTTCCGAAATTGAGAGCGCTGCGTTTCGAAAATTTCCATTGCAAGCCTATTCTGGGTTCTAATACTCTGCTATTGTTTAATGAAAATAGCATGTAGTTCATTCCCGTATTTACTGTCAATTTACGAGAAAATTTATGCTGCCATTGCGCATAGAATTGGAATAAAAATTCGGTGCCTTTACTATTTCTTAGGATTCTAAACGCATTATTTTCAAAAATACTATCGGCGAGTTTATAACTAATCGCATCACTAATGATTCCCAATCTCAAGTTATTTTTTGTATTAAACTTTTTGTTTACCTTAACATTTATGCTGTTTTTTACTTCCGACGAATTATTTTCAAATATTCGTACTTTCTCGTCAGAAACTTCAGAAATCGAATCGACGCGAACCTTATTTTCCCACCCACTCATTGAAAGGCGTGTTTCCATCCGAAGGCTTTCATTGGCAAAGTAAAAATACGAAAGCCCTATTGCTCCTGTATTTGAACCAAAAAAGATATCTTCGCCTGTATTTTTCGGTTTGGCAAAATTATCATCTTCATCGCGTAAATCAATAGAGCTAATGCCGCCTATTCCGAAAAGTGAAATTTTATTGTGCTTTTTACCTACGGGTAGGTCAATTTTAAAGGTAACATCGTCAAAATTGGGCGTTGAATCCCATCCTAAAGGAATTCCCAATGCTTTAAATGCCGCCACATTTGACCTTCTATAGGTTGCCAAAAACGAGCCTTTTTTTAAGAGTGGGCCTTCGGCGCCGAGTTCAAATCCGTTAAATCCGATTTGGCCGGTATATTCGTATTTTTCATTATTTCCTTTCCGGAGTTTTAAATCGAATACTCCCGACAAGGCATTGCCATATTCGGCAGGAAAAGCACCTGTAATAAAATCAGAATTTGCTAAAAGATTATTGTTGAGTATACTAACGGGGCCTCCCGTTGACCCCAATGCTCCAAAATGATTTGGATTTGGTATGTTAAAGCCTTCTAACCTCCAAAGGAGTCCTGCCGGTGAATTCCCCCGGATAATAATATCGTTTCTAGCGTCACCTGCTTGTGTTACGCCTGCATAATTGGCAGCCATTCGAGACGGGTCATTTAGGGCACCTGCATAACGGCCGGTTTCTTCAACACTAAAAGAACGGGCACTGATGAGTGCCATTTTATTAATGGGCTTTCTTTTATCTTTTTTTGATGTTATGACCACTTCATCTAATGAAGCTATTTGCTCGGTTAATTCTAAAGACAGTACTGCTTCTTTGCCTGAAGTAACTACCATATTGTTGAGGGTAAGGGTTTGATAACCCAACAAAGAAACTTGTATAGACACACGGCCTATGGGAATATTTTCCAATCTAAACACACCTTTGTCATCAGTGGTTGTACCTTTTAGCGGGTTTGAGTTTAATACAATAACCGTAACTCCCAAAAGTGGCAGTTGCGATTCTTTGTCTACAACGATTCCTCTTATGGTTTGGGTTAATTCTTGTGCTTGAAGCAAACCCTCAAAACTAAAAAGAAGCATTACTATTATAATTATGGTTCTCATCACTAGGTTGAAATATTGAACGCAAAATTACTGTGAAGAAAAGCCAATTTACTTGATTGCAATCAAGAAATGGGGAGAAATAAACGGCTTGTTTATTGGTTAAGATAGGCTTTTTTATATCTGCTGTAGGTCTCAGGGCTAATACCAATATAGGATGCGAGGTATTGTTGTGGTATTCTTTGGAGCCAGTCTTTATGATTTTCTTGTAGCCATAAAAACCGTTCTTTGGGTGAATCGAGTAATAATGTGGCCTCTCTGAGCTCTTTATCTAACAATCTTTTTTCAACAATAATCCTCCCCAAGCGCTCGCCAAGTTTGTACTGGCTATACAGTTGGTAAAGGTCATCTTTTTTTATTTTATAGCATTTTGTGTGCTCTAATGCTTGAATGTAACACCGTGAGGGGTTACCTGTAAGAAATGATGCATACGCATCAACAAAAGCATTTTCAAAATTAAAATCTACCGTAATTTCTTTACCTTCTTTAATATAAAATGTCCTTGTAATTCCTTTTGTTATAAAAAATTTATAGGCTGCATGTTGCCCTTCACTGATGAGGTATTCATTTTTTTTAAAATTGAATTCTATAAACTTAGAGTGAATGACCTCCCATGCTTCAGGCGATACGGTAGCCTGGTTATTAAAAAACTGTTTGAGGGTTTCCATATTGCAAAGATATAATAAACTACTTCAATGTAAGCCTCTAGGATACCTGTGCAAACTCATGCGTTTACCTATATAGAATACGAATTGCCGTGCCATGACAGCAGTCAAGTTAAAAGTCAACAAGCGCTCATCTTATTAAGAATAGTGCTTGTTACTCAACCAAAATATATTATTCATTTTATTCTGCCATCAACGCTATCATTGCTTGAGCTACTGCAGATGCTGATGCAGGGTTTTGGCCTGTTATCAACTTATCATCTGTAACTACATAAGACTCAAAAGGTTCTCCACTTAAAAAAATAGCTCCTTGCTTGGTCAATTCGTCATCTAACATAAAGGGGATAACACTTCCTAATTTATGCTTATCGATTTTTTCTTCTGCTGCTGTAAATGAATTGATTCTTTTACCTTCTAATAAATTACTTCCGTTAGAGAGCGTAACATTGAGTAAGGCTGTAGGGCCATGGCAGACGGCACCTACTACTTTATTACTTTCATAAACCTCTTTGATAATCTCTTTTACTAAGGCATTGTCTACCATATCAGTCATCAAGCCTAAACCTCCCGGAAAGAAAATAGCATCATAGGCCGTAATGTCAATTTCACTCAAACGATGGCTAAAACCAAGCCTTTTGAAGCCATTACTTTCTTTAAAATTTTTACTCGTTTTCTGAGTAGGGTCATATCCTACAAAAGGAGGCTCTCCTCCTAAAATACTAGCAAAATCAACTGTGAAGCCTTTGTTTATAAATTCAAAATAAGGGTCTGCCACTTCTGAAAACTCATAGCCGGCAGTATGATTTGCTGTGCCTGTTTTATCGGTACTTGTCACTATAAATAATATATGTTTCATTTTTTTTGTTTAGTTTAAAAATTTGACTTCGACATCTTTTCAATTGGATATGGTTGCTTCTACTTTTATGTTAAAACCAATGTTATTATCCTTTGGCAATGGCTTCTCCTAATTCTTTGTTGGTCATTGCAATTCCGTCTAAATTCCAAGCCCCGTCAACCGTGTGCACTACATTTCCATAAATATTATCTTTGGGTTGTCTGCCTCCTGATAATTTATAGATAATTTCTGTGGCATCTTTAAAAAAGGCTTTTTGAACTTCTCTATCAGCCAATGCAAATGATGGTACTTTCCACTCAACCCAGGCGCCTAGAAATTCTTTTCCTCCTGAGAAAGTTCTGTTTTTAGGCAATATGTCTACCTGTGCTGTTACATTGGGAGTCATCACTTTATTTCCTGACAATCTATGATTTTTTAAAAATGCAGCCGTAATTTGTTCAACGGCATCTTTTATTTTGCTTTCGGGAATTACCCCTTCTGTTAATGTTAATGTTAAAGGCATTTTATTAAAATTTTAACTTGCGAGCTTCATTGCTCAGCAACACTACAAAGTTGGGGTGAATTGAAAAAGTAAACGTTGTCATATGACAACGTTTTTAACTTTACTACCTACATTTAAATTAAGATAGAAATTTCGATATGAAAAGGTTAGAGCTGCTACTTTACTTTCCCTTTGGGTTGCAGTGGCCTTACTTCAATTTCAACATGATGATAGTTAGGCGAAGATGTTAAACAGTGTAAAATAGTACTGGCAATATCGCCGGGCTGCATCATATTTTCATTAGCGGTAATACTGTCAATGTCATCAAAGAAATTTGTTTGTACTGAACCGGGATAGATGCAGGTTACTTTTACTCCAAAATTTCTTACTTCTTTATATAAGGCTTGGGATAATCCTCTTACGGCAAATTTTGTAGCGCAATAGCCACTAAGGGTTTCTATGCCCGTATTGCCGGCAATGGATGAAATATTAATAATATGGCCTTCTTCTATCTTTTTCATTTGTGGCAATACTAATCTTGTGGTATAGAAAATACCATTTACATTGGTGTCAAACATCTGATGCCAGTCTGCTACTTTTAACTCTTCGAAAAGTGCCGTAAATCCCAATCCGGCATTATTGATTAAAATATGGATGTCTTTTCCGAAATGGGCAATGGTTTGGTTATAGGCATTTTCTACTGATTGGATATCCCTGATATCCATTTGAATGTTTAAAAAATCAGGATGGCTTATGTCGGTTTTTGAACGGCTCCAACCTGCTACTTTTACATTATTTTCTAGTAATATTTTTACGGTGGCTAAGCCGATTCCTTTGCTTGCCCCGGTTACGATGGCTATTTTGTTTTTTAGGTTCATCTATTTAAAATTGAGTTGTTGAGCTTTGTGTGCCACGGCGTACCACAGCAGGCTCGGCCTAACATTATTTATTTTAATTTATGTTTGATGTCTTGTATGATAACGGGGGCATGTATTCTTGAGTTTTCGATAAACCATTTATGGGTTTCCATACCACCACAAACCACACCGGCGAGGTAGATTCCTTTTACATTGGTTTCCATTGTATCGCTATTGTAGTATGGTCGTTTTTTTTCATCGTCAGAAATTTGAATGCCTATTTTTTGCAAAAAATCAAAATTGGGCATATATCCGGTAAGTGCCAATACATAATCGTTTTCGATAGTAATGACGCCTTCTTTTGTATTCATAAGGACTTCGTTCTCTTTAATTTCTTTAACCTCAGCATGGTAATAGGCTTTGATATTGCCTTCTTTTATTCTGTTAATGATATCTGGCCTTACCCAATATTTTACGCGTTTGCCAATTTCTCCTTCACGGATAACCATCGTTACGTCACCTCCTTTTCTGTAAATTTCCAGTGCAGCATCTACCGCCGAATTACTGGCACCGATAACGATTACTTTTTGATGTGCATAAAAATGAGGGTCTTTGTTATAATAGTGTGAAACTTTCGGTAATTGTTCACCGGGTACGTTGATAAGGTTCGGAATATCATAAAATCCGGTAGCGATGATAATCTTTTTTGCTATATAGGATGCTTTGGATGTCACCACTTGAAAGGTATTTTCTATGTTCTTTACTTCTATTACTTCTTCAAAAAGATTGATATTGAGGTTTTTAAAGTCAGAAATTCGCCTATAATATTCTAAGGCTTCTGCCTTTACCGGTTTTACATTGTTGCTGATGAACGGAATACTTCCTATTTCTAACTTCTCGGATGTTGAAAAAAACGTCATGCCCTGAGGATAATTATACAAGGAATTTACGATACATCCTTTTTCTAGTATTCGATAAGAAATCCCTTCTTTTTGAGCTTCAATTCCACAGGCTATACCAATGGGTCCACCGCCTATGATAATTACATCCATTATTTTCATGTACTTATTTTTTTGAGAATACAAAGATTAAAAAAAATGTTTCTAAAAAATTGTCATAAGACAATAGTTTATAATTTTGCCCGTAACTTACTTAGGGTTGAATTGGTCATGCCGAGATATGATGCCACTGCTTTACTTGAAATACGGGTTAGCAATTTTGGTTCGTGTTCTATCACCCATCTGATTTTATCGATTCCGCTCATTCCTAAAAAGCTATAAATCCTCATTTGCGAATGGATAAAGGCAACTTCTATAAATTGCTGGTATACTTTATTAAATTCTGGCAATTCTTCTATTAGTTTAAAAAAATCTGCTCTGTTAATCGCCAATAATTCTGACGGTTCATGTGATACCAAAAAATCTCTTGACGGTTTTTGTAGCACAAAACTTGTGATGGCTGACATGATGCTGTTTTCTAAGGCAAAATAACCGGTTACTTCATTGCCTTTATTGTCGATTTCATACATGCGCAAACATCCTTTATTGATAAAATAAAAATGCTTACATGTTTGTCCGATACTACAAAGCATTTCATTACGCTTAGTTGTTATCTTCTTAAAATATTTATAAATATAAGGAAGGGTTTCGTTGTCAAAAGATGCCCGTTCTTTTAAATAGTGTTCTAATTGTTTGTACATTTTTCTATTTATACTAAAAGGTCTTCTAATGGTCGTTCTTTTTAAAGGATTATTACCATTTTGTCCAATCAGAATCGGGCCTTTGAAATGGTTTTAAGAGAAAATTACCCACTATCTGATTGAACAAAGCCGGATTTGAAGCCGGAATAAAGTGGGTTTCTCCGGGTAGGATACACAATTGGGCATTAGGAATATGTTGATAGATTTCAACAGTATGTTCTTCTCTGATAATATCTTTATCGCCGGCAATAATCAATACCTTGGCTTTTATTTTTGTCAAATCATCTGTTGTTATACTTGGTTGGTCTCCTAACAAAAAAAGGTGTTGCTTCTGCAGGTTTAATTCTTTTGACATTCCATTTTCTGCTATTTTTGTTTTTACTTCTTTCATCATTCTTTTTACTTCATTTACTGCCCAAGGATAAACCGCAGAAGAATCAGGCCTTAAATTGGCACCCATGGCTACAATTTTATTAATCTTTATTTTATGATTAATACCGAGTAACAGGCCGATAATTCCTCCATCACTCCAACCGATAATATTGAGCGAATCTAAGTGTAGGTGTTTTGCCAATGCTTCATAGTCTTTTGTTATTTGCACATAGGTAAGTGAATCTGTTTTTAACTCTGATTTTCCGTGCCCTCTATTATCGGCAATGATGACTCTGTATTTCGATTTGAAATAGTCTATTTGATTTCCCATATCGCGTATACTCCCGCCGTTTCCGTGAATAAGCAATAGCGGTTGGCCTTTGCCGTATTCTTCGTAATAAATTTTTGCTCCGTTGACAGTGGTGTATTTGCCGACTTCTTTATTATTGCCATAAGGTGTTTCAAATTTGAAATTCATTTCAACTTGTGCGGTTGAAACTCGGGTTATCATAATAACAACTAGTAATATGAATATTTTTATTAATGCTCGTTTCATTTATTTAATTTATTGATTAGCGTATGCAAGGTAAAAAATAATCTCTTGTCAAAATTTTGTTAAGAAAGCACTGTTTCTTACTAAGCATTTATTACAGTTGATATAGCAATAATTTTTTAGAATCATCAGAAATAGTAACTTTTCATGTGTTTATAATTCTGTTTTATGCTCAAAATGAGCGATTTATATTTTAGTTGCAAACACCAAGGGTATTAAATTTTCATGTTCAAGCTCTATGGCTTACTGCTGTGTGCTTAGCGTTTGTTGTCAGTTTCATTTTCGGGGTTTCCTTGATGTTGACAAGGATTTTTCAACCTCCAGTAAAAATCGCCCTTTGTAAATGTTGCAAAGTTATTAATCATTCCCTTTTGTGTCAAGTTTATTGTCATGGATGTTTCATTTTAAAAATATAATACTTATTTTCAATTATGCCTTGCTAAAGTATTAAAAATCCTTAAAATTAAATTTATATCAGAGTTTCGTTTTTGACGAAATTATCGTTTTCAATTTTATATCGGTAAA
>Ga0256841_1001838_pt1 | contig 17514 bp, 13 predicted proteins | sample 356308metaG_FD_185971 | JGI IMG/M metagenome (GOLD analysis project Ga0256841, IMG submission 185971) | Hydrothermal vent microbial communities from Mid Atlantic Ridge, Atlantic Ocean - 356-308 | ecosystem: Environmental > Aquatic > Marine > Hydrothermal vents | place: Atlantic Ocean: Mid... | reverse complement strand
CCCTTCGCAAATCATATCGAAGGGGTATCGCCTGCTTGTCTGGCAACGGGAAGACTGTAGACGGTAAATCGCTTTACCGAGAGAGTTGACAAATTTCGTGATTGTCGACTGCAAAAAAGCGGGATGCAAACAATGCACCCCGCTCGCTATCTTTTCTGCTGCAAAACCAAGGCCGTTTTACGCGCCCTTGCTGCGCTTTCGCACCAAGCCCAACACACCAAGGCTGGCCAACAGAAGCGGCAACCCTGCCGGCAGGGGAACCGGGGCGATGTTTCTGTCATCAACGGCGAATGTTGCAGCCAGAACACGCGTATTCGAACCACCTTCGGGCGACAGAAAATCTGCGTTGAATATGCCGTTATTGGCATCTGCAAGCGTTTCCGAAAAACCGAGAATGGACAGGGTATAGTTTATCCCATCAATCAAGACTGAATCAGAGGACGTCAGTGTAGAAATCGAAACCCTGTCATCACAGACTGATGTACCCGGATAGGGACAAGGTGCCACATTATGTGTTTCTTCATGTTTGATCAGAAACTTGAAGATACTTGTGCCCAAGCTGACATCCGGCCCAGCATCCGGCACGGATACAATGTTTGCCCGGACAAAAAGTTCAACAGACGTGATGCCCGTGTTCCGGCCAATCGGGAAATTGTGATGGGTGAATTCGCCCAGGCCGAAAACCGTGTCCTGCACACGGGTAAACGGCGTATCCTGGGCGTCGAAATCATAGCCCGACTGCGGACCGCCGTTTGTTACACCCCATCGGATACTGGCCGGATCTCCGTAGCTTATCGTTTGAACAATGTTTGATCCACCGGTCGCATTTTGAAACACAGCTTCAAGTGAATCAAACCGGACAGATGCAGCCTCGGCCGCGGAAACAACGCCGAGCGATGCAACCACGGCAGAAAACCCAATTTTTCGGAATATAGATAATGAGCCCATTTTTCGCCCCTCCATTAATAATAACAACCATTTACACATCAACCGTGCAAGCAACCGTGTGTAAATTTCCTGCGTCCTTAAATAAGCTGACGCTCACAATACTATAGGCTTTCTCGGCCATTAAAACAAGCATCGGGACACTACTCCAAGGACTTTGCCTTACCTTTACCCGCGAATAGTTGCATATTGGTTTCTTTCAATGAAAGAAAACATGCCACTTCAGATCATTATTTTGCTTTTCAGGCTAACAGCACCAGAAAAGCCCGAAAAATATGGCTTTTCCACAACAGTTTTTCGTTTTAGGTTTATTCTGGCAGGTCCCTGACCATCGTCAGAGTTGCCCCAAGTCGTTCGCGCATCTTCAGAAAATTGTATCAACAATCCCTTTGCAAGCTTCAGTTGCCACCCTCCAGAGTCGTCCCGGTATTCGGCACTGTATTATTCCCAGTGCCAGCCGTCTCGCCGGAAACCCGTGCCGGGACAAATGCGCCGTTCTCCCAGGTTCCGGTCTGGACCTCGCCACTGTTGAAACGCAATGTTCCGATACCTTGTCGTTTACCCTTTACAAACATTCCTTCGTAGACATCGCCATTCGGATAGGTCGCAATGCCCTTGCCATCAAATTTTCCCGCTTTCCAGCTTCCGGTGTAGGTAAGCCCGTCCGCTGTCTTCATGGTCCCTTGCCCTTCACGGCGATCCGCGACAAAGCCGCCTTCATAGGTGTCACCATTCGCATAAGTCACCTTGCCATGCCCCTGACGCATTCCTCCAACCCAGTCGCCCTCATACCTGTAACCGTCAGTTTCGGTCAGAACGCCAAAGCCCTGGTGTTTCCCATCCTTGAATTCACCTTCGTAAACCCGACCATTGGCATAGTGCGAGACACCTTTGCCGTCCTGAACCCCGGCTTTCCATTCTCCCTCGTATGAACTGCCGTCCGGATGGGTCATGACGCCAATTCCGTCGGGAAGATCATTGTCGAACTCGCCCTTATAAACCGAACCATCGCGAAATGCCATTTCGCCTGTCCCCTTGAAGTGCCCCATCACCCAGTTTCCGGTGTAACGAAAACCGTCTTTGGTGACGAAACTTCCCTGGCCATGACGCCGGTCATTCTGGAACATGCCCGTATAAATGTCGCCGTTGGAATAGGTCTGCTTACCCGTACCATTGCGTTTGCCAGCCTTGAATTGTCCGACATACACGTCACCGTTGGGTTGGGTCAGCGTTCCGGTGCCATCAAACGCATTGGCTGTCCACTCGCCATCATATTTCAACCCTTCGGGCATTGTCAGAACGCCCTGCCCTTCACGTTGGTTGTTTCGCAAAGATCCCTTGTAAATCGTGCCGTCAGGATAGGTTATCGTTCCCTCGCCTTCCTTGGCACCATTGACCCATTCTCCCTGATAGACATAGCCGTTCGGGCTTTTCATCGTACCTACACCGTGATGGCGGCGATTTCGGAATCCGCCCTCGTACTGAACGCCGTTTGCGTAAATAGCTATGCCATTCCCGGTGAATTCATTATTCACCCAATCGCCTTCATAAATCGTACCATCGGGAAGTGTCAGCTTGCCAAATCCGTTAAACTTGCTGTCAGCAAATTCACCTTCGTAAACCGATCCATTCGGAAAATGCGCTATGCCTTGCCCCTTGATTTCGCCATTCTGCCACTGACCTTCATAATAATACCCGTTTGGCAGCCGATAGGTTCCCTGACCGTTTGGTTTACCGTTTTCAAAAGTACCCTCGTATATGCCGCCGTTGTCGTATTGCTTGGTTTCAATAACGCCGGAACCCTGCGCCAGACCTGCCGTCGAAGTCGCCAAGTACAGGATCGCTGCACAAGCGAGACCGCTATATTTCAAGGCGATTGATTTACGCATAGTCAGATACCTCATTCATCACCATTCACCGCCATCCACGGCAGTTTCCACAGGCGGCTGTCAGCAAAGCCTAATTCAGCACAGTCTGGCTTACAACGGTTTTTGGCATGTCGAGGCTTTCCCTTCGGCAGAACTCTGCTAGAAAAACGCCACCCTGAACAAGGAAATACGCATGCCAAAACGATTTCGCCTGACCCTGGCCCAATTGAACCCGACTGTAGGGGCGCTAAAGGAAAATGCGCAACAGGCGCAAAATGCATGGCAGGTGGCAAAAGGTGCCAATGCGGACATGCTGGCGCTACCCGAGATGTTCATCACCGGATACCAGACGCAGGACCTTGTGATGAAACCGGCGTTTCACAAGGCGGCGATGATGGAAATCGAGGCTTTGGCAAAAGCCTGTGCCGATGGCCCGGCAATCGGCATCGGCGGCCCCCTTGCTGTCGACGACAAGCTCTATAACGCCTATTTCATACTTCAGAACGGGGAAATTGCGGCGAAGGTCCTGAAACAGAAACTCCCGAACGAAACCGTTTTTGACGAAGTGCGCCTGTTCGACCCGGGACCGCCACAAGGCCCCTATAGCGTCGGCCCGCTCAGAATAGGATCCCCCGTATGTGAGGATGCGTGGAGCCCGGATGTAGCCGAAACCCTGGCCGAATCCGGCGCTGAAATCCTGCTGGTTCCCAATGGCTCGCCATATTTCCGCAACAAGCTCGATGTACGAATGAACCACATGGTGGCGCGGGTCGTGGAGACGGAATTGCCCCTGATCTATCTGAACCTGACAGGCGGACAGGATGATCAGGTCTTTGACGGGGCCACGTTTGCCCTCAACCCCGGCGGCACGCTTGCGCTGCAAATGCCCGCCTTTGAAGATGCAATTACACATCTCGATTTTGTTGAAACCGACAAAGGCTGGCGGGCAGAGCAAGGCCCGTTGGCATTGCAGCCCGACGAATGGGAACAGGATTATCGCTGCATGGTGACTGCCCTGCGCGATTATCTGCGCAAATCCGGCTTCACGAAAGTCTTGCTCGGGCTTTCGGGAGGCATCGACAGTGCGATCGTCGCCACAATTGCCACCGATGCCTTGGGGGCGGAAAATGTGCGCTGTGTCATGCTGCCCTCCGAATATACTTCACCAGAGTCGCTGGAGGATGCAAAAGAGGTCGCTGAAAACCTGGGCTGCCGCTATGATTTCATTTCCATCAGCGAAGGGCGCAAAGCCATTACAAATACCCTGGCACCGCTTTTTGAAGGCACCAGGCCCGACGTGACCGAGGAAAATATACAGTCCCGCCTGCGCGGGCTGCTGTTGATGGCGCTCAGCAACAAATTCGGGGAAATGCTGCTGACAACCGGTAATAAAAGCGAAATAGCCGTTGGTTATGCAACAATTTACGGGGATATGGCCGGCGGTTACAACCCGATCAAGGATCTCTATAAAACCCGGGTCTTTGAAACCTGCCGCTGGCGCAACAAGACCCACCGTGACTGGATGCTGGGGCCAGCGGGCGAGGTAATCCCCCCGCGCGTGATTGACAAACCACCGACCGCAGAACTGCGCCCGGATCAGAAAGACGAGGACAGCCTGCCGCCTTATGACGTTCTTGATGCCATTCTCAAAGGGCTGGTGGACGATGAGGCCTCGATCGCTGATCTGGTTGCACAGGGCTTTGACCGCACGATGGTCAAAAAGGTCGAGGGGCTGCTCTACCGGTCGGAATACAAACGCTTTCAATCCGCCCCCGGGCCGCGCCTGACCCTGCGCAGTTTCTGGCTCGACCGGCGCTACCCGATTGTCAACCGGTGGCGTGATCCCGGTTGAAACGCTGCTGACGGCCTCTGGCAAAAGCAGGCCCCGGCGCTGCGCAGGGCGGGAATGCTTACAAGGGCTGGGCCACACAGTCCTTTGCAAGCCGCTCAACATCGGCCCGCAAACACAGCCTGGTCGAGTCTGTCATGACGGCCGCACTTGCGGCAGCCGTACCTTTGCAAAGCGCAATGGAAATATCATGCCCTTGCACCAGAGACAAAACCATTGCCCCGACAAAACTGTCCCCCGCTCCGATCTTGCTGCGCACCGGGACATCGGGCGATGCACAAAACATCTGTGCATCGGATGTCGCAAGGATTGAACCTTCCTTGCCCCGTGCCACAACAATGGCACGGGCAACCCCGTTATCCACCAATGCACGTGCAAACCGGGCACTGGCGGCAACGTCAACCAAAGGACAGGCCGCCAGTTCCTCGGCTTCGGCCTGGTCCATGCGCAGGATTGCAAACGGCGGATGTCTACTGGCCGCTGAATGGTGCAACGGCCCACCGGATGTATCAACGATCAGGCTGGTTTCGTTTGGCAAGGCGCCAGCCAGACGCGCCGGAAATTCCGGCGATATACCCGGCGGCTGACTACCGCTCAACACGACATAACCCTGGGCAGGCGCAAGCGCAGCTATGCTTTCCAAAACCTTTTCTTCATCGGCCGGCCGCCAACTGGGCCCCGGCATGACAAACCGGTACTGGTCGCCGGTTTCCCGTTCTGTCACAGCAAAGCTTTGCCGCGTTTCCCCGGGCGCTTCGAAACGATGCAGAAACAGGCCATTCACACGGCGCAACAGGGCCTCAAGATGGTCGCCCGTCGGCCCGCCCGCAGCCATGAACACATCGCTTTTGCCACCCAGAATTGCAATTGCCCGCGCAACATTCACCCCGCCGCCGCCCGGCTCGATCGAAGGTTCTTCGCAGCGCAGTTTGGGTCCCGGATCGACACTGGCGGCTTTTGTTGCCAGATCAACGGTCGGATTTAGCGTAATGGTCAGAATGGGCGTATTCATACAGGCCTTTATGCCTGTACCTCCTCAAAAATGTAAGAGGACCGGCAACTTGTTTGAAACGCCCCCTTTTACCGCAGCGAAATACCGCGTATGAGCCTTTGAAACCCGAAAAACTGGATCCAGACCGATGACGACAACCCGCTTTGCCCCTTCACCCACCGGATTTCTGCATGTGGGAAATCTGCGCACAGCCCTGTTCAACTACATGATCGCGCGTCAGAACGATGGGGAATTCATTCTGCGGCTTGATGATACGGATCCCGAACGCTCGACAGAAGAATTCGCAGCCGCAATTCGCGAAGACCTGACCTGGCTCGGGTTGACCTGGGACCGTGAGGAAAAACAATCGGCACGGTTGGAACGCTATAATGCGGCAGCAGACACGTTGCGCGAAAAAGGGCGGCTCTATGAATGCTTTGAAAGCCCGACCGAACTGGATCTCAAGCGCAAGAAACAACTGAATATGGGAAAGCCTCCGGTTTATGATCGCAGCGCCCTCACGCTGAGCGAAGCAGAAAAGGATGCGCTGCGCCAAGACCGGCCGAGCCATTGGCGTTTCAAGCTGGATCACGAAAGGATCGAATGGAAAGACGGCATTCTGGGGGACTTGTCCATTGACGCAGCCAGTGTTTCGGATCCGGTTCTCATTCGCGGTGACGGACAGTTTTTGTATACCCTTGCATCCGTCTGTGATGATGTCGATTACGGGGTCACACATGTTGTCCGCGGTTCGGATCATGTGACAAACACGGCCACGCAAATCCAGATCATTCAGGCGCTTGGCGGCAATGTTCCGCAGTTTGCCCACCATTCGCTACTGACCGGCCCCAGCGGAGAGGCCCTGTCCAAACGCCTGGGCACTTTGGCCCTGCGTGATTTGCGGGACGCCGGTATCGAACCCATGGCCCTGCTGTCGCTGTTGGCGCGGCTCGGCTCAAGCGATCCCGTGGAATTGCGCAGCAATATTGATGAACTGATCGCGGGGTTTGACCTCTCTCATTTTGGCGCGGCGCCGACAAAGTTTGACGTCGAAGACCTGAAGCCGCTGACCAAGAAATTCATATCCAATCTGACGTTTGAAGAGATGAAAGACACCATCCGGGCGATTGGGGTGCCGGATGCACAGGCCCCGGATTTCTGGGAGGCGGTACGCGAAAACCTGGAAACCCGCTCTGACATCGGCAGGTGGTGGAAACTGTGCCGAGATGGCGCCGAGCCTCTGATAGATGAGGAAGACAAGGATTTTGTCAGGGACGCCATGCGGCTGTTGCCCGAACGGCCCTGGAACAAGGAAACCTGGGGCACATGGACGAAAGCCGTGCAAGATGCAACCGGCCGCAAGGGGCGGGGATTGTTCATGCCATTGCGCAAGGCCCTGATCGGTCAGCCGCATGGGCCGGATATGGCAAAGCTCATGCCGCATTTGCAGGTGGTGAAGGCTGCCCAGCTTTCGTAAAATCGGGGCCGCGCCGCTTCTGGAATTCATGCTCTGATCCATCTCTGCTATCACCAGATTTTACGGGCTTGCCGCAGGGGGTCTTCAGCATTAGGTATTTTATGTGGTATTTTTCTTCTGCCACCGTTTTGCGGCAGGGGTATGGTTTGAGGGCGGTCTTTGATTATTCCATTTCATGTCAGCGAAATGCTGAAACGGGTACAAGCAAGATTCAAAGACAGATCCATCCTTGAGAGGATGCTGCCCAGCGATGATGAATTCACCACGCTGCGCCCTGTTCGCAAAGCCACCGAAGCATCGGTTTCAAGCTACTGGAAACGGCTGATCAGCCCGGATACCGCCAGCCCGTCAGACAAGGCCGTTCTGGCAGATCCGATTTCGATCGCAGATGCGGAGCGCTACAGTGCCAATATTGAAAACTTTATCGGAACCGTAAAACTGCCGGTCGGCATTATCGGGCCTTTGCGCATTAACGGTCTCAACGCCAGTGGTGATTACCACGTGCCCCTCGCCACGACCGAGGCCGCCTTGGTTGCATCCTACGCACGCGGTGCCTATGCGGCAACAAAATCCGGCGGAATAAGTACCGCAGTCCTTTACGAAGGCGTCATCCGCACACCGGCCTTTGTTTTTGAAAACCTGTTGGAGGCCGGGCGATTTGTTGAATGGATTGTTTCAGAGATAGATGCCTTGAAGTCTGCTGCTGACTCTACCACGAATTACGGAGAGCTTGTTTCCGTCGAACCCGTGATCGATAACAATATCGTTTTCCTCATTTGCCGCTATACAACCGGTGACGCAGCCGGCCAGAACATGGTGACTATCGCCACGGACGCACTTTGCCACCACATCAGGGAATTCTGCCCGGTCACGATCCGAAACTGGTATATCGAAGGCAATTTCTCCGGTGACAAGAAAGCCTCATTCCTCGGTCTGGTCACCGGCCGCGGCCGCAAGGTCAGTGCTTCTGTCACGCTTGGCGCTGACGTCGTGGAAAAGACCTTGGGAACAACGATTGACGCCATGCTGGAATACGGGCGTGTTGCCAATCTGGGATCGCATCTTTCGGGGCAGTTGGGCGCGCAGGCGCATTTTGCCAATGGTCTGGCGGCATTGTACATCGCCACAGGGCAGGATGCCGCCTGTGTCGCCGAGAGCGCAATTGGCATCACCAGAATGGAACGGCACAAGGACGGTTTGTATTGTTGTGTGACAATGCCCAACATTCTGGTTGGATCCGTCGGGGGCGGCACAGATTTGCCCAGCCAGTCGGCGGGCCTGAATGTTCTCGGGCTGAAAGGTGCCGGAAAAGGTGCTGCTCTGGCCGAAGTTGCGGCCGCCGTATGCCTGTGCGGCGAGATATCCATCGTTGCAGCAATTTCTGCCGGCCATTTTACCCGTGCCCATGAAAAACTGGCGCGGCAAAGATGACCCGGCCTCTATTCTCCCGATTGTGGATATATCAATCCGAGCGCTTTCCGCTGAAGAAAACCGCCCCGCTTCTGGCGGTTTTCTCTGCTGCCAGTATCGGAGTTTCCGCACAACTGGCGGGCCGGCCCCTGCCCCATTGGACAGCCTTTCTGACCGGATTCCTCGTGGCAATGGCGCTGTTTTTTCAACTGCGTGTCTGCGACGAATACAAAGACCTGGAAGATGACCGGGCCTACCGCCCCGACCGGCCCATTCCACGCGGTCTTGTCTCGTTAAAACTGATCATCGGGTTGGGGTTGACAAGTGCAGCAATGGCGACCCTGGTGGTCTGGCTTTGGTCACCAAAGCTGTTGTGGCTCCTCGCCTTTGTCTGGCTGTGGCTGGCACTGATGACGGCGGAGTTCGGCGTTCCGGAATGGCTCAAGGCCCATCCGGTCCTGTACCTGCTGAGTCACATGGCAATCATGCCGATCATTGATCTGCTTCTCACCGGGATCGAGTGGATGCCCGCAGGACAGGCCGCCCCGAAACTCTGGCTGTTTCTGGCCCTGTCCTTTGTCAACGGATGTGTTCTGGAAATTGGACGCAAATTGTGGGCCCCGGAAAATGAAATCATGGGGGTGGATACCTATTCCGGGCTATGGGGCCCGCGCAGGGCAAGCCTGATCTGGCTGGGATGCATACTGTTGTCTTTTGCCCTGCTGCTCGGTGTCGGGCTGGCAACCGGCACCGGTCTGCTCACGGCAATCATCGGTTTTGTCGGGCTGATGATCGCCATCTACAGCATCAGATCCTATCTGTCTGATCTTTCAGCCAAAACTCAGAACCGCCTTGATACGGTCGCCGGTCTCTGGGTGTTCCTGTGTTATGCCACAGCCGGATTTCTCCCCTATGTGTCAGAGGCGTTCTGATGGATTGTATCGTACCGCAGGAAAAGGCGTTCGATGTGGCCCAGGCCGGGGGCAAGGCGGCCTCACTGGCCCGACTGGCCGAAGCCGGGTTCAACCCCCCGGCATTCTTTGTGATCCGCTCCGAAAGCTTCGTCAAAGGCAGAAACGGCCCGATTGCCGCCAAAGGGTTGAAAAGCCAGTTGAACAAGGCAATCCGGGAATTGGGGAGCGGGCCTTTTGCGGTGCGCAGCTCAGCAAGGCAAGAGGACGGGGAAGCGCACAGCCACGCCGGGCAATTCGACAGCCTGCTGAATGTCCCGGCCGGCAAGGTTCTGGACGCGGCAAAGCAGGTCTGGGCCTCGGGCTTCTCGCAAACCATGGAAACCTACCGTCAGGTCAAATCAGGCGGAGAGGCCGAAGCACCGGCTATCATCGTCCAGCGGATGATCAATGCAACTGCCGCCGGCGTCGCCTTTTCAGCCGATCCTGTATCCGGCCAACGGGACAAGGTTATCATTTCCGCCATTTCCGGCCTGGGGGAGGCTCTGGTATCCGGCGAAAAAGACGGGGAAACCTGGGAGGTTGTCGACGAAACCGCCACAGATGCCCCGAAACACCCAAAGGTACTGAATAAAACGCAAGCCTGCGAAATTGCCCGACTTGCGCGGCAAGTGGAAAAAACAGCCGGTTCCCCGCAAGATATTGAATGGGCCATTGATGGCGCAGGGCTGCATATCCTTCAGGCGCGCCCGATCACGACAGCCCTTCTGCCGGCGCCTTGCACAGACACGACGCTAACCATTTTTGACAACTCCAACATCGTGGAAAGCTATCCGGGCATGGTCAGCCCCCTGACTTACTCCTTTGCTGTGCACGTATATGCCAGAGTGTATCGCGCCTTTGTCAGGCTTCTGGGTGTACGGGATGAGGTTATCGCTGCAAATGCGACAGTCTTTGACAATATGCTGGGGCGCATAGATGGCCGTGTCTATTACAACCTGGTCAACTGGTATCGGGCGCTGGCGCTTTTGCCCGGCTTTTCACTGAACCGCTCCTACATGGAAACCATGATGGGCGTATCTGAACCCATGCCGCCGGAAGTGACCAGCAATATCGGGCCACCACCGGCCAAAGGAATTGGCAAAATTCCGGAATACATGAAGCTGGCAAAAGTGGCCGCCGGATTGGCCTGGCAGGCCCTGCGCCTCTCCAGAACACGGACCCGTTTCAATGAGCGACTGAACGATGCTTTGAACAGCGGGATTGATCTGCAAACAGCCGGACCGTCACAGCTTGCGGCAGAATACCGGAACATTGAAAGCACGCTCCTTGACCGCTGGGATGCGCCGCTGGTGAACGATTTTCTCTGCATGATCGCATTTGGTGCCTCGCGCAAAATGATGGAAAAATGGCTGGGAGAAGACGGGCTTTTGCTCCACAACGATGTCATGATCGGCCAAGGAGACATCATTTCGGCCGAACCGGCACAACGGATTTCCCGGATCGGGGCGATGGTCCGAAAGGCCGGGTTGGCCGAGGCGCTGACCCGTAACGGTCTGGCCGCCTTGGAGAACCACCCCGAGATACGAAAAGAAATCCGGTCTTATCTCGATAAATTCGGGGACCGCTGTACCGAAGAATTAAAACTGGAAAGCATTCCCCTGGCTGATGACCCGACAACCCTGCTCTATGCCATAGCCGCAAGTGCCCAGCGAGAAGAGCGCATCCGGCATGTTGCAAAAGACCCGGATTGGAACGCCCTTTTCCCGAAGAACCCCTTGAAACGCATCCTTGCCAAATGGATCATCAACTGGACCAAAAGCCGCGTCCGTGATCGCGAGAACCTGCGGTTTGAACGCACCCGCATCTTTGGCCATGCCCGCCGTGTTTTTCTGGCGCTTGGTCGGGAACTTGCTGCTCGGGGAATACTCTCGACACCGCGCGACGTCTTTGCACTGACCACGCATGAGCTGTTGGGGGCCGTCGAGGGGTTTGGCCTGTCGCCAGATCTGAAATCAGTTGTGGCCCTTCGGCAAAAAGAGGATGCAGCCGCAGCACAAAGGCCCGACCCGCCGGAAAGAATTGAAATTCGCGGCCCGGCCATTGCGCAACTTTGGCAAAAGGCGGAAGCTGCGAAAGATTTGTCCACCAGCCGCACGGCCACGGGATGTTCGGCCGGGCAAGTCAAGGCGCGGGCCTGCATCATCCGCGATCCGCGAAACGAAAAACTTGAACCCGGTGATATTCTGGTTGCCCGCCACACCGATCCGGGCTGGATTGCCGTGTTCTCCAATGCCTCGGCAATCATTGTGGAACGCGGCTCACTTCTGTCCCATTCAGCCATTGTTGCCCGCGAACTTGGAATACCCTGCGTTGTCGGCCTGAAAGGCGCGACAAGCTGGATAGAAAATGGCGAGATGCTGGCCGTTGACGGCGCAACAGGCATTGTCGAGAGATGCGATGCAAACGGCACAGATTGAATCCAAGGCAGATTTTGGCCAGATCCGCTATGCCCAGCTGTGGGAGGACGCTGACGTCCTGACCCAGGCGCTGGGTGATTGTCAGGGCAAAACCCTGGTCTCGATCTGCTCTGCCGGGGACAACGCACTGGCAATGCTGACACTTGATCCGCAGCGGGTGGTCGTTGTTGATCTTTCTCCGGCACAAATCGCCTGCTTGCACCTTCGCATCGGCGCCTATCGCAACCTGACGCATGCAGAATTTCTGCAACTGATGGGCGCGCGCCCAAGCGCACAACGCAAAGCGCTGTTGAAAAAGGCAACGGCAAATCTGGATACGGCAAGCCGGGCATTCTGGCACTCCTTGCGCGATGATGTCGAACGGCACGGGGCCGGCGGAGTCGGAAAGTTCGAGCGATATTTCCGAATTTTCCAAAGATACCTGTTGCCACTGGTTCATTCTCGCCGCACCGTTGACGATATTTTTGTATCTCGCCCCAAACCGCAACGTCAGGAATTCCTCGACAAGCGTTTCAACACCTGGCGCTGGCGGGTTTTGCTGAACCTTTTCTTTTCCCGTCTGGTCATGGGGCGCATGGGGCGCGACCGCGCCTTTTTTGAGCACGTAGAGGGCAGCCCTTCCCAACATGTTGCCCGCCGGATCAGCCATGCCGCGGTTGAGTGCGATCCGGCAGAAAACCCGTACCTTCACTGGATCATGAAAGGCACGCATGGCAAAGCCCTGCCGATGCCGTGGCGCAAAGAGTTTTTCGACCTGATCGCCAGCCGGCTGGACCGAATAGAAATCCGGCCCGGATCACTGGAGGCCTTCGTTTCAACCGGCGAAACAGCCTGTGGCTATAACCTTTCCGACATATTTGAGTACATGTCACCGGACATGTTTGCAAAAGTCTATGAAAGCATCCTGAACGCTTCCCAACCGGGGGCCAGACTCGTCTATTGGAACATGATGGCCCCGCGCCGTGTCCCAGAGGCTTTGCAGAACAAGGTTGAAACCCTCAGCACACTGGAAGAGACCTTGAAAGCGCAGGACAAGGCCTTTTTCTATTCCGATTTTGTTGTTGAGCGTGTGAAAGAATGAATATCACTGTACAAGTCATACTGGCGTTCGGGTCGGTTCTGGTGCTTCTCACCCTGATGGCAATCGTAAAGCGCATTGCCCACACTGCAGGGTTACATGCGGAAATCCAGCGCAAGCTTGTTCACATCGGAACCGGGCTTTATGCCCTGACACTCCCCTGGCTGTTTCCGGACCGCTGGCCGGTTTACATGCTGATTGTGGTCACCCTCTTTGTCATGGGGTTCTTGCGCCTTCCAAAGGTGGCAAAATCAGGTTTGGGGTCAACCCTGCACAGTGTTGACAGGCAGTCCTACGGTGATGTCCTGCTGGCCCTGTCAATCGGACTATGCTTCTTTCTGGCTCAGGGAAACACTGTTTTATATGTCCTGCCAATTGCCGTCTTGACGCTGGCAGATGCCGCTGCCGCCCTTGTTGGCAGCGCCTATGGGCGGCGCATCTTCAAAGTGGAAGACAGCCATAAATCGGTCGAGGGATCGGTGGTTTTCTTTATCGTTACCTTGTTGATTTCGCTGGTTGTTCTCCTGCTGTTCGGGTCTTTCTCTCCTGCAAACGTTCTGGCGCTCTCATTGATGATTGCCGCTTTTGGGACCTTGGTCGAGGCCGATAGCTGGCGTGGCTTTGACAACCTTTTTCTGCCCCTGGGCCTGCTGGTTTTTCTGAAAACCCACGGCAACAGCGATATTCTTCATCTGCTTGTACTTGCCATACTCTTTCTTCTTGCATTGCTTGGCCTCAAATTCCTTGCCCCGAAACTCGGCCTTACACGCCATGCCTCACGGGTGTATGTCGTGGCAGTTTTCCTGTTGTTGGCGGTGACGGATATCAAAAATGCGCTTCTGCCAATTCTTGTTCTATTTTCTCACGCATGGTGCAGATCGAAAAACCCCTGTCAGGGGCGTTTTCCCGACCTCGATGTCGTTGCCGCTCTGGCCCTGATCAGTTTTGGCTGGCTGGCTTTTGGCAATGCCACCGGCAACAGCGCCATTTCCTTTTACGGAATGCATGCAATGGGCATGACCATGGGGCTTGCCGCGCTTGCGCTTGGCAAACGCCCCGTCTTACAAAGAGTTGGCATCGCAACAACCATTGCAATCGGCCTGTTTTTCCTTCGCGTTATGGTGGTTTCCTTCAACTCTGCAAACGCCAACTGGGCCGAGCCTTTGCTGTTTTCCGCTTTGGCAACGCTGGCTTTGACATCCACCTTCCCGCTTTTCCTTCCCGGCTTCTTTTGCCGTAACAGAATTGCAAAACTTGCTTTGCTTTCAGGTGTCGTGCCTCTTGCTATGTACCTTTTCGAAATGGAAATGATCGGCAAATAGGCATGAAACCAATAGCTTTGAAAACTGAGGATGCACGGTTGACCATTTACCTGGATGCGCCCGACTGGGAAAACCAGCCGACAGCCGCTATCGGCAATTTTTCCTGCAAAAACAGCAAAAGCGGCGCGCATATTCTCAGGAAATCGGTGGATGAAATTCGCAAAATCGGAATGGCACGGATCATTGGGCCAATGGATGGCGACACATGGCACAGCTATCGTCTGATCACGGAAACCGACGGCAGCCTGCCCTTCCTGATGGAACCAGACAGCAAACCCCACGAAGCCCATGCATTCCGAAAGGCCGGTTTCCGGGAAATCAGCGGCTATTTTTCAGCCCGGGTTCCTTTGGCGAATACAGCGCAGAATACACCGCCCATATCGAACAACCTGACAATAGAAACATGGGATGGGGAAAACCCCGAGGCGCTGTTTGGCCAGGTTTACGACCTGTCGACAAAGGCGTTCTCGGGAAACGCGTTTTATAAACCCATCGACCTGGATACATTTCTGGCAATGTATATGCCCATTGTCCCAATGTTGAAAAAGGAGCTGATCTTTTTTGCGCGCCGCCCTGATCGCTCGCTCGCCGGCTTTCTCTTTGGCATTCCCAATTATGCCGAAGGACCAGCGCCATGCTCGGCAATCCTGAAAACCTATGCCAGCCTTGCCAAGGGGGCGGGGCGGCAACTGGCGCATGCCTTTCATTGCTCGGCCCGCCAGCTTGGCTATGAAACCGCAATTCACGCGCTGATCCACAATGACAATCTGTCGGCGCTGCGCAGTGCTGCGGAAGGGGCCGAAATCTTTCGCCGCTATTCCCTGATGGGGCTGGTTTCAGATGGCTAATCTGCTTTCTGCCTTTGAACAGGCGGTTCAGCGCCAGCCTGATCGTGTCGCCATCGTCAACAACGATGGCAGTGAAATCACATTTGCGGGGATGCAGGAGCGGGTTCAGCAACTGACGGCTGCCTGGCATGACAAGGGCATTGGCACGGGCGATCGCGTTGTCCTTGCCATGCCGGTTTCTGCCGATCTTTACGCAAGCCTTGCCGCCCTCTGGTCCCTCGGCGCCGCCGTTGTCCTGCCCGAACCGGCGATGGGCCTTGCCGGGCTTCGCCATGCGGTCAGAACAACAAAACCCAAGGCCCTGTGTGCATCGGGTTACTACACGCTGTTAAAACTGTTCGTGCCAGGGCTGTGGGCCTCATCACTGTTACGCCCGACAAAGGGCGGCAAGCGATTTCGCGGGACTGAACCACACCCGGATGACATTGCGCTCATTTCCTTCACCTCGGGCACCACCGGCCGGCCAAAGGCCATAGCCCGAAGCCACGCCTTCATGATGGACCAGTATCAGGCCCTTTCACCCCTGCTGCACAGTGACACTGCGCAACGTGATCTTGTTGCCTTTCCGGTTTTCACCCTGATCAATCTGGCAAGCGGCCAAACCACGGTACTGCCAAACTGGAAAATGCAAGAGTTGCACTGCCTTGCGCCTGCCCAACTCTGCAACTGGATCAAAACCCGGAATGTGACACGCGCGCTTTTGCCGCCTGCCTTATGCGAAAAACTGGCTATTTGCACGCTGCCCGACGGCCTGAAAACCGTTTTCACCGGCGGCGGGCCGGTCTTTCCCGATTTGCTTGCCGCCCTCCAGCGTCAAAATCCTGACCTGAAGGTAATCAGTGTTTACGGCTCGACCGAAGCGGAACCGATCGCCCATCTGCCGGCCACAGACATCCATGAAGCCGACCGGCAGGCCATGCTGGCAGGCAAGGGGCTGCTTGTCGGCAAACCGGTAAACGGGCTCAGGATTCGGATCAAAGATGACGAGATCCAGGTTGCCGGGAAACACGTAAACAAAGGCTATCTGGATCCCGCCCAAGATGCACAAAACAAGGTTTACGACGACGGAACGATCTGGCACCGGACCGGGGATGCCGGCTATCTGGATCCGCAGGGGCGGCTCTGGCTGCTGGGGCGCACAGGGTCAGAAGCCATTGTCGATGGCAAAACCCTTTTTCCGTTTTCCATAGAAATTGCCGCGCGTTGCTGGGGCGGTGTAGAAAGATGCGCCCTGCTGAACACCGGCGGAAAACCGGTGCTCTTCGTGCAGGGGGATCCGTCGCACGAAAAGGAATGGCAGGAAAAACTGAAATCTTTCGGCAAGATTTCCATCAGGGTTCTGGACACCATTCCGATGGATAAAAGACACGGCTCCAAGATCGACCGGCGGGCTTTACGCAAAATGGTCTGATCCTGTCAAAAAATCACACGCCAACATATTTGTGCAGCAAATCCGGATCATGGCGCACTTCATCCGGCGTCACCGTCAACGCATCGCGGCCGTTTTCAACGAACACGATCCGGTCCGCCACCTCCAGCACCGCGTCCACCCGTTGCTCCACCAGAATGATCGCCACGCCCGCTTCTTTCAGCGTCACCACCACATCGCGGATCAGGGAAATCATCGAGGGCTGCAACCCCTCGGTCGGCTCGTCCAAAAGCAGCACTTTGGGTTCCAGACACAGGGCGCGGGCGGTGGCCAGCATCTGTTGCTCACCGCCTGACAGGGTTTCGGCCCGTTGGTGCAGGCGTTCGCGCAGACGCGGGAACATCTCCAGCACCCGTTCGCGCACCCCGGCCCCTTTACCGCGGGTCATCAGGCCGATTTGCAGGTTCTCGGCCACCGTCATTTCCGCAAACAACCGTCGTCCCTGCGGGATGTATCCTATCCCCAGTTTGGGCACGCGGTAGGCAGGCAGGCCGGTGGTCTCGTGCCCCTCAAGCTGCATTGATCCGGCGTTGACCGGCACCAGCCCCATGATCGCTTTCAGGGTGGTGGATTTCCCCGCGCCATTTCGCCCCAGCAGACACAGGATTTCCCCGGCGGCCACATTCAGCGACAGCCCGTGCAGCACCTGCACCTTGCCGTAAGCGGCGTTTATGTCGTGCAGTTCCAGCATCATCCGCCCAGATAGGCCTCTTGCACATGCGTGTTGGCGTGTATCTCCTCCGGCGTACCCTCAGCGATGATCTCGCCAAAGTTCAACACGGTAACGGTATCGGCCAGCGCCATCACCACGGGGATATTGTGTTCGATCAATAGCACGGTGGTGTTGGTGGAAACCTCGCGGATCAGGGCGATAAACTCCTCGATCTCGCCATCCGACAGCCCCTG
>Ga0256841_1001837_pt1 | contig 17516 bp, 11 predicted proteins | sample 356308metaG_FD_185971 | JGI IMG/M metagenome (GOLD analysis project Ga0256841, IMG submission 185971) | Hydrothermal vent microbial communities from Mid Atlantic Ridge, Atlantic Ocean - 356-308 | ecosystem: Environmental > Aquatic > Marine > Hydrothermal vents | place: Atlantic Ocean: Mid... | reverse complement strand
CCGATGCGCCGCACGTTGATGTTGCGGTCCTTCTTCGAGAATCCCAGTTCGCTGGACAGGTGCAGGCGCACGATGTCGCCGTCGAGCAGGGTCACGGGGCGCTCTCCTGACTCCACCAGCTTGGCGTAGATGATCCGGGCCAGCGTCGACTTGCCGGAGCCGGACAGGCCGGTGAAAAACAGCGTGAATCCCTGGCGGCTGCGCGGCGGATAGGCCTTGCACAACTGCCGCACGACTTCCGGGTAGCTGAACCAGGGCGGGACCTCCTCGCCCATGGCCAGGTCCTTCTTAAGCTGTGCGTCGGTGTACTCGATGCTCTCCAGTCCCCGGGCCTCGATCTGCGACACCGGCAGGAAGCGGTCGCGGGACGGCACGTAGCGCATGGCTTCCTGGGGAAGAATCTCGATGTGGAGGTCACCCGCATGTTCGGCCAGGAGGTCGTGGGCGGCGTACTCGGGGTAGAAGACGTGGGGCGCATTGTTCGCGGGCGAGCCCGCTCCTGCAGGAACGGTGGTGGCCGGGGGGTAGGCGTGCTTGGGGCCGACGATCATGTGCGAGCAGCCGTAGTTCTGGCTGACGATGGCGTGCCACAGGGCCTCGCGCGGGCCGGCCATGCGCATGGCCAGCGGCAGCAGCGACAGCATGGCCAGGTTGTGCGGGAAGTGCCGGCGGATGGCCTGGTAGCAGTGCACGCGCGCGTAGTAGTGCAGGTCGCCGGGCTTGGTCATGCCCACGGTCGGATGCAGCAGGATGTGGCCGCCGATGTCCTTGGCCGCCTGCAGGGTGATGTCGCGCTGCAGGCGGTGCATGGGCTTGCTGGTCTGGAAGGCGACCACGCGGCGCCAGCCCATCTTCTTGAACAGGGCGCGCAGTTCCTCCGGGGTATCCCACAGGCTCTCGAAGTCGTAGTGCACCGGGGCCTGGATGCCTTCGATCCTGCCGCTGACATAGACCGGGTGCACGCATTCCTCGAGGTAGCGCACGCCCGGGTGCTGGTCGGAGGTGGTGTTGTAGACCTTCTCGGCCTCGCGGGTCTTGTTTGGGCGCCAGATGTCTTCGACGGTCAGCACCGCAGGCATGAAGCCCTCGCCGTCGCGAAGGGCGATTTTCCGGCCTTTTTCCAGCTTTTCGGCGAATTTCTCTGGCACATCCAGCACGATCGGGATGGGCCACAGGGTGCCGTCGGCCAGCCGCAGGTCGTCCACCACCGATTCGTAGTCGGCCTGGCCCATGAAGCCGGTGAGCGGCGAAAAGGCCCCGTTCATGAGCAGTTCCAGGTCGCAGAGCTGGCGCTGACTCAGGGTCAGGGACGGGAAATCCCGGGATTCGGTCTTGAGCCTCTCAGCCCGATCGGCATCGACCAACAGGTCGACGAGCGTGCCGCCGTGGGGTACGACGAAATAATCCATTGTATACCTTATATTTTACAGGACACCATAAAATTATGGCGCACCAGGTTCCCGTCTGCCAGCGGATGGCCCCGGCCGGTTGTCGGCAAGTTTTACGTGATCGACCGCTTCGGACGGGAATTGAGCAGTTTAGGCGCGGCGGTGGGCGCGGTAAAGGCCGTCCGACGCGGTCAGCGGCCGACGCCGGTGTAGGCGAAGCCGTGCGCCTCCATCTGCGCCGGCTCGTAGACGTTGCGCAGGTCGATGAACAGGTTGCCCGACATCAGACGGCGGATGCGTACCAGGTCCAGTCCACGGTACTCGTTCCATTCCGTCAGCAGGATCACGGCATCGGCCCCGGCTACCGTGGTTTCCACATCGTCACAATAGGTGACCGTGTTCGGCAGCAGGGCCGCCGCTTCTTCCCGGCCGTGCGGGTCGTGCGCGCGGAGGATGGCGCCTGCCTCCACCAGGGGCGGCAGAATGGCCAGCGCCGGCGCCTCGCGCATGTCGTCGGTCTCGGGCTTGAAGGTCAGGCCCAGTACCGCGAGCCGCCTGCCCGAGACCACTCCGCCGAGAGCCCCGCGGATCTTCTCCACCATATAGGTCTTGTGCGCCACATTGGCTTCCACCGCCGCCTCCACGAGGCGACTCGGCACTCCCTGCTCACGCGCCATGCGGATCAGCGCCTGGGTGTCCTTGGGGAAGCACGAACCGCCGTAGCCCGGCCCGGGATGCAGGAACTTGCGACCGATGCGGCCGTCCAGGCCCATGCCCCGGGCCACCGCGTGCACGTCGGCGCCGACCCGTTCGCACAGCCGCGACATTTCGTTGATGAAGCTGATCTTGGTCGCCAGAAAGGCATTGGAGGCATACTTGATCAGCTCGGCGCTCTCCAGGCCGGTGACCAGGATCGGCGTCTCGATCAGGTTGAGCGGCCGGTACAGCTCCCGTAGCAGGCGCTCGGCGCGCCCGCTCTCCACGCCCAGGACGACCCGGTCGGGTCGCATGAAATCGTTGATGGCCGCCCCCTCGCGCAGGAATTCCGGGTTGGACGCCACGTCGAAGTCGGCCTCCGGATTCGCCTCGCGGACGATGCGCGCCACCTCGCGCGCGGTGCCGACCGGCACCGTGGACTTGTCCACGACCACGGTATAGCCCTTGAGCCGCGGCGCGATCCGGCGCGCCGCCTCGTGCACGTAGCGCAGGTCGGCGTGACCGTCGCCGCGCCGGGCGGGGGTGCCGACGGCGATGAACACCAGGTCCGCCTCGCCGATGGCGGCGTCGAAGCGGTGGCTGAACCGCAGCCGGCCGGCGGCCGCGTTGCGCGCCAGCAGATCGTCGAGACCGGGCTCGTAGAGCGGGACCTCACCCGCATCGAGGCGGGCGATACGGGCTGCGTCGACATCCACGCACACCACCCGGGCGCCGAACTCGGCGAAGCAGGCGGCGGACACCAGACCGACGTATCCGGCCCCGATCATGACTACGTTCATTGCAGCTCTGTCCCCGGTTCCCCCCCGGCAAGACAGGCCGGGTGAAGGGCCGGAGTTTAGGGAGATCGGCGGAAGCGGTAAAGGGTGTGACGGGGCCGCGGGGGCTCCCCGTCCAGGGGCGCGTCTACGGAGGGATGGATTGGAGGGGGCGGGTGGCTAAGCCACCGCCCGCCGCTTCCCCGGCAGCCCGTACCAGAGCACCAGCGCCAGCACCAGCAGCACCCCCTGTACCAGCAGACTCTGCAGGTTGGGATAGATGCCGAGCAGATCGATGCGCGGGAAGCTGACCGGCGTGACCGGGATGTAGCCCGCTTCCTGCAGCGCCGCCACGCCCTTGCCGGCGAACACGATGGCCAGCACGAACATCAGGAAACCGGTGCCGGCGAAGAACTGGCGCAGCGGCAGGCGCACCGAGAAGCGCATCACCAGCCAGGCCAGCAGGGCCAGCACCGCGGCGCCGGCGCCCAGGCCGGTGACGGCCATGCTCTTGCCGGCGCTGTCGGTCTGCACCCACAGCGCCTGGTAGAACAGGATGGTCTCGAACACCTCGCGGTAGACGGCGATGAACGAGAGGCCGGCCAGCCCCCACAGGGTGCCGGCGGTCAGTACCTTGCGGATGTTGTCCTCGATGAAGCGCTTCCACTGCGCGGCGTGGGTCTTGTCGTGCAGCCAGAAGCCGACGTAGAACAGCACCGCCGCCGCCGTCAGCGCCGCCACGCCCTCGGTGATCTCGCGGCTGGCGCCGCTGATGTCGATCAGCGACATCGACGCCAGCCAGGTCAGGAAGCCGGCGCCCAGGGCGCCGACCCAGCCGGCGTGCAGGTAACGCAGGCCGTCGCGGCGGCCGGTCTTGACCAGGAAGGCGGCCAGCGCCGCCACCACCAGCAGCGCCTCCAGGCCCTCGCGCACCAGGATGAAGAAGGCGCTGGCGAAGGCCGCGGTGCCGGACAGGCTGCGGCCCTCCAGGCGGTCGGCGGCCAGGTCCAGCAGGTTGTCGACGTGGGCGATGCGGGTCTCGACGTCGGTCACCGGGCTGCCCTTGCGCAGTGCGTTGCGCAGGCCGGTCATGGCCTCCTCGATCCGGCGGCGCAGCGGCGCATCGACGGCGTCCAGGCCCTGTTCCACCAGCTCGAAGCCTTCCAGGTAGGCCTGCACGGCCAGCTGGTAGGCGACCTCACGCTCACCGCGGCGGTAGGCGGCCAGCGCCTCGTCCAGCCGCGTGCGGGTGAAGGCCAGCGGCGTGCGGCTGCCGAACAGCTTCGCCGGCTCGGCGCGCAGATACGCCATCAGGGCGGCGCCGTCGGCACCGTACTGGTGCGCCGCCTCGCCCGGCGTCAGCACCGTGAGTTTCTTCAGGTCGATGAGATCGGCGGCGGCACTGTTCTTGTCCACCAGCGCGGCGCCGCGCTGTTTCAGGGTCGCGGACGGCGCTAGGCTGCCGACATAGAAGGCCAGCGACCAGCGCTCGCGGTCGGACAGGTTGGCGAAGCCCTTCATGGCCGTATCCGGCACGCCCTGGGTGATGGTGCTGTAGAGACCGTAGAGGGTGCGCTGGCTGTAGCGTTCGGCGTCGGTGAAATCGGTCGGCGACGGATTCAGACTGCGCGCCAGCGGGCCGTCGCCGTGGCCGCCCAGGCCATGGCAGGACGCACAGTGCTGGCTGTAGAGCGCCTGCGCCCGCTGCAGGTCCGGCACCTTCCGGGGCACCACCGGCACGTGGTAGGCGCTGATCAGCGCCAGCCGCATGTCGGCGGTCAGCGCCTGCACCTCGCGCGGATCGGCCCGCTGCGCCACCAGCCCGGCGAGACGGTCGGCCTGCTCGAGCAGGGTGGCCTTGCCCGGGCTGTCGGGCAGCGCGGCCGCCTGCTGGCGGACGCCGGCGGTGAAATCCCGCATCTCGTCGTACTCGGCGGCGTTGACCACCGCGCCCTTGTCCACCGCACCGGCATAGTCGACCCCAACATAATCAATGAGTTGAAGCAACTGAGGTATGTCGGCCCGGGCCGCGGCCAGGGGCAGGAGGCAGATCAGCGCAAGAGCGAACAGGCGTTTCATGTCGGGTTCCGGTGATGGGAGTCGATACGCTAAAGTATAATGATTCTCATTTGCCTAGTCAAAATACCCGGCCCCTGTCATCGGTGCGGCCTGGACCACCGTTTGGTGGCCGCCGCCATCGCGGCCGAAGGCCGCTCCTACAGCATCGGTGTGCCCCCTGTAGGAGCGGGCTTGCCCGCGATCCCGGCACAGCCGGGACCACCGTTCGGGGACTACCGGACCCATCGCGGCCGAAGGCCGCTCCTACAGCCTCGGTGCACCCCCCTGTAGGAGCGGGCTTGCCCGCGATCCCGGCGCAGCCGGGACCACCGTTCGGGGACCACCGGACCCATCGCGGCCGAAGGCCGCTCCTACAGCCTCGGTGCGCTCCCCCGTAGGAGCGGGCTTGCCCGCGATCCCGGCGCAGCCGGGACCACCGTTCGGGGACTACCGGACCCATCGCGGCCGAAGGCCGCTCCTACAGCAGCGGTGTGCCCCTCCCTGTAGGAGCGGGCTTGCCCGCGATCCCGGCGCAGCCGGGACCACCGTTCGGGGACCACCGAACCCATCGCGGCCGAAGGCCGCTCCTACAGCATCGGTGTGGCCCCTGCGCGTCAATACATGCGGTGGCGGAACAGCCAGCCGGCCAGCGCCAGCGTCACCAGGCCGATCACCGCCATGGGCCAGTACTGCGGCCAGAGCAGGGCCGCGTCGGCCCCTTCCAGGAACACGCCGCGCACCACCACCAGGAAATAGCGCATCGGGTTCAGGTACGTCAGGTACTGCACCAGGTGCGGCATATTCTCGATGGGCGTGGCGAAGCCCGACAGGATGACGGCCGGCACCAGGAACAGGAAGGCGCCCAGCAGGCCCTGCTGCTGGGTCACCGACAGCGCCGAGATCATCAGGCCCAGCCCGATGCCCGACAGCAGGAACAGCCACAGGCCCAGGTACAGCGGCAGCAGTCCGCCGCGCAGCGGCACCTCGAACCACCACACCGCCATGAAGATGATGAACGTGGCCTCGATAGTGCCGATGAGGAAGCCCGGCAGCGCCTTGCCGACGAGGATCTCCACCGGCCGCAGCGGCGTCACCAGCAACTGGTCGAAGGTGCCGGCCTCGCGCTCGCGCGCCACCGACAGCGCCGTCACGATCAGGGTCACCACCAGGGTCAGCAGCGCCACGATGCCAGGCACGATGAACCAGCGCGACACCAGGTTCTCGTTGAACCAGGGCCGCACCTCGAGGTGCGCCGGCGGCGGCGCGCGGCCGTGCCGGATGGCCCAGTCGCGGTTGAAGTCGATGAGCATGCTACGCACGTAGTTGAGCGCGATCAGCGCCGTGTTGGAATTGCGGCCGTCGATGATCACCTGCAGGTCGGCCGGTTCGCCGCGCTGCAGGCGGCGCTCGAAGTCGGCGCCCAGGCGCAGCACCAGCAGCACATCCTTGTGGTCGATGGCACGGGCCAGTTCCCGCTCGTTGCGCAGCCGGCCCTGGAAGGAGAAGGTCGGCGACCCCTCGAATCGTGCCAGCAGGGCGCGGCCGGCGGCGCCGCCGTTGGCGTCGTAGACGGCATAGGGGACGTTGTTGAGATCGAAACTGGCGGCGTAGCCGAACACAATCAACTGGGCGACGGGCGGCCCGATGAGTACGATGCGCGAGCGCTTGTCGCGTAGTATGGCGCGCAGTTCCTTGATCATGAGTGCCAGGATGTGCTGAAGCATGCCGCCTACTCCAGGTGCTTGTGCGACTTGCGCCGCACCAGCGCCAGGAACAGCAGCGCCATGATCAGCAGGGCCAGCAGGTTGGGCAGCACCACCATCCAGACGTCGCCGGCCAGGAACTCGGTCTGCATGATGGCCACCAGGTAGCGCGCCGGCACGATATAGGTGATGACGCGGATGGCATCTGGCATGGAATGCAGGTCGAACACGAAGCCCGACAGGATGAAGGCCGGCAGGAAGGTGACGATGATGGCGACTTGGCCGGCCACGAACTGGTTCTTCGCCACCACCGAGATCAGCAGGCCCATGCCCAGCGCCGCGCCCATGAACAGGGCCGAGGCCAGCAGCAGAATCCACATCGAGCCCTGCAGCGGCACGTGGAATATCCATTCCGCCACCGCCACCGTCAGCAGCATGCCGCCCATGCCCAGCACGAAGTAGGGAATGAGCTTGCCGAGCAGGATTTCGTGGATGCGGATGGGCGTCACCATCAGCGCTTCCATGGTGCCACGCTCCCACTCCCGCGCCACCACCATGGCGGTGAGCAGGGCGCCGATCAGCGTCATGATGACGCCGATCAGCCCCGGCACCAGGAAGTTGCGGCTGTTCACCGCCGGGTTGAACCAGATGCGCTGCTGGAGGTTGACCGGGACGTCCAGATCCACGCCCCGGCTGCGCGCATAGGCCTCCAGCCAGCGGAACCAGACCGCCTGAACGTAGCCTTGCAGCAACCTTGCCTGGTTGGCGTCGACGCCGTCCACGGTCAGGCCGATGGGCGCGCCGCGCGCGTCCAGCACGTTGTCGGCGAAGTTCGAGCGCAGCCACACGATGCCCTGCACGCGGCGCTCGCGCAGCGCCTGCTCGGCTGCCTGGATGCTGTAGAAGCGCTTCGGGACGAAGTAGTCGGACTGGCCGAAGCCGGACACGAAGCGCTCCGTCTCCGCGCCTGGCTGCTCCACGACCAGCGCCACCGGCACTTCGCGGGCGTCCAGACTGACGCCGTAACCGAACAGGATGAGCAGGATCAGCGGCATCAGGAAGGCGATGGCCAGGCTGGACGGATCGCGCAGGATCTGCAGGCTCTCCTTGCGCACCATGGCCGCAAGCCGCATGTGTGCACTCATGCCGCCTGCTCCGGCGACCGCGCGTGCCGCTCGATGAGGGCGATGAAGGCATCCTCCATGGTCGGTTGCGGCAACGCCTCGCTGCGCTGGCCGGCCTTGATCCCGGTCGGCGTGCCCTGGGCCAGGATCTCGCCGGCGGCCATGATCACCAGCCGGTCGCAGTATTCGGCCTCCTCCATGAAATGGGTGGTCACCAGCACCGTGACCCCGGACTCGGCCAGGGCGTTGATGCGGCGCCAGAACTCGCGCCGGGCGATGGGGTCGACGCCGGAGGTCGGCTCGTCCAGGAACAGGATCTCGGGGCGGTGCAGGAGCGCCGCCGCCAGCGCCAGGCGCTGCTGGAAGCCCAGCGGCAGATCGCGCGCCTGGGTGTCCGTCACACCGGCCAGCTCGAAGTTCTCCAGTGCCCAGGCGACGCGCTCGCGGCGCGCCTTGCGCGGCAGGCTGTAGGCATTGGCGAAGAATTCCAGGTTCTGCCCCACCGACAGGTCCACGTAGAGGGAAAACTTCTGCGCCATGTAACCGATGCGGGCCCGCGCCCGGGCGCGGGCCGTGCGCAGGTCGACGCCGGCCACCCGGGCCTCGCCGGCCGATACCGGGAGCAGGCCGCACAGCATGCGGAACAGCGTCGTCTTGCCGGCGCCGTTGGCGCCCAGCAGGCCGAAGATCTCGCCGCGCCGCACCTCGAAGCTGACATCCTTCACCGCACAGAAATCACCGAACATGCGCCGCACCTTGCGCACCTCGATGACCGGCCCGCCGTCGCCGCCGGCCTCGCGCTGCTCGAAGGCGGCCACCGCAACGCCCGCGCCGCCGCGCCGGGCGGCCAGGCGCGCCACGAAGGCGTCCTCGAAGCGCGGCGCCACGGCGCGCACGTCGAGTTCCTCGCCGTCCAGCTCCTGCGGCAGTGCCACCCGGGGGGACGCGGTCACCACCCGCACGTCGTCGCCGATGATGACGGTGTCCAGCACCCCCTCCAGCACAGCCAGGCGCGCCTGCAGCATGCGCCGGTTCATCTGCCTGGCCCGCACCAGGTAAGACCGCCCCTCCACTTCGCGGCTGAATGCCTGCGGCGCGCCCTGGCCGAGCAGGCGGCCCTCGTGCAGCAGCAGGATGTCGTGGCAACGCTCGGCCTCGTCCAGGTAGGCGGTGCTGAGCAGCACAGTCATGCCCTCCCGTTCGACCTGGCGATAGACGATCTGCCACAGTTCACGGCGCGACACGGGGTCGACCCCCACGGTGGGCTCGTCCAGCAGCAACAACCGGGGGGCGCGCAGCAGCGCGCAGGCCAGGCCCAGCTTCTGCTTCATGCCGCCCGACAGTTTGCCGGCCAGGCGGCCGGTGAAGGGCGACAGCCCCGTCATGCGCATCAGTTCCGCGTAGCGCGCCGGCCGCGCCGACGGCGCCACGCCCTGCAGACCGGCGTACAGGTCCAGATTCTCCTGCACGGTGAGATCCTCGTACAGGCCGAAGTGCTGCGGCATGTAGCCGACCGCCGACTGCACGGCCAGCGGTGCGCTGCGGGTGTCGTGGCCAAGCACCGACAGGCGGCCGCTGTCCGGCAGCAGCAGCGCCGCCGCCAGGCGCATGAGGGTGGTCTTGCCGGCGCCGTCGGCGCCGATCAGGCCGGTGACGCAACCTTCCCGCAGCCGGAAACTCACCTCGTCCAGCGCCGCCACCTCGCGCCCGCCGCTGCGGAAATGCTTGCCGAGACCTTCGACCTGCAGCGCGCCGGCGCCGCCGGATGCGTTCACGAGTCCTGACACACCTGACGCCCGGGCGTCTGCCCCCGGTCGGCGGCGGTCACCGGGATGGTCACGGTGGCCGGCATCCCCAGGCGCAGCTCTCCCTGCGGATTGCAGGCGTAGACGCGCATCCGGTACACCAGCCGGGTGCGCAGCTCCGGCGTCTCCACCGTACGCGGCGTGAACTCGGCCGTGGGCGAGATGTAGCCGATCCAGCCCGCGTACTCCTTGCCCGGGAAACTGTCGGTGGTAATGACGGCGCGCATGCCGGGCCGGACCCTGCCCAGCGCCGTCTCCGGCAGGTAGGCGCGCACCCATACCGGGTCGTTCAGCGCCAGGGTGAAGACGGGCGTCAGCGGCGTCGCCATGTCGCCCGGCTCCAGGATGCGCTCGCGGATCACGCCGTCGGCGGGCGCATACAGCTCGGCGTCCTTGAGCGCCTGCTCGGCGAAGGCCAGCGCCGCCTCCAGCGCCCTGGCCTGCGCCACGTCGGCCTTCCAGTTGGCCTCGGCCTCATCCGCCTCCTCGCGCGAGGCCAGCTTGCGCGCAGCCAGGCTGCGGATGCGGTGCCAGGTCTTCTCGGCGGCTACCACCCGTGCCCGCGCCGCCTCCAGCTCCGCGCGGGCGCGGTCGCGCTCGGCGACCAGCCGCTCGGTGTGCAGGCGCGCTAGCAACTGGCCCTGCTTGACGACATCGCCCTCGTCGACCCGCATTTCACCGATGTGTTCGGTGCCGTTGAAGGACAGCTTCGCTTCGCGGATGTCGACGTTGCCGTAGATGACGAGCGTATCCGCGGGCACCGCCTGCTGCCGCTTCTGGTACCAGGTCCAGGCGCCACCGCCGGCGATGGCGAGAACAACGAGCGCGGCGAAAAGACGTTTCTTCATATTGTTTCCCAGTTATCAAAAGAACGTCTGGCAAAGAAAGGCGCCCCGACGAACACAAGGGTGGGGTGAACGAAGTGAACCCCACCATAACCGCCCGGCGGCCACCTCGCAAACAGAGCGGAACGGCGTGGGACATCCCACTCAAACGAAGGGACCCGAACCCACACCACCGCATCCACCGGACCGACGTTTCGGTGGGGTTCGCTGCGCTCACCCCACCCTATGGTGCATCCTTGTCACTCAGCTTGCCCTCGATACGCGCCAGTGTACGCTCCATCGCCTCCAGGCGCTTCTCCATCCGGCCCAGTTCGTCCAGTTCCGCGGCCTCCTCTTCCTTCAGCTCCTGTTCCTCTCGGGCCACGAACCAGGCCGAGAAGTTGGCCGTCAGCAGCGAGAAGAAGCCGAGGCCGAACAGGATGAGGACGGCGCCGAACACCTTGCCCGCCGCGCTCTCCGGTACGATATCGCCATACCCCACCGTGGTGACCGTCACCCAGGCCCACCAGATGCCGTCCCACACCGTGTCGATGGCGGGGTCTATGCCGGCCACCAGCAGGCCGGCCATGAGGGTGAACAGAAAGGTGATCATGAGGGTGGTGCCCAGGTGGTTGCGCATCAGGATGCGCCGCACCGTGGACGAGGTATTGGCCAGCAGCGGCAGGATGATGAGCATGCGCAGCGTTCGCAGGCCGGCCGCGTAGGTCTCGGTGCCCCACAGGATGGGGATACCCATGATGATAATGAGGATATTCATCCAGTTGCCGCGCAGGTAGCGCGCCTTGTCGCGCACCATCAGCGTCAGGGTGACCGTCTCGGTGATGAAGAACAGCCAGATGATCCAGTCCGTCACCACACCCACGCCGTGCGGGTACAGGCCCTTGGCCTCCACGTACCACTCCACCAGGATCCATACCGCCAGCAGGATCATGGGCGCCTCGAAGAACCTCGCCCAGCGCTGCGCCCGCGGCGTCTCGTCCGCGGCGACGCCGGACAGGCCGATGGCCGAATTGAGGGTGGATGCGCGCATGGGCGCCGGCTTCCTCAGGGGGTTGCTACTGCGGCCAACAGTGCCAGCCGCGGCGACGGCGGTCAATACTCGGGTCCGGGCCATGCCGGGATGCTAGACTGCGCGCATGGCCAGTGATCGCAAGATGGGGCTGTGGGAAGCCGTCGCCATTGCCGTCGGCACCATGATCGGCGCCAGCATCTTTTCCGTGTTCGGCCTCGGCGCCCGCATCGCCGGCCACAACCTGCCGCTGGTGTTCGTGCTGTCCGGCCTGCTGGCGCTGCTGGTGGCCTATTCCTACAGCCACCTGGGCGCGCGCATCGTTTCCAATGCGGGGCCGATGGAGTTCATCCTGCGCGGCCTGGGCGACAACGTGCTGACCGGCTCGCTCAGCGTGCTCACCTGGCTCACCTACGTGGTGTCCATCGCCCTGTTCGCCAAGGGCTTCGCCGGCTACTTCCTGCCGCTGGCCGGCCTGCCCGACACAGCGCTGGCCACCGGCCTGGTGGAGGCCGGCCTCATCGCCGCCTTCACGGCGCTCAACTTCCTCGGCTCGAAAGCCGTCGGCCAGGCCGAGTTCGTCATCGTGCTGATCAAGGTCGCGGTGCTGGGCGTGTTCGTGGTGCTGGGCATCTGGTCGGTGCGTCCCGACTGGATCAGCCCGGTGTTCGACGCCACGCATGCGACGCACTTTCTCGACGCCACCGCGGTGTTCTTTCTCTCCTACATGGGCTTCGGGCTGGTGACCAACGCCTCGGAGAACATCGAGAACCCGGCGCGCAACGTGCCGCGCGCCATCTACCTGAGCATCCTGATCGTCACGCTGATCTACGTGGCGGTGGCTGTGGTGGCGGTCGGGAACCTGCCCCTGGACGAGCTGCAGCGGGCCCAGGATTTCGCGCTGGCCGAGGCGGCGCGCCCCTTCCTCGGCGGCTTCGGCTACGTGCTGGTGTCGGTGGGCGCGCTGTTCTCCATCGCCTCGGCCATGAACGCCACCCTCTACGGCGGCGCCAACATCGCCTACGCACTGGCCCGCGAGGGCCAGCTGCCGGAGCTGTTCGAACGCAAGGCCTGGTTCAGCGCGCCGGAGGGCCTGTACCTGACCGCCGGCCTGGGCCTGCTGTTCGCGCTGCTGTTCAACCTCAACGGCATCGCGTCCATCACCAGCGCGGTCTTCATGGTCATCTACCTGTTCGTGCTCTACGCGCACTACCGGCTGGCGGACGAATACGGCGGCAACCGCGCCTTCATCCTGTTCTCGTTCGTCGTCGTGCTGGTGGTGTTCGGCGTGCTGATGCACTACCAGTGGCAGACCAACCGCCCCGCCTTCTACACCACCTGGATCACCTTTGCCGCCAGCCTGCTGGTGGAGCTGGTCTACCGCGGCCTCACCCGGCGCGAGCTGTCGATCCGCGAGTTCGACTTCCTGAAGAACAGCCTGGAGGGACTGCTCAACCGCCGGCCGCGCCGCTGACCTTCAGGCGCCGCGGCGACCGCTGCCCGGCAGGCAGAGGCAGCGCCGCTGGCTGAACAGCAGTTCGGCCGCCAGCACCGCCAGGTAGAACACACCCACCCAGTACAGGCTGAGCGGCTGGTCGCGCCACAGCCAGAACACCAGTGACAGCCACGAGGCCAGCGACAGGGCCATGGCCAGCGCCGGCCACAGGCCATCGATGCCGATACGCCGGCGCAGGCGCCAGGCCGACAGGTTGATGGCGAAGAAGATGAGCAGGAAGGTGGAACTGGCGAAAGAGGAGATGATGGTCAGGTCCGCCCCGTTGACGAACGCCAGAGTCACCGACGTGATGATGATCAGGCTGGCCCAGGGAATGTGGTTGGTCTGGCGGCGCAGGCTGAACACCCGGGGCAGCGCCTTCTCGCGCGCCATCTCCACCCCCAGCCGCGCAGTGCCGAACAGGGTGGCGTTGATGGCGGACGAGGTCGAGAACAGCGCCGCCAGGCCGATGAGCACGAAGCCGGCCTGACCCAGAAACGGCCGGGCCGCCTCGGCCAGGGCGTATTCACCGTAGCGGGCGATCTCCTCCGGCGTCAGGTTGCCGACCGCCACCAGCGACACCAGCACATAGATGGCCAGCGTGATCAGCACCGACAGCAGGATGCCGCGCTTCAGGTTGCGCTCCGGGTGCTGCATTTCGTTGACGGCATTGGGAATCAGCTCGAAGCCCTCGTAGGCGACGAAAATCAGCGCCGCGCCCATGACGACACCGGCATACCCCTTGTCGAACAGCGGCGTCAGGTGATCGACCCGCATGGCGGTAAGGCCGATGACGGCGAACAGCGCCAGGATCAGCACCTTGAGGGTGACGATCACCAGCTCCGTGGTGCCGGTCTCCCGGACGCCGTACAGGTTGATGCCGAGGAAGGCCAGCAGCACCAGCGACTCCAGCAGGTGATGCATGGCCGGGTTGCCGTCGCCGCCGAGCAGCGCCGAGCCATAGGCGCCGAAGGTGTAGGCGTACAGCCCCAGGGTGCCGATGTAGCCGACCAGCAGCAGCCAGCCGCCCAGGCCGGCGATATTGGGATGCCGGAAGGCACGCTCCAGGTAGGTGAAACTGCCGCCGTCGGAGCGGAAGGCCAGGCCCAGGCGGGCGTAGGAGAAACCGGTGAGCAGGGCGATCACACCGCCCAGCGCGAAGGCGACGGGCGCGGCGTGGCCGGCCTGGGCGATGGCCAGCCCCAGCACCGAGAAGATGCCGCCGCCGACCATGGCGCCGACGCCCATGGCGACGACTTCCTTGAGATCGAGCCGGCCGGCCGCAGACGGCACCGCCATTCAGGGCTTCTCGACCCAGACCGAATGGATGTTGACGAATTCGCGGATGCCGTAGAGCGACAGTTCGCGCCCGTAACCTGAATGACGGATGCCGCCGAAGGGCATGCGCGGGTCGGACCTGGACATGGCGTTGACGAAGCAGGCGCCTGACTCGATCTGCCCGGCGGCGATGCGCTCGCCGCGCGCCAGGTCGCGGGTCCAGACGGCGCCGGACAGGCCGAACCCGGTGCCGTTGGCGACTTCCACGGCCTCGGCCTCGTCGCGGACCCGGATCAGGGTCGCCACCGGCCCGAACAGTTCCTCCGACCAGGCCGCCATGCCCGGCTTGACGCCGGCCAGCACGGTGGGTGGATAGAAGGCGCCGGGGCCTTCGGGCACCTCGCCGCCGATCAGCACCCGGGCGCCGGCCTCGACGCTGCGCCGCACCTGGTCGTGCAGGCCGTCGCGCAGGTCCCGGCGCGCCTGCGGCCCGATGAAGACGCCCTCCTCCAGGGGGTCGCCCATCTTGAGCTGTGACACGGCGTCGACAAACTTGCGCTCGAACTCGTCGTAGACGGCGTCGACCACGATGAAACGCTTGGCGGCGATACAGCTCTGGCCACTGTTCTGGAAGCGCGCCACGATGCCCACCTCCACGGCCTGGTCGATGTCGGCGTCCTCCAGCACGATGAAGGGGTCGGAGCCGCCCAGTTCCAGCACGCACTTCTTCAGCGCCTTGCCCGCCTCGGCCGCCACCGCGCGGCCCGCCGCCACGCTGGCGGTGATGCTGACCGCCGCCACCCGCGGGTCGTGGATGACTTCGGTCGTGTGCGGCACGTCGATCAGCAGCGAGCGAAACAGGTGTTCGGGGAAGCCGGCGTCGCGGAACAGGCGCTCCAGCGCCAGGGCGCAGCCGAAAGTGCCCGGCGCATGCTTGAGCAGCACGCCGTTGCCCGCCATCAGCGCCGGCGCCGCGAAGCGGAACACCTGCCAGAAGGGGAAGTTCCAGGGCATGATGGCCAGCACCACGCCCAGGGGCAGGAAATTGACGAAGCTGTGGTGGGCTTCGGTCTCCACCTCCTCGGGCGCCAGGAAGCGTGCGGCGTTGTCGGCGTAGTACTCGCACACCCAGGCGCACTTCTCGATCTCGGCCAGGCCCTGCGGCCAGACCTTGCCCATCTCAAGCGCCATCAGGCGGGCGTGGTCCTCCTTGTTGGCCAGCAGCAGATCGCGCGCCCGCTTCATGAGGCGGGCGCGTTCCGCCATGGGCGTGGCGCGCCAGTCGCGCTGGGCGGCCACGCTGTGATCGAGGATGGCGTCGACCCCGGCGGGCGTCATGGCCTCGAAACGCTCGACCCGTTCACCGGTTGCCGGATTGATGATGTCGAATGTCATGACACGCCCTTTCCGAGGGGATGGAGGCCGCCAATCTAGCGCAAAGACCGGGCCGATACCACACAGCCGTCGCGGCCGGCCGCCGCTCCTGTCGCGCCCGCCAGGCCGGGCTGTCCTCCACACCCGGGCAGGAAGTGCCGGCGCCCGGCAGGGGGCGCAGGCGTCAAATAACCGGCGCATAGCCATCGCCACACCCGATACTACCAAGCCGCCCATCCCCTTATTCGACCGGATTTGACGGCCCCGGCCGGTGTTTTCGGGCGGGGCCGTCCGATCTGGTCTGAAATTTGCTTTGCACCCTCTACGTGCACTGAATTGGGGCAAACGTCATGTACCGCGAACACTTCGGTCTCGTGGCAAAACCGTTCCGGATCACGCCGGACACCCGGCGTTTCTTCGTCGGCGCCCGCCGCGGCGCCGTGCTCGACGCCCTGATCTATGCCGTCGAGGCCGGTGAGGGCATCGTCAAGGTGGTGGGCGAGGTCGGCAGCGGCAAGACCATGCTGTGCCGCATGCTGGCCGAGCGGCTGCCGGAAGCGGTCGAAATCGCCTACCTGGCCAACCCCGGCCTGTCGCGCGACGACATCCTGCCGGCCATCGCCCTGGAACTGGGCCTGCCGACGCGCCGCGACGCCAGCCGGCTGGATCTGGTGTCGGCCCTGCAGGCACACCTGCTCGAACGCCACGCCGCCGGCCGGCGGGTGGTGGTCTTCATCGAGGAAGCGCAGGGCATGGCGCTGGATGCGCTGGAAGAGGTGCGCTTCCTGTCCAACATCGAAACACGCGAGGACAAGCTGCTGCAGATCGTGCTGTTCGGGCAGCCGGAACTGGACCGGCGCCTGGCCGTCCACGCCGCGCGCCAGCTGCGCGACCGCATCACCCACAGCTTCTGCCTGACACCGCTGAGTACCGCCGAAGTGCGGGACTATGTGCGCTTTCGCCTGCGGGTGGCGGGGCATGCCGACGGTGAGCTGTTCTCGCCCGCCGCGCTGTGGCAGCTGGCCCGCGCCAGCGGCGGCCTGATGCGGCGTATCCACATCCTCGCCGACAAGGCGCTGATGGCCGCCTACGCGCAGGGCGACGGCCGCGTCCGCTACCGGCACGTCGGCCGCGCCGTGGCCGACGGAAAAGCGGGCCACGGCCGGCGCTTCCGGTTGCCGACGCTGTGGGCGGGCGCGACCGGCCTGGCCGCCGCGCTGGTCGCCGTGGCCGGCTACACCCTGACTCCGGCGCCGGTCCGCGTCGACAGCGCGGCGCTGGAAGCGGCCGCCACGGCCCCGCGGGCGGGCGCGCCCGCCGCCCCGCAACGGCAGCCGGCGACCGAGGACCTGCTCGCGGAAAGACAACGGGCCGCCCTGCAGTGGCTGGATGCCGGCGACGACGGCTTCACCATCCAGGTGCTGCTCAGCGACGACGCGGCGACCGCGCCGCTGGCGCGCTTCCTGTCGCGGCCGGAACTGGCCGGGCTGCGCGAACAATTGTACGTCTACCCGACCGAGGTCGGCGGCGTGCGCCGCTGGTCGGTCGTCTACGGCCGCTTCGGCACCTACGGCGAGGCCGCCGCGGCACTGCAGCAGGTACCCAAGGCCCTGCGCACCTACCGGCCCTACCTGCGCTCGGTGCGAGCGGTCCGGCGCGAAGCGGCCGCCACGACGACCTCATGAGGACACGACAGCCGATGAACAAACCGTTTTGCGCGAGCATCCTGAAGCCGTGGGGCAGCAGCCTGCTGGCGCTGTCGCTGCTGGCCTGCGCGCCGCTGCCGCCGCAGCCCGACCGGGGCCACATACGGGCGCCGGCCGTCGACGGTGGCGCGCCGATTCCCGCGCCGGTGCAGGCCACGCCCATACTCGAAGCGCCGCGCCCCGCCCCCCCGACGGAAACCTACAGCGTGGTCGGCACCGGGGTACCGGTGCGCGACATGCTGTTCGCGCTGGCGCGGGA
>Ga0256841_1001836_pt1 | contig 17516 bp, 17 predicted proteins | sample 356308metaG_FD_185971 | JGI IMG/M metagenome (GOLD analysis project Ga0256841, IMG submission 185971) | Hydrothermal vent microbial communities from Mid Atlantic Ridge, Atlantic Ocean - 356-308 | ecosystem: Environmental > Aquatic > Marine > Hydrothermal vents | place: Atlantic Ocean: Mid... | reverse complement strand
GTTGAGACCGGTATTTGAAAGAAAACTTAAAGGGCGCCTGTTGCTCAAATGCCAATGCGTCAATATTAAAATCAAATTGATTAATTTCAAACTGATTAGCCTTCCTTTCATCCAGCCATCGAACTTGACCATTTTCAATTCTAACACCTGAAATTATGAGATCACTGGGCACAAATAATTGCCGCTTCTCATTCTTTCTTTCTGGATCGGTACTTTTTGTAGAAGAATTTCCAGAACCAGAATTCTGTCTAGCAATGGCTACAGTTGATTTTTTTGGTTTTTGCTGAAACTTCCAATTATTTTTTCCCCGTTTATCTGTATGGATGAATATCACTGGGTTTTTCAAAATAACCGTACTGACTTCAATTTTTTTTCTCAGTAAGGGTAATAATTTGACCTTGATGCTTCCTTCTTCAATAGAAACCAAAGGTTGTTGATTTTCAGTACCGGTAACGGGATCAACCAATAATAATTTCCCAGTTGATACACCTATCCAGGGGAAAATAGATAAATTCAGATCTCCTTCTACTATCAATTTTTTTCCAGTGTGTTGAAAAACAATTGCTTCAATTTCTGGTTTGAAATCATTCGCATCAAAAAAACTAACAAAAAGAGTCGTTGCAATAAAAACAACCGCCAGCAATATTGAAAAACTAACTAGAATAGATTTTAGTAATTTACCCATTTCATTTTCCTGAGTTTAATCCGGATGGTGTATAGTTAAGTTTTCGCGTTCAATACTTACAAAATAAAAAAGGGGGGAAACGCATATGTTGCTCGCAAAACTCGCTGGTTTTTTCTTTTTATGGTGGTTTTACAGTACAGCAAAAAAACAAGGTGTACCAGCCATTCAATGGGCAATAATTGGCTTAATTGGTTTTTGGTTAGCATGGTGGATTTCTACATTAGCTGTCGCAAATCCGTTGTTGGATATGTTTGCCCATAGTTCTATCGGGGTATTGTTGGCTATCCGCCAAATTCCGGCTATTCTGGCCATTGTTATTACTATTTTTATCAGGCAGAGATTTCTGTTGTCGGCTAATAGTAAAGAATAAATTCGCTACTTAAGGGACGAGCTTGAAATCATTTGGAAATGCACTGAGGCTTCAGTGCATTTCCTTAGAGAAAAAGATATTTATAATTGATCTGCGTTTTTGCTTAAGTATTCGGCCACCCCTTCTGGGCTTGCATTCATTGCAGGGTCGCCTTTTTTCCAGCCTGCTGGACAAACTTCACCATTCTCTTCAAAGAATTGTAAAGCATCCACCATACGCAGCATTTCGTCCATATTTCTACCCAGTGGTAAATCATTTACTACTTGATGACGCACAACACCTTCGCGATCAATTAAAAAACTACCACGATAGGCAACAGCTGGTGATTCTGCCTCTACGTCATAATCTTTACAAATAGTATGGGCAATATCAGCTGCCATGGTATAGCGAACTGGTCCAATACCACCTTTTTCAATGGGGGTGTTTCGCCAGGCATTATGGGTAAAATGTGAATCTATCGAAACTGCAGTCACTTCTACGCCACGACTGGTAAATTCATCTAAACGATGATCCATGGCAATCAGTTCACTTGGACATACAAAAGTAAAATCCAATGGATAGAAAAAAATGACAGCATACTTACCTTTGGTTGCAGCAGAAAAATTAAATTCGTCTACGATTTGACCATCACCTAACACAGCAGGAACAGTAAAATCTGGTGCGGGTTTACCAACTAGTACAGCCATAGTTAATCTCCTTAATAATAAAAATAAATGGAATTTTTGCTTTTTTGAAGTAGTCCACAGAAAGTGGCTAGGGATATTCTACACTAAATCACTAAGAAATAGATCAATATACCTTAAACTGAAAATTAGACATTTCAGAAAAAATTAAGGTAGACAAATTTTTTCTTGATTACAGTTATATTATAATGGTATTTATGTAGTATAAAACCTACACAAATATCCAGAAAAAAGTTCTCGTTTTTTCTGGTTTTCATACATTTTATATAAATAGCTAATAAATCAAGAAAACCTAGAACCTATGACAGATATGGCAAAACACAAGCATATTACAGAACCCGATGTATTTGGCTACCAAGTTCGCATTGTACGACGAGGAAAAGAAAATAGCCGTTATTTCTCTCATAAATTATGGGGAAATAGAAATAAATCACTTAAAGCCGCCATAACCTGGCGCGATCAAATGCTAGTTGTTTTAAAAGGCAGCAAGACCAGATTTCTTAAGCCTCCAAAAAACAAAACGACTACAGGTGTTACCGGTGTATCCCGCACCATTAAATATGATCACCGCAAAGACAAAAGTTATTTGTGCTATACCGTTTTTTGGGTCCACAACGGTAAATCTAGAAACAAAACATTCCAAGTCGGGAATGTAGAAAAAATCACTGCGGATGATGAATTACATGCTTTTCGAACCGCAAAATTATTTAGAAGCTGTTATGAATACGCTATAGACAACGATTTACCTTTTGATGAAAGCGTTTTTTCTGGATGGAAAAACAAACGGTTATATGACGACCCGACACTATTACCTGTTAAATAACTGAAACCTGAATAATTTAACTAGGGTTTTATTTCTTGTTCAGAGGAAATATATTCCAGCCATTGTCTGGCTGATTTTTTGGTTTTTTTATACTTTTTTGCCTGGATAAAAGCATGCTTAGCTTTATTGAATTTTTTCAGCTCGTAGTAGCTCATTCCAAGCAATAAATAGGCATTACCAGGATTTTTTAATCCTCCTTTCTGTAATGCCTTGGTGAGCGCATTAATTGCTGCAGACCAATTTTCCTGTTCAACATAGATACGGCCTAACTGCTGATAAAGTGCTCCTTTTGGATTCAATTGGGAAGCTTTTTCCAATGCTAGTGTTGCTTTTTTGTATTCTTTCGCCTGAGTCCATGCATTAGCCAATAATTCCCAGTTTTTAGAGTTTCCTTTCACGCGTTTGCTATTGATTTCCGATTGTAAAAGCTGCGCGGCTTTATAGGGTAAATCAACATAAAGATAAAGATTTACTAATTCAAGTATTTCTTTTTGTTTCGATATTAAGCCTTTTTTATAGGCTAAATCACGGATCGCCAGTGCTTTTTTATACTGTTTAAGCTGTTGGTAAACACTGGATAATTGCATCCAATATTGTTTTTTTTCAGGAAATTTTGTAATTAATTGTTCCAAAATGTTGGCCGCAGCAGAATATTTCCCTAATTCATAGAGTAATGCAAGATTCAACTGATACCACGACTCCGGTGGTTTTTTGCTCATTCGAATGGCTTGTTCAACATAAGGAAGAGCTTTATGATATTGTTTCAACTGAGAGTAAGCATTAGCTAACAAAATAGCCATTTGTGAGTCCAGTTTGGGATTAGCTTTAAGCGCCGGTTGTAAAATTTTTATTGCCTTCGCATATTTACCCAAGGCCATATATATCTGACCTAAATTCAATAACGCCTGTTGCTGCTGCTTTGCTGGCAACACACTAAGTGCCAGCGCTTTGGATAAATATTCAGCAGCTTTTGAATATTGTTCCTGCATGGCATAGAGTGAAGCCAATGTCCGCAATACTACAGCTTCTTCATAAGTGCCTTTTTTTACACTTCCTAAAGCATTAATCAGCGTTTTTCTGGCTTTGGAATAAGACTTTTTATTAATCAGTTTTTCAACTCTGGATAATTTTCTGTATAACGATGCAGAGACTACTGCTGATTTATCTGCTTGCTTGGCAAAGGCCGGCAGGCAAATTAATACATAACAAAGCAACAATAGTTTTAAGCTTCTCATTTGGATAGTTTAAATTGAAGAATCTGTACGGCTCGTTGTTCCTGCGCTTTGCCATCGACAATTTTAGGTTTGAATTTCCAGCGCGAGATTGCCTTCAAAGCAGCTCGATCAAATATGTTGGAGGGCTGTGCTGCAACAACCTTGGGATCTTTTACAGTACCGGTTTTGGTAATGGTAAATTCAACTTTCACCCAACCCTCGATTTTTCTTGATGCCGCTCGCATTGGATATCTTGGTGGTATACGAACCAGGGGCACAAGATTTGTGCTGATTTCCATTTGACCCTGACCAACTTGCAAACCACTGATTCCCGGACCACTAAAACGGCCAGTTTGGATCGGTAAATCCAAATTTGGCATTTTCATATTCGGAATGTTTTGCTTGGTAATGTGAGTTTGCGCCACTTGCATTTTAGGTGGAGGCGGTTGTTTTTGAGGCGGAGGCTTATCAGGAATTTTTCTGTCTTTGGTTTGTAATTGAGTTTGTCTCTTCAAACGCACAAACTCGACCATTTTCAGGCTTTCAGTTTTCTTAAAACCCTGCTGATTGTTGGTAATCATGAAATGCATCAACCAAAACAATCCAATGGAAATGACCACTCCCAAAAAAAATGCAACGAAAAAACGCTTCACTGAGATTCTGTTTCTGTTGCTATAGATGCATTAGTGATTCCGGCCAAGCGAATCTGATCCATCACCTGCACCAACACATTAACCTTGGTATCTTTATCTGCTGCAATAATGACAGAACCCAGAGGATTTTCAGCATGCAAACGTGCAACATTTGCTCGTACTGCACGAATATCAACCTGTCGTTTGTCTATCCAGATTTCGCCATTGGGCTTTATAGAAACTATAATGTGACCCTGTTCTTTTCTTTCCGCAGTTTGTGCGGTTGGACGATTAACATCAATGCCTGATTCTTTAACAAAAGATGTCGTGACAATAAAAAAAATTAACATGATAAATACGATGTCCAGCATCGGTGTCATATCAATTTCTGTAGATTGACCATTATTAGATCGATTGCTTCTATGGCGCATGATATTTGTTAATGATATTTTAGTAAGTCAGTAAGCAAATGGGTTTCATTATCTACCCACTGTTCTATTAATTTGTTAAAAAACAGACCAGATATGGCAACAACCATTCCTGCCATTGTAGTAATTGTGGCTTGTGAAATACCAGAAGCCATTGCTCTAGCATTGCCTGTTCCGGTAACTGTCATAACATCGAAAACATGGATCATACCTGTTACTGTCCCCAATAACCCAAACAATGGGCAAAGCCCAATCAACATTTTAATAATTGCTAAAAACCGACTCATGGTTATTTTAGCTTCAGAGATAATTGCCTTCCTGATTGTTAATGCATATTGGGAAGATTTATCACTGCGCTTATTCCATTGATTAACCCATTTTTCCTTTAAAGTTGGATATTCGAATTTGAAGAACAACAGCCGCTCAATAATCAGACACCAAAGGCAAAAGGACACGAACAGAATAATCCATAAAACAATCCCTCCAGCATTTAAAAATGAACGTAAGCTATCAAAAAAATCGAATAGCAAAGACATCATTTTTCCAATCGTTTACTAATCAAACCTGCTGACTGTTCATCCAAAATCTGAATTAATGTTCGACTTCGGGATGCAACCAAGCTATGCAAAAATAATAATGGAATAGCAACCATTAATCCAAGCATGGTAGTTACTAAAGCCTGTGAGATTCCACTCGCCATCAATTTAGGGTCGCCGGTTCCGAACAAACTGATAGATTGGAATGTTGCAATCATTCCCGTGACAGTTCCTAATAATCCTAACAAAGGTGCAACAGATGCCAGTAACTTTATCGTTGTCTGGCCTTTTTCCAACTGTGGAATCTCTTTGGTAATTGCCTCATCCAGCAGTAATTCAAAAGTTTCTGCATCTTCTATGCCTTTTTGCTGAGCAGCTGCAATTACTCGCCCTAATGGATTGCTGGTATCAGGTTCTTTGCTTTGCATTTGTTGCTGCATTTTTGCACCAGTAATTGTTAAAACTACTAATCGCCAGATACCATAAACAAAACCAATAGCGCCCAATATCAAAATAATGTAACCAATAACTCCGCCCTGTTGAATACGTTCAAAAACATTCGGGGTTTGAATTAACAGACTTAAAATTACCCCGCGAGTCGGATCAATAGCAACATCCGCCATTCCTGAAGATGTATTAACAAAGTCCTGTGCAAGAGAAAGATAGCGACTCTCAGGTTGCCGGGCCAACTCAACCAATTTCGCTGTTTCGGGCAAATAACGTAAATATTTTCCTTCTTCGGACAAAGCATTAAAAACACCAATGCGGATCACATCGGATTTTTTTGGTTCACCGGAAGTTGTTAAAATTTCAGTAGAATAACGAACCACCTTTCCCGACTCAGTCATTTCCTGTTGCAGGGTAAACCATAATGTTTCCAGTTGATCAATTGTTGGTAAGGTTTTACTGTTTACCAACCCGGCAAGTTGTTTAGTTCGGTGGGGGTATTGTTCTGAAACCAACGAGTTTTCTAAGTCTGCTTTTAAATCGCCTGCAACCTGCTTGGCAACGCCAAACAATTCACCAAGTACACCACTACGTTGGCCCAACTCGGTTTCCAGCTCACTGAGTATTTTCTCATTACTTTCTAGCTGCTCCCGCAACTGATCACTAAGCCGCTGTTGCTGTTGTAATTTTGCTTTTGCAGCAACCAAAAGTTTTTGCTGGTGATTTTTATCTGCAAGAAATTTTGCTTCTCTCTGTTTATTGATTTTCCCTTCATGGCTTTGAGTCTGTTTTACTTCTCTTAACAACTGATCCAGATCGAGATGTTCAGCACAGACTGTTGTTCCAAAAAAAACTAAACTTAAAAAAATTGCTAACTGTTTCATTTGACTGGCTCCGCTGCTGGCACTGGCATCACCAGCAAGTCAGGTGCTGCTTCCTTTCTGGCAATCCGCAAGCCCTTGCGGATTGCATTTCGATAATCTGAAGATAAAATATCCCAGGTTTTAGTTTCTCTGTTCCAGGAGCCAGTTTCGCTGCCATCAAGACGTTGGTAATACAAAGCCACGCGCCCTAGGCGTAGAAAATCCACTGAAATTGTATTTTCTCCAACTTCCAGGTTCGCCCGATAAGCTTCTATAGTTTTTCCATAATCATTTTCAATTTGATAGGCTTCAATAATGCGGCGGAATTTTTCAGCATTGGTGACATCAGCCCTATTAACCATTGCTTTTAATCGTTGAAGTCGTTGCTGACGTTCATCAGGTAAAAAAGGAATATCCAAGTCAATAAACTTCTCCAAGCTATCCAACATTCGCAAAATTAACGGTACAATTTCCTGTTGGGTAGTTTCAATATCTTTCAGCTGTTGTGCTAAGGAAGCTTTTTCTTCAGTTTGGGATTTAATCAGTGTTTTCAGATAATTGTTATAAGTTATCAATGTTTCTGTTTGTCGAGTTGCTGATCGATACTCTGCCAATGCTTTTTGAGCCTGATCACTGAATTTATCAATCTTTTTTTGCGACTGAATTCCAGCTTTGTTAGTAGCCATATCAATATTAATAGCTCGCTTGAGTTTATCTGCTTGCACTGACGCCACTGATAACGCCATAAAGATTATTAAAACTAACAACTTCCCTTGGGAAAAAACCATAACTTATTCCAAAATATTGCTACATGAAACCCTTTATTCTATAACAATAATTTTTGTAAAACTAACAATCTACTGATAAAAAAGTTAAAATGTACCGTTTTAAATTTCATACGCTTAATCTAATTGCACCATAAACATGCAAAAAACATATACAACGGATGACTTGAGGATTCGTGAAACCAAGGAAGTCATTCCTCCTGAGCAAATTCATACACAGATACCAATTAGTGCAAGTGCTACAGATGTCATTTATCATACCAGGAAGTCGATTCATGACATTTTATATGGTCAGGACGATAGATTACTTGTTGTAGTAGGCCCATGTTCTATCCACGATCCTTCGGCTGCGATTGAATATGCCCAAAAATTAAAAGCCACCAAAGATGAATTCGAACAAGACTTATTAATTGTGATGCGGGTTTATTTTGAAAAACCCAGAACCACTGTTGGTTGGAAAGGTCTAATCAATGATCCTGATCTAAATTCCAACTTTAATATTAATAAAGGCTTGAAGATTGCCAGAAAGTTGTTGCTTGAAATAAATGAAACAGGCGTCCCGGCAGCGACAGAGTACCTGGATTTGATAACCCCTCAATACATTTCTGATTTAATTTCCTGGGGGGCAATCGGTGCCAGAACAACGGAAAGCCAAGTTCATCGTGAACTTGCTTCCGGATTATCTTGCCCAGTAGGATTTAAAAATGCTACTGACGGTACCGTCAAAATTGCCATTGATGCTATTAGTGCTGCCATGCGTCCGCATCATTTTCTTTCAGTTACCAAAGCCGGACGTTCTGCTATTTTTTCTACTTCAGGAAATAAAGATACCCATATCATATTACGCGGCGGCAATGACCAGCCTAACTATGATGCTGTTAGCGTTGAACACACTGCTGAAGGAATGCTGGCAGCCAATATCCGGCCCAATATTATGATTGATTTCAGTCATGCAAACAGTTTAAAGCAATATCAACGACAACTCATTGTTGGTGAAGATGTTGCCGAACAAATTGCCACTGGAGATACAAGAATAATCGGAACAATGATTGAGAGTCATTTACGAGCTGGTAGCCAAAAAGTAGACGACGGTCAAAATCTGGTTTATGGTCAAAGCATTACTGATGGCTGTCTGGGTTGGGAAGAAACTCTTCCGCTGTTGAAAAACTTGGCACAAGCCGTACAAAAACGACGAACTGTAACTGATTTATCTGGAGCTGAATAAAATGAAAATTGTAGTTAATGGTAATACTCATCAATATGATGAAAATATTACTGTTGCGCACGTTGTTGATGACTTAGGTTTGACCGGTAAACGAATTGCGGTCGAACTGAATCAGGAAATTTTACCTTTTGATAAATATACAACGCAGGTATTGAAAGAACAGGATCGACTGGAAGTCGTTCAAGCAATCGGAGGTGGACAAACTGATAGTTTTCAGGTTGCTAGTGTTACTTACCAATCAAGACTCCTGGTAGGTACCGGCAAATACAAAGATATGGAAGAGACTCGACTAGCCATTGAAGCCAGTGGTGCTGAAATTGTTACGGTGGCGATCCGGCGAACCAATATCGGTCAAAATACAGATGAACCAAATCTTTTGGATGTAATTTCTCCGAATAAATATACTATTTTGCCTAATACCGCAGGTTGTTATACCGTTGAAGATGCTCTGAGAACTTGCCGACTGGCCAGGGAGCTACTTGGCGGTCATAAACTGGTCAAGCTTGAAGTTTTAGCCGATCAAAAAACCTTGTTTCCTGATGTTGCAGCAACTTTTGAAGCAGCTGAGTTACTGGTAAAAGATGGCTTTGATGTCATGGTCTATACCAACGATGACCCAATCGCTGCCAAACGTCTTGAAGATATTGGCTGTGTTGCTGTCATGCCGCTTGCCGCGCCAATTGGATCAGGTTTAGGTATTCGCAATCCTTATAACATTCTCACCATTGTGGAAAACGCAACTGTTCCAATATTGGTCGATGCTGGCGTTGGTACTGCATCAGATGCCGCCATTGCAATGGAATTAGGCTGCGATGGCGTCCTGATGAACACTGCGATTGCTGCGGCTAAAGATCCAGTTTTAATGGCATCCGCAATGAAAAAAGGAATTCAAGCTGGAAGGGAGGCCTTTCTGGCAGGTCGAATGCCGCGCAAACGTTTTGCTTCGGCCTCATCACCTATTGATGGACTTTTTTTCTAAACATTGAATACCCATAAAATTCGCAGTTTTATACGTCGCCAAGGACGAATCACCCCAGGGCAACAGCGCGCAATTGATCGACTCTGGCCAAAATATGGCCTAGACAAAAATCAAGTTATTGATTATTCAAACGTCTTTGGACGACAAGCATCTTTGATTGTAGAAATTGGCTTCGGCAATGGTGAAAGCCTCGCTAAAATGGCAGCAAATCACCCAGAAAATGATTACCTTGGCATTGAGGTGCATAAACCAGGCGTAGGTCACCTACTACTGCAATTAGACCAACTTGAAATTAACAACGTGAGAATCTTCAACTACGATGCAGTTGATATTCTTGAACAACAAATTGCTGATAATAGTCTGTCCGGAATCCATTTATACTTCCCTGATCCGTGGCCCAAAAAAAGACATCATAAAAGGCGCATCGTACAATCAGAATTTATTGCGCTAATTACCAGAAAATTACAGCCAGGCGGTTATTTCCATGCCGCCACTGATTGGCAAGATTATGCAGAACATATGCTGACTGTATTACAAAAACAGCCTGATATTATCAATCAAAGTCCTGATGGAAGATATTGTGAGAGGCCAATTTTTAGGCCTGTAACAAAATTTGAACGCCGCGGTCTTGCTCTAGGTCACGGCGTTTGGGATTTGATTTTTCGAAAAAAAACAGCTGATATTTTTTAGGCTACTTCCAGTTCATTTTCCAGCTCTTCGGCTTGAAATTTCTCCAGCTTCATCGCCTTAATAATTGTCGCCAATTCCTGACGCTGTCTTTTTAATGGATCCAGTTCACTCTCTAGATTAGCAATATTTTCTTCAATACTGCCTTTGGATTCATTAATCTTTCTTAACATCTGCAAGCGACTTTCGATCTGTTTCTTATGATCCTTTATTTGATGCATCAACGGAGTTAAAACACTGTTACTCCAAGTCAACGCATCCTTATGCGCTTCTTTTAAAATTTCTCTGGCTTTAGCTATCAATGTACTATACAACTTATTAATGACAATGGTTTGTTCAGTCATAGTTGTTTTAGCACTGGACCTGAATCTCTCACCTTCCTCAAAAATCTGTTCCAGTTCATACTGATAATTTTTTATTGAGAATAACTGAGGCTCAATTTCCTTAAATCCATATTCATCCTGAAATTTCTTATGGATGGCTTTAACTAATCGCCTTGTTTCATTGGTTATATCAACTGAATCCTGAAGCAGGTCTCGTAATTCGTCAAACAACTTACGCATATTTTGCTTCATACCGTAGGTAGTCAAACTTTTAGACATTTCTGCCTTAGTAACTCTAATAATTTCATCAATTCTATCTTTAGATAATGAGTCAACCAACATTTTTGCCTGAATAGCAAAAACACGACGACTCGCTTGAAAATTTTCTACATTTTCCAAATAAACATTCTGCCTGTCACGCGTTTCCGCCATTAACTTGCCAGTTAAATCTTTATTCTCAAAATCAACTTTTTTGAATTCTTCGAGTTGTTTTGTGGCATTGGCTAATTTCTTACCAATTAAATTTGATGATTCAGTGACTAAAAAACCAATATCTTTTGATACCCTTTCCATCAAAATTTCCCTTCTTTGCTTCAAAATGTCATCCGACAAATAATCTTCTAATGCACCTAAACGGCTACGTTCCAATAATTCTTTATCCGACTTGACTTTGGCCAACAATGCCTGTTTTGCTGATACAGGAAAAATGGCAGACTCATCAATTCCCAACGTTGCTGCAGAATTTTTAATCTGGGATTTAATAGCTACGTCATATCCACTTTCACCTAGTAGATCATCCCACATGGCATCAATTTTATTCATGACCACTGCTAACCCTTGTTTGCTTGATCCTCTGGCAGCACAAATATGACTTCGCCACATTTCCAAATCACTTTTTGTAACCCCTGTATCAGCTGCAAGCACAAATATAATTGCTTGAGCGCTAGGCAGCATATTTAAGGTTAATTCAGGCTCGGTGCCCAATGCATTCAATCCAGGAGTATCAAGAATACATAAGCCTTCTATCAACAACGGATGGGGAAAACTTATCATCGCATGCCGCCAGCGAGGTATTTCAACAGTTTCCGGATTAATGATTCCCTGCTCGGCAGCTTCCCTTTCATTCCATAATCCCAGTTTTTCTGCCTCATCCCGAGAGACTTTTTTTACTGCTATTAACTCTTTAAATGCATTCTGCATTTGATCTGGTGAGCCACAATCCAATTCAATCTTCGTCCAACGTTCAGGTTTATGCTTGAATTCAATCAATGAAGTATCTTCCAGACGACTTTCTATACTGAGCAGACTGATATAATTTCCACCATCTGCATCATGGAAAAGTTCGGTCGGACACATTGTCGTTCTACCTGGAGAGGAAGGTAACAACCGCACTCCGGTTTCCGCAAAAAACAGTGAATTAATCAGCTCTGTTTTGCCCCTGGAGAATTCAGCCGCAAAAGCCAGGGTTACACGGTCTGATTTCAATCCTGACAGCATATTCAAAATAGTATCTGTGCTATGTGGATCTGTTAAATCATAACGATTTCGCCACTCCTGATACATTTCAATCGCTTGTACCAAATTATCTCGCCACTGCGAATATTCGTGCAGTTGCTTTTCAAATTCAAATTTCCGCATGTCTAACCTTTTGTTGCCTAAAGTTTTATTGCCTGTGAGATAAACAGTTTTTTTATAATGTTCTTGAAGTGTAGACCAAAACTTGATAACTGTTAGGTAAAGTCTCTCATTTTTGATAAGACACGACCTATTATGCAATTACTAAGAAACCTTAACAGTAAAAACTTTTGTTACAAACACATTTAACCAATTGATTTATTGATATATAATTTTTTTATCGTGCGATTATTCAGTTCTCTTACAGGCTTCAACATCACTATGTATGTACTATGAATAAAATATTTATCGGCATAAGCAGTTGTTTATTAGGTCATCGCGTCCGTTACGATGGTAGGGATAAAAAGCACACACAAATTATTGATATTTTTAGTCGTTTTTCTGAACTCTATGGTTTTTGCCCTGAAGTTGAAATTGGTCTAGGCATTCCTCGAACACCAATACAGTTAGTTAAAAAAAATGACCAAGTTAGATGCATTGAAATGAATCATCCGAAACGTGATGTAACTCAGGAATTATCTGAAATTGCCTACTCTCAAAAAGCTAACTTTCAGAAATTAAGCGGCTATATTTTTAAAAATAATTCGCCTAGTTGCGGGCTATCCAAGGTAAAAATGTTTGTAGATGATCAAGTTAGGCTTGAGGGAACGGGAATATTCTCCCAAGAAATCACAAAAATATATCCCCTACTACCTGTTGAAGAAGAACACAGGCTTGAGAATTTAACAATACGAAAAAAATTTATTGAAAGTGTCTTTATGTTTTATCGTTGGAAACAATTAACTTCTGATAATTTTTCAGAAAAACGGCTATTTCAATTTCATCAACGATATAAAAAATATGTTACGTTTCATCCCCAATTTTCTGAACTGGAAAAAAAATTGGTCGAAATAGATAGTAACAATTTTGAAAGTTTCAGTCTCTCTTATTTCTGTTTATTAATGAAAATGTTTAAAGCTCGTTAAGCAAAAATAATTATTATTTTTGTGAGTTATTTACCAATACAGAAACTAGAAAATATTTTCCCCAAAAGATCATCGGAAGTAAATTGTCCTGTAATTTCGGATAAAGCATTTTGTGCCTGGCGCAAATCTTCGGCAACTAATTCTCCCGCTTGTTTGACAATTAACTGTTGCAACGCACTATCTATGAATACTGAAGCCCGATCAATCGCTTCAATATGTCGTCGTCTAGCAATAAAGATATGTTCCGCTTCGGAATCAAAGCCCATACATTTTTTCAGGTGGTTTGTTAACAGGTCTAGTCCCTTGTTCTGTTTAATGGATAAATAAATTTGCGTGCCCTGACTAGACTCAATAATCTCTGGTTCTATGCCTAAAAGATCTATTTTGTTATAGATTTTAGTTACTTGTATCCCAGTGGGTAATAATTTCTGAATTGACTGGCTTTCTGGGTATTGAGCATCAATAACCAATAACACTCTGTCGGCCTTGCTAATTTCTTCATGAGCACGTTTAATCCCTTCTCGCTCAATAACATGGTTGCTGTCTCTTAAACCCGCAGTATCAATAATGTGTAATGGCATACCATCAATCTGAATACGTTCTCTCAGGACGTCTCGAGTGGTGCCTTCAATTTCAGTTACAATTGCCGCTTCATGTCCAGTCAAGGCATTTAACAAACTAGATTTTCCTGCATTTGGTTTACCCGCTAAAACGACAGTCATACCATCACGTAATAATCGACCTTGTTTCGCTGTTTTTCTAATCTCTTTAATTTTCCCCAAGACATTTTTGATTCTGTTTTCAACACTCCCATCCGTTAGAAAATCGATTTCCTCATCGACAAAATCAATTGCGGCTTCGATATAAATGCGCAGTTCCGTTAATTCTTCTAACAGATCATTAATACATTTGGAAAATAGCCCTTGCATTGATTTTTGAGCAGAACGAACTGATTGTTCGGTGCTGCTTTCAATTAAATCAGCCACTGCTTCCGCCTGAGCTAAATCCATTTTATTATTTAAAAAAGCCCGTTCGGTAAATTCTCCAGGAGATGCGATTCTTGCGCCCAGCTCTAAAATCCGGCGCAGCACCATATCCAAAATTACTGAACCACCGTGTCCTTGCAATTCAAGAACATCTTCACCGGTATAAGAATGGGGCGCAGGAAAAAAAATTGCTATGCCACTATCAATAGAAGCATTATCTGCATCCAGAAATGAAGTGAAAATTGCCTGTCTGGCCGGTAAAGGTTTGTTGACAATTTGTTTGGCGATTTCAGCAACGGCCTCACCAGAAACTCTAATAATCCCAACTCCGCCATTTCCTGGCGGAGTTGCAATTGCTGCTATGGTGTCAGTGTTTTTAGGCACTGATAAAGAAAAATCATTTTTCTTTTTCAATCTGTTTGGTGATAACCCATTGCTGAATAATTGATAAAGTATTGTTGACTACCCAGTACAAAACCAATCCTGCCGGGAAAAACAGGAAGAACACCGTGAAAATGATAGGAAACATTTTCATCACTTTAGCCTGTAATGGATCGACTGGAGCAGGATTCAAACTTTGCTGAATCTTCATGGTAATTCCCATAAGGACTGGCAAAATATAGAATGGATCTTTAGCTGAAAGGTCCTGAATCCATAAAGCAAATGGAGCTTGTCGAAGTTCTACTGTTTCGACCAAAACCCAATACAAGGCAATAAACACTGGTATTTGCACCAGAATAGGTAAACACCCTCCTAGTGGATTTACCTTTTCTTTCTTGTACAAATTCATCATTTCGGTATTGAAACGTTGCCGATCATCACCAAATTTCTCTTTTAATTCCTGCAAGCGTGGTTGAATCTTACGCATTTTTGCCATTGATTTATAACTTGCCTGGGACAAGGGGAAAAACAATAACTTGATACATAGGGTCACACCCATTATGGCAAAACCCCAGTTTCCAACCAGAGAATAGATTTTATTCAGCAACCAATAAATAGGTTTACCAATAAAAGTTAGCCAACTGTAATCCACAGTCAATTCCAATCCTTTGGCAACTTTTTCCATCATTGGTTGAATTTTAGGACCGGCAAATAAAGTCGCTACCAATGTTTTTTCACTACCAGCAGGTATTGTGACAGGTTCGGTATATGCTCCAATCACATATCGCTGATCTTTAAGCTTCTTAGTGTACAAGGTATTGATCTTGTCCTGAGGAGGAATCCAGGCCGAAGCAAAATAATGCTGAATCATTGCAACCCATCCACCTTTGGTTTGCACTTTAAGATTCTCAGATTCCATGTCACCAAACTTTATTTTTTGATATTTTTCTTCTTCCGTATAAATTACCCCGCCTGCATAGGTTCGGATAAAAGTATTGCCATTTTTATCCTTATAGGGTTTCCTTAGCAACTGAATATATTGTCTGCCAGACCACGATTGATTTGAATGATTGGTTATTTTTTGCTCAAGCTTGACGTCATAGCTACCACGCTTAAAGAAATAGGTTTTAGTGACCGTAAACCCATGACTATCTGTCCAAGTTAATGGTACTTTTAAAATGTTGATTTCATCCGTTAAAACATATTTCTCCTTATCCGATGAAAAAATTGAATGGTGAGTAGGTAAACTTGGACTACCACCAGCAGAAATCAAGCCACTTTGTCCCAGGTATAATTTATCAATTTCACTATTGAACAAGCGAACCACTTTGTCTGGATTATCTTTACTAACAGGATATTTAAGTAAATCCAAGTTTCGCAGTGCTCCTCCTTTAGTATCAATTTCCAGATGATAAACATCGGTTTCAACAGTAATAATTTTATCGCTTTGCGCTTCAAGTAAAGGCACTGCAGAAACATCGGGAGTTGCTGTTTCTGTTTCCGGAATATTTGATTTAGTTTCTGATTGTGGGGATTCAATAACAGAAGTAGTTGGCAAGTCCTCTTTGCTATCTATGACAGGTTGTTCTATAGCTGTTACTTCTGGTTTAGGACCATAATCCACTTGCCAAGCTTCCCATAGCATATAGAGTAACATCGCAAAAACAACTATCAGCAGGAATCTTATATTTTCCATTATTTATTTACAACCTTATCGGGAACTGGATCTATGCCTCCCTCGCAAAAAGGATGGCATCTTAATAATCTTTTAATTGTGAGAACGGAGCCGGCAAAAGCTCCATGTCGCTGAATGGCTTCTAAAGCATAATTTGAACAACTAGGATAAAAACGACAGTTATCACCCAGTAATGGACTAATAAAAAAACGATAAACTTTTATGAGTGATTGGAGTATGAATCGCATCGTTCAGCCAATTTTAGCCAATGCTTAATTAAGGAAGCGGATAATGTCTTTTTTTCAGCATTTGCTGCATTCATTTTAGCTAAAACGACGATATCCCAATATCCAATTTGGAAATGATTATTTCTGAAGCTTTCCCTGGCAAGTCGTTTTATTTTATTTCTATCAACAGCCCGTTTTATATTTTTTTTGGCTATTGCCAGTCCTAGTCTGGAATAATCTAGTTCATTCCTTCGAGCTAAAATGGTAAAAAATTTATCCGAAGTACTAAATGGTTCAGCAAAGACGCGTTGATATTCTACCGCTTTTTTCAGTCTTAGCCGAGGCGAAAAACTGAAATCTTGGTCCGCCAAATTATACAGTCAAACGGGCACGGCCTTTTGCTCGACGAGCATTGATTACTTTTCTACCGCCTTTGGTTGCCATTCTGGCGCGAAAACCATGAGTTCTGGCTCTTTTTATCTTACTTGGTTGATATGTTCTTTTCATCTTGTTGAAGACCTGATTGAAATATGTTAACTAAAAACGGAAACAAAAGAGATGGAATAATAATTAAACTATTGTGAATTGTCAATTTCACCCCTGAAATTTTTAGTTTTTTGGATATAGCTACAAAAATTCAATAATAAATATTGTTTAAAAAATTAAACCTATTATTACTATTAACAACCCAGAATTACTGTAAAAACATTCTTTTCCTCATTCTTTTATGAACTTAGTAGAAATTAAAGTTGTTGATAACAGTCCAGTTGAATTGTGTTTCTCTTGTGGATAAAAAAATCAATTTTCTTTTCTCTCATTTATCCACAAGATAACTCATGTTAAAGTTACAGGGTTGTTAACAACTGAAGTTTCCCAGTTTTTAGCAGAGCATCATATTAGAAAATGCTTATTTTCGAAAAATATTAGTATTTGCTAATGCTTTTTTAATGCCCACATTTTCCTATAA
>Ga0256841_1001835_pt1 | contig 17530 bp, 13 predicted proteins | sample 356308metaG_FD_185971 | JGI IMG/M metagenome (GOLD analysis project Ga0256841, IMG submission 185971) | Hydrothermal vent microbial communities from Mid Atlantic Ridge, Atlantic Ocean - 356-308 | ecosystem: Environmental > Aquatic > Marine > Hydrothermal vents | place: Atlantic Ocean: Mid... | reverse complement strand
AATATTTAATCTCAGTTGATGTGTTGAAGGGGTTGGGGTAGGAGGTTAAGGTGATATAATTATTGGGGATGTTGGTGCTGTCGCCAGAGACTACATCCTGCACCTCGCCAAGCTTCAAAAGCCATGCATAATCGCCGTTATCCCCAGCCGCTATGTAGTTGCCGTCAGAAGTCTCGTGAGCAGAGAATATCCTTACCTCCGTATTGGGAACATCGAAGGTCATATCCCACTGCTTTTCCAGATCGGCATCAACCTTCAATACATATCCATCCTCATAAAACCAATTCCCAGTAACACCTCCTATTATATACCCCCCATCACTTGTATTATCGATTGAATAACCTGTCGTCCAATCCCCAGCATTTCCATACTCTTTCCATTGCTTGATATCTAGTAAACTATCAACTTTCGCTGTATACAAAGTATAATATTCACCATGCCATTTAGCACCAGCCGCAACATAATCTCCATCAATAGACTTGGTCACCGAATAATACTCATTGCCATCGTTGATATGGGTTATCTCATTCCCCAACGAATCCACCAACAACATACTCGCATAATCCCCATACCCCACTACCAAATACCCCCCATTATTAGTCTGCACCACCGACCGGCCTATCTCATCTCCATCGCCTCCATATGTTTTAACCCATTCCATATTCCCTAAAGAATCAGCTTTTAATATGATGATGTCATAAACTAGGCTCCTACCATAATTTGTGTCACCCGCCATTATGAACCCTCCATCAGATGTAATATCAGCTCCAAAGCAATCCTGAAAGGTAGAAGTATCTCCATAAACATATGTCCAAATCGTATCAACATTGGCATTTAGCATTGCTATGCCTATATCCTCATAGTATGCTGAACCTACTATCCCAGCGGCAAAGATATTATTATTACTTATATTTTTGAGTGTTCGTACAGAGCCGATGCCCGGCTCCCAATAGAATTTTTCCAGAATATTCTCGCCATCTGAATCTACCTTGGAAAAATACCAACCCGCATAATATGAGGCACAACCGCCAGCCAAATATGCCCCATCCTCGGTCTCAATCACCGCGAAAAAGGTTGCCCCTTCCGAAGCAAGATATTTTCTTGTCCAAAGGGTATCTATTTCCGCAAAAATCAACTGCGGAATAATCGAGACAGCCATCAATACTATTATTAAAACTTTTTTATTCATTTTGATTACCTCATATTTTTGGGAATCCCGGGGCGAAATCACCCTGGGGATCCCTTTATTAATCTATTTGAGCAAAGTCATCTTCATTACCTTAGATTTATCCGCTGTTAATAGTCGGCAGAAATAAATTCCAGATGTATAGTCTTTTGCTTTCCAATTTATGTTATGATACCCTGCCTTCTGTTTGCCATCGTAAAGAACTTCCACCCTTCTACCAAGCAAATTAAACACTTCCAATTTTATCTCCATTTCCTCAGGAAGGTAATATTTTATCTCAGTTGATGTGTTGAAGGGGTTGGGGTAGGAGGTTAAGGTTAGATAATTAGATGGGATGTTTGTGCTGTCGCCAGAGACTACATCCTGCACCTCACCAAGTTTTAAGAGCCATGCGTAACCTCCGTTATCACCTGCCGCTATATAATCGCCATCTGATGTCTCGTGGGAAGACCTTATCCACACTTCAGTATATGGAATATCATAAATCTTACTCCATTCCAGACCTAAGTCCTCATTCAATTTAAGTATATAACCGTCTTGATAATACCAATCTCCCGTTATACCACCTATTATATACCCCCCATCGCTGGTGTTATCTATACTATAGCCGATGCTCCAATCTCCGAAAGCCCCATATTCCTTCCAGTCCAAAAGGTTCAACTCGCTGTCAACCTTCGCTATATACAAAGTATAATATTCCCCATAGCTATGCCATTTAGCACCAGCCGCAACATAATCTCCATCAATAGACTTGGTCACCGAATAATACTCCATCCCATCGTTAATGTGGGTTATCTCATTCCCCAGCGAATCAACCAACAACATACTCGCATAATCCCCATACCCCACCACCAAATATCCCCCATCATCAGTCTGAACTGCCGATTCCCCATGGTCATCATCATTGCTTCCATAAGTCTTTACCCACTCCATATTCCCCATATAATCCGTCTTCAATAAACATATATCCTCCCCACCATTCCCATAATAATTAGTATATCCAGTCATCAGATAACCCCCATCAATACAAGGAATTGTGTAGCAACAATCATCCATCGTAGTACTATCGCCGTAAGTTTTAGTCCAAATAGTATCGCCATCCTCCCGCATAATTGCTAACTTGAAATCTTCATATAGGAATTCGCCTTCATATCCGCCCGCCAATACATATCCATTACCCAAATTCTCCATTGAGGATATTACGCCGACACCCACCTCTCCATAATATCTCTCAACTATCAAATTACCATCGCTATCTACCTTACAAGTATACCATTGGGCATAATTCCAGGCCCTTCCTCCAGCTAGATATCCACCGTCGCTGGTTTTAACTACAGCCCAAAAATCTGTTCTTTCTACCCCATACTTTCGGGCCCATAGTGTATCGATTTCCGCAAAAATCAACTGCGGAGCGGTAAGCAGGATAATCACAGCAAATATTAGAACTTTTTTACTCATTTAAATCACCTAATATATTTTGGATTCCCCGGGGCATAATTACCCCGGGGTTTATGTTATCTATTATTTCAATAAAGTCATCTTCACCACTTTCGATTTACCCCCCGATGATAGTTTACAGAAATATATCCCTGACGGCTGATTCTTAGCCTTCCAATTGATACTATGATAACCAGCATCCTGCCTGCCATTGAAAAGAATCATAACTCTTCTCCCAAGTAGATCAAATATTTCCAACTTTACCTCCGCTTGCTGTGGAAGGTAATATTTAATCTCAGTTGAAGAATTAAAAGCATTGGGATAATTCCATAATGAAATCCCCGTTGATTTTCCTTTGCTATTATTCCCATCTATCGGTGGGGCTATTTTGGAGCTACCCAAACTATCTATAAAAAAGTGCAACCTTTTCGATAAGGCGGTAGATTCATAATAGGGAAGTTCTATTAAATTACGAGTCACATTCTGTGCGTTGCGAATTAGCCAATAGACCCTGCTTTCCGCACCACCACTTTGAGGTTGATCACAATACCACTCCTCGTCAACGCTGTGTATAGAGTCTATAAAAGCGGAAAACCAGTGGACTATCTGTGCCTTGTGATCTACCATAAGAGGAACCCGTTTGTTGAACTCATCCACCTTTATGGAATCCAAAATATCATAGTTCTCCGGCAAGCCGATATTTTCCGTATCGCCTATTTCTCGTGTCCAATGATATAGAGAATCCAATAATATTGAATTATCATTTGTATATTCAGCAAGATTCACCAACAACTTCCTTATTGTAAGCGTATCGGGATAGTCTGGAGGGCTTTCATCAACCGGAAAAGTAATTTTAGGGCCGCTGGTTTCGAGGACTGTCCAATCAACACCCCTGCTCTGGCAAAATTGATGCATTGAATGTGCTCTAATCCCCCACTCATATGTCTGGGTGGAATCCTCAGGAAAATACCAATGAAAATCTATCGCATCCACCAAGTTCTCATTACCGGAGAACATCGCATTAGTTGACCGTTGGATAAACTCATCGGTGGTATCCGTACCGCTGAACGACCCGAAGATTATGTAAGCATCCGGGTTCGCTGCTTTCATCTGCTCCGCACATATCTTGCACTGCCACGCAAAATCCTCCGGCGAATTGCGCCACTTGCGACCACCATAAATGGGATCCCACCCCATATTCGGCTCGTTATGCAGCACAAAATAATCAACATTCCCCCTCAAGGCAGCAGCTAAATCATAACACATATCCTTGAATACATCCACGAAACCCTCTTTCACCTTGAATGTATTACCAAAGCATATACTATCATCCCATCCAGATGGAACATCCATATAATCAGGATGCCAGAATTTCAACTGGAATATCCGAGTCACTCCCGAAGGCATATATTTATTTATGGTGTCCACCACCTGATGATATCTCCAGTCCGGCGGGTGCGAATCGTCATCCGGCAGAAGCAAATCGTCTATCTGACCCCAGCTCATCCTATAACGAAATGATTGTATCCCGGTCATATTCACGAACCGGCTGTCAGCCAAAGAATCAATATCTCCCACATACTTATAACAGCTCCCTATCAGGGGAGTAGCATTCACCACCCCATAGGTTAATATAAGCAAAAAGATTAAAAATACAATCCTCTTTTTCCAGATAGAAATTTTCATAGTTTCCCCCATCGGGTTAAAATTTTAAAATCTAATGGATTAAAATACTTTTATGCGTGGGATTTCAAGGTGGGGGGCGAGGCAGAGGGGAATTACCTGCGTAGGCGTATTTACATAAGTCCCCCCCCCTCAATGAGTTAGGATGATAACGCTTTGCTGATGTAAATATCCCCGTCATAATTCCTCTAATCTTATACAAAACCATAACACAAAAATGAAGCCTTTTCAAACATTTTTTTAATTATTCTCTGGGAAAAGGAATATAAAAGGTATCCCCCCGTTGGTGTATGGGAAGGGAAACAACATCATCAAACCTGAAATCGCAATTCCAACAACTATAAATCTTCAACCACTTCCCAAAACGAAATTCTGCAAAACAACCCCAATTAAGGTATGATTGCATTCCTCAGCCCTAAAATTAATGGAAAATCCTTTGACTTAGGCAAGGTTCGGGAGTAAAATTATGTTAATATGAGGTTTATATTCTTGGCGATATTCTCATTTTTTATATTTTCGGGCAATGCCTCCGCCGAACTGTTAACCATAAACCTCCCTGGGGGAGGATTCTCCCCTTTCAGTAAAGGATGTATAAAATCAGCGGATAACAATAACAACGCCTGCATATTGGGAGCGATAAGCTCAGGCGGTTATGCTATTTACGACTACGAGGTCCGTGCCGATGCCAAAAAAATATCGGTTTCCGCCCAAATTGAAAATCCATCAAACCGCAAAATTGATGTCTATATCTATAATTACGGCAAAAGAACCGAGGATTCGCTACTGTCCAAACCGAATATAAACCGTCATTGGCTCCGATGGGAAACTGTTATAGTCGATAAGAATTGGAAAACCCGCTCGCCGGAGTTTTTGGAAACCATTTCCAAAAATGGGGAAATAAATCTATTGGGTCCCCATAATATAATCAGATTGCTGTTCTATGCCGATCCGGGGTTGCCTCCGAAAAACGAGGTGTTTATTATCGATTCGGTAAGCTTAAATTACCAAACTACAATAAATTTCTCCTTGAATACGAAATCAACGGGAAACAAAGTATGGAAAGATGATGGAAAGCTATACTCATACGGAACCGGAAATCCGCCATCAAACGCCATCAGTAAAGGACAGGCGAAAGCTATGGCAAAAAGAGCGGCTATCGCCGACGCCGAACGGAATCTATTATCATATTTGAGAGGGATACCCATTCCACCTTTTAAGGGAAGCCGAACAATCTCCTTCTCCGAAAGATTGGCCGGGGCGACAACCGAAAAGGTGGAACATCTTGACAACGGCTCAGTGAAAATTACGATATCCGTTCCCATAAAACGAATTATTAAAAGGGCTGGTTAACCTTTCGACAATTCAAATCCAATCCGAAAAGCCATATCAAGGACATCGCTCATTTTCCGCACCGACCCCTTTTCCCACGAATTGCGAATATCTATCTCCTCCATAAACTCTATATTCGCCCATTTGAAAAATCCCTTGATAATCATGCGGGCGCACTCGAATTTCCGCCGTTTGCCTCCCGAGAGGATTATAACCCCCTTTTTTGGTTTGAGATCACGGTCAAGGAAATGAATATCACTTTTGATGCCATCGTTCGAGAAAATCGGCGGGCGCAAACAATTACATCTATCGATTAACAGCTTTGCTTGGGCGGATACCGTATCGAAATAAATGGGGCTGGCGAAGACAACTAAATCGCTTTTTGCTAATTCCTCATAGATTTCATTCATAGAATCATCGAAAAAGCAATAGTCGGGATAAGGCGATTTTCCGCAGGATTGGCACGGTTTTATCGTCAGTTCATTAAGGTTGTATAATCGTGTCCTACCCATTGCCGCCGCACTACCTTCGAGAACCTTGCGGACAAGTATATCGCAATTCCCATCTTTAACGGGGGAACCGTTTATCCCCAAAGCCCTTATGGTGTACCCTGTATTTTCTCCCATTGCTCCAACAAAACCATCAATTCCTTTTCCAGCGCTCTTATTTCCCCTTCGATATTTGCCAACTTCTCCCAATCAGTCGCCGATTGTTCGGATTCCATTTCTATCTTAAGCGATCTAATTCTATCTTCACACCTTTCGATTCCAGCTTCTATTTTCTTTAATCTCTGTCGTTTTTTGCTCTGTTCCTTGCTTTTTAGATAACTATCGAGCGATTTGCCGCTCGATCTTCGTTTAGCACTTTCGGAAAGCAATTTTGCCTGCTTATCCATCTCCTTTTTCTTCTGTAAATAATAGTCGTAATTGCCGGCGTAGTAATGAAGATTCCCATTCTCAAAGGCATAGATTTTATCAACTATCCCATTAAGGAAATATCTGTCGTGAGAAACAAGCAAAAGGGTGCCGGGAAAATCGGATAGGGTTTCCTCGAGCACTTCTCGGGAAGTTATATCCAAATGATTGGTCGGTTCATCCATTATAAGACAATTATCCCGATGTAAAAACAGCATCGCCAACGCCAGCCGAGCCGCTTCACCTCCGGATAGGCTGCTTGCTTTGCGTAAAGGCTCATCTCCGCTAAAAAGAAATCTCCCCAAATAGGAACGGACCTGAACTTCCTCCCAATTCGGGACCAAATCCCATACCTGATCCAAAATAGTGCGGGAATAATCGATATCGTCACGGTGCTGGCTATAATAACCGATGGACACATTGGCCCCGATGTGGATTTCCCCTTCATCCGGGGAAAGTTCTCCGTTTATGATTTTTAACAAAGTCGATTTTCCGCAAGCGTTCGGTCCTATGATCCCGGCTGCTTCACCCCTAATCAACTCCAAATCTATTCCCTTGAAAACTACATTGCTACCGAATGATTTTCCCAACGAATTTATTTCTAACACCTTCAAACCGGAGCGTGGAATATCATTTATAACGGGTTTCATTACCGAATTATCGATATCAGGCTTTTCAAGGCGCTTCATTTTATTCAGCATACGGCGGCGGGACTGAGCCTGCTTTGTCTTCTGTCCCATAATGTTCCGTCGTATAAATTCCTTTTGCCGTCTTATTTCTTCCTGCTGATGCCGGTATCGTTTTAATTCGCCCTCAATTCTTGTTTCTTTCAAAGGCAGATATGAGGAATAATTCACCCCCGAATAAAAGTAAAGCTTATGTCTCCGTATTTCAGCAATATCGGTTGAGATATTATCCAAAAAGGTTCTATCATGCGAGATAATTATTGCTCCCCCCGTGAAGCTGTTAAGAAATTTTTCGAGGAATTCTATTCCGTTTAGATCAAGGTGATTGGTCGGTTCATCCAATAACAGTAAATCAGCTCTCGAGAGCAAAACATTAGCCAAAGCCGCTCTATTCTTCTGTCCTCCGGAAAGCTTGGGGAAAGGTTTCCGAAAATCATCTTCGTTAAAACCCAACCCTATCAGTGCTTCGGCAGTTCTCCTTTCGATTAGCTCGCCTTCGCGCTCTTGATATTCATCCAGCAGGACCCCATACTCCATCAACAGCTTTTCGCTACTTTTCTCCGCCAATTCTTCCTCTAATTCCTTAAGTCTATGGCGTATTTCAAGTATGTTGGAAAAAACGGAGAGCACATTCTCAAAAAGGATACCCTTTGCTCCACGGCTTTGATGTTGACGGAGATAGGCGATACTTACCTTCGAAGAAATTGTTACTCGCCCTGAATCCGGACGGATATTTCCAACTATGACTTCCAAAAGTGTGGATTTACCTTCGCCGTTACGCCCGATAAGACCTATCCTATCCCCTTCCCCCACGCGCAAAGAAATCTCATATAGGGCGATATCCGCACCGTATGCGACTGATAATTTGTTAATATCCGCCAAAAGCATAACAGGACCTCAGGTATCCTTTATTTCAACTGTTTTTTTACCGACGGTATTTCCCTTTGGAACGAGCATCGAAAGCCCGATAAAGCTGTTCGAGCAATATAATCAGAGACAAACGGTGTCCGAAAGTCATTTCGGAAAGGGAGACGATATTTTTCGCATCTCGAAGCATTGTTTCGGAAAAGCCTTCAGGTCCCCCGATGAAAAATGATAATTTTCCTTTAGTCCCGATTAAATCGATTACCAAATCCCCAAAGGATTCGGAATCGTAAGATGTGCCGGATTCATCCAAAACGATAATCGGCGAGTCCGATTGGACTCTTGCCAATGGCGATTTCCTTTTTGCGGAACCACCCTTCCCCTCCAAAGCGATGTTCTCGATGGAAATTAGGGCGTATTGTTTGAGTAATTTTACAAAATGGTTTACGCCTTCCGATGTCCAATCGCGCTTATCCTTGCCGCCGATGTAAATCGATACCTTTCTCATCGAATCAACCTGAGAAAATCTTGAGGATAGCCCGCCGGGAGCGAGGACCATCGAATTCACAGAAGTAGATCCCCTGCCATCTACCTAAAAGCAAGTGTCCATTTTCAATGATAACCGTCTCGGAAGCTCCAACCAATGACGATTTAATATGGGCATCGCTGTTCCCCTCGTAATGGGTAAAGCCGAAATCGATCGGAATTATTTTGTTGAGGAAATTATCGATGTCCTTCTTTACGGATGGATCGGCGTTTTCGTTGATAGTAATCGAAGCGGTGGTATGGGGGGCATAAATAACGATGAACCCATTTTTTATCCCTGAGGAACGGACGAAGGATACCACCTCAGAGGTTATATTTATGAATTGGGTCCTATTTGTCGTTCTGACTGACAGTTCTTTAATCATTGCCGGAAGATCGCCTTTACGAATTTTTCGGGATCGAATAAATCGAAATCTTCCGCAGTCTCCCCGAAACCGATATATCTGACCGGTATTTTATATTCGGTAGCTGCGGCTAAAACAACTCCACCTTTAGCCGTACCATCCATTTTCGTCAAGACCAAACCGGTTAGCCCAACAGCTTCGTCAAATAATTTTATTTGCGACAAACCGTTTTGCCCTGTGGTGCCATCGATAACTAACAGTATCTCGTGCGGCGCGCCCTCAAACGCTTTCCCGGCAACCCTCTTTATTTTTTTCAGCTCTTCCATCAAATTGCTTTTGGTATGAAGACGCCCGGCGGTGTCAATAATAACAACATCGCGCCCCCTCGATTTGGCGGCATTGACAGCGTCATACGCCACCGCCGCCGGATCGGAGTTCTGCCCGTGCTTGACGATATCAACACCGACCCTATCAGCCCAGAGGTTCAATTGTTCCACAGCGGCGGCTCGGAATGTATCGCTGGCGGCGAGTAAAACCGATCTGCCCTGATTCTTATAGTATTTGCTCATCTTGGCTATTGTTGTCGTTTTACCGGTGCCGTTCACTCCAACCATCATAATAACCATCGGGTTCGGCCGCTCCACCGATTCCCGCGGTGGAAATGTATCTTCCAATATCTTAACCGCAGTGGAAGTAATCATCTCCTCCAATTGTTCGGCTCGGGTAATCTTTCCGCCGTGATACTCTTTGCGTGCATCCTCTATGATCCTCATCGCCGCTTCGGGGCCGATATCAGCGGTGATAAGAACTTCTTCTAACTCATCGAGAAGCTCATCATTGATTTTCGCACCCTTGGGCAATACACTCTTGATACCGGTGGAAATTCTATTCGTGGTTTTCGATAACTTTTCCCTTAATGCCTTTATTGAAAATCCCATTATCAGTCTCCCGTCTCTGTTGCAGCATAATCTTTCTTTTTCACTTCTTCAAAGCGGACGGATACTAACTTGGTCACGCCCGCTTTTTCCATAGTAACCCCGTAAATCGTGTCGCTGGCTTGCATTGAAAGTTTGTTGTGGGTAATTATAATAAATTGCGTATTCTCCGAAAATTGACGGAGCAGTTTCAAAAACCTTTGGAGATTATTGTCGTCAAGCGGCGCATCGATCTCATCGAGAATACAGAACGGGGACGGTTTTACGAAGTAGATACCAAACAGCAAAGCAATAGCCGTCAGCGCCCTTTCGCCTCCGGAGAGCTGAGCCAATGAGCGTATTTTCTTACCGCGCGGATTAGCCATAATCTCGATCGGAGATTCAAGGGGGTTTGCAGTATCCTCAATAATCAAATCGGCTTCCCCTCCATCGAATAACTGCCGGAATACCCTTTTGAAATTATGCCGGGCTAATTCAAAGGTACTCAGGAATTTTTCGGAAGCGGTTTTGTTGATTTTGGTGATGGCTTTCTTCAAAGAATCCCGCGAATCGGTCAGGTCGGTACGCTGTTTTTCCAAGAAATCCAGTCTGTCCCTCGCTTTTTCGTATTCCTCCAACGCCAAAAGGTTTACAGGCCCGATATTATTTATCCTCGATTTGATTCCTTCAGCTTCTTCCCTGATACTCACATAATCGAAATCCTCTTTCGGAAACTCCAAAACATCCACATCAACTCCGTATTCCTCAACGGATTTTTGTCTCAAATGTTTTATTTCAGTTTCCGTTTCCGCTATCGCTACGCTAAGCTCGTTTTCCTTCTGGATAAATTCGCCCTGTTGGATACGCAATCGGGACAGCTTATTTTCCAATACCCTAATCGATTCCTCATATTCCGCCATATCACCCTTTAAGCTGTCCATACGGTTTATAAACTCATCCTTCCGCCGATTGTTATTCCCGATTTTTTCGATTAATTCCACCCGCTTGACCTCAAGCGCCTTAATCTCGGAATGCGCATCCTCCAATTCGCGGCGATAGTTATCGATATTCCGTTTTACCCGGCTAATTAAATCGCTGTTTGTGTTCAACTCCGATTCAAGCCTATTGCCTTCGGATTCCAAATTGATGATATTGACCTTTGCGGAATTAGCTCGCCTTGTCAATTCCCTCAATTCGGATTCTGATTTCTTAAGGATATCGGATTTTGTTTCAAGTTCCTTTTTCAATTCTCGATATGATTTTTCAATATCGGTTTTCAATTGAATTTCGCTTTTTATCTTTTCCTCGACTTCCACCAATTTATCATTTAATCCTCGGATGTCAGCATCCAACGAATGTAAATTCTCGCCCAAATGGGAATTATCCATATTTAAGGAAGCTAATTTCCGTTCTATTTTATTCAAACGGATATTCGATTGGGCGATATTATCGTTTATGTCTTGAATTAAGACTTTTATGTTCATTTCCTCAGCGATGAGAGTAGATGCTTCCTCTTTAAGTTTCGAGATAGTCTCATCTGTCCGCTTCATTTCAGTTTCCAAGAGGGAAATCGCCGTATGACGCCCCACAATCGAGCTTTCCGCTTCGGAAATACCACCTCTCAATATTCCCGCTGTCTTGAAATATTCGCCCTTTTTGGTAACAACCGACAACCCGGAAGGAAGCATAGACAGAGATTCGACAGCATCCTCCCTGTTGTCCATAAGGATTACATTACCGAAAAGAAGTTTAGAAAGGTATCCTCCCCGCTCATCACTTATGAAATCGCTCAAGCGTCCTTTATAACCGCCGAGGGATGAAATCCCCTCGGGGATCGGGATCAAATCGCCGTAAACCTTATTTTCAAGGGCGAAGCCCGCCGAACCTTTACGCTGTTCCTGTAGATAATCGATAGCGTCAAGGGCATCACCTATCGAGGAGACTATGATTAGGTCCGCATCCCTGCCCAATGAAACTTCAGCCGCCGAAACTAATTCCCGCGGAATAGCAAGGCTGTCAATAACCGCCCCCTTCAAGCCGGTTATCCCCCCACCTTCGCTGAGTAAAGCTTTTGCGCCTTCGCTAAATCCCTCATAAGAAGACTTAAGCTCGCTTAAGGTCTCTAACTTCGCTTCTATTGAACTTTTTGCATTTTCGCTTCTTTGCGTCTCCTCCTGCAATCGCCTAAGCTTTCCGCTCACCGTAGAAAGTCGTTTCTCCAAATCAGCCTTTTGGGTATTGAGACTTTCGACGGCAGAGAGGATATCGACTCTCTCTGTTTCGGATGTCTCCTTCGCCATCTCCGTTTTAGAAATCCGTTCGGCAATATCATCCTTGCGGATATGAAGCTCCTTTATCTTGTTTTGATATTCGTCCCGCCGCGATATCAAACCTCCATAGCCGGCATTCAAAGAAGCCAATCTATTGCCTAACTCCTCGAGTTTATCCCTTGAAGGACCGATAATTCCTCTCTGAGATTCAACTTTGTTCTCCGCATCCAAAAGTTCTTTATCCAAATTATTGTAAAGTACCGCGGCCTCTTTGGTGAGTTTCTTGTTCTCTTCTATTTTCGATTTGATATCATCTCGTTTCGCCTCCAACTCATCAAGTCGTTTCTCCAAATCCTCCAATTGGACGGATGTCTTTTCGATAGTTTCATTCAAGTATTTTAACCTCTGATCATCGGAGGCGAGCTGTTTTTCATCCTCGAGTAATTCCTTCTCGATAGGGGAGAGTTCCGCCGAAAGCCGATTTAATTTCTCGCGTAAATGACTATATCCCTCTTTTCTTTCTTCTATCTCCACCATTAGTTTCGAGGATTCAGACTTAAGGGCTGAAATACGGTCGGATATCCCCGTTTTCTTCGTTTTGGATTCGGTTAGTTTATCGTTCAATTGCCGATAATCAAAGGCGAATAGTTTCAGCTCGATCTCTTTGAGCCCATCGGAGAGCCTTTTATACCTTTCCGCTTTCCTGTATTGGCGGTTTAACGACCTCACCTGTTTTTCCACCTCCGAGGCGATGTCGTTAATCCTAATTAAATCCGCTCCGACAGTATCGAGTTTGCGCAGGGTTTCTTTTCGCCTTATTTTGTATCCCGTGATACCTGCAGCTTCCTCAAATAAAAACCGTCTATCATCAGTTTTGTCGGAAAGGATAGAATCTATCATATTCTGCTGGATAACCGAATATGTATGAGGGCCCATCCCGGTATCGGCAATTAGACCAACGATATCTTTCAAACGACATTGCCTTTTATTAATCAAATATTCGCTTTCGCCGGAACGATATAACCGTCGGGTTAAGGACACGGTATCGTATTCGACGGGTAGTATCCCCTTGGAATTTATAATCTCCAAAGTGACCTCCGCCATCCCCAAAGGCTTTAGTTCGGATGTCCCATTGAAAATTACCTCTTCCATTCTCTCACCCCGCAGGAGAGACACTTTCTGCTCGCCCAAAACCCATCTTATGGAATCGACAATGTTCGTCTTTCCACATCCATTGGGACCGACGATTGCGGTTATCCCGCCCTGAAATTCTATTTCGCTCGGTTCGGGAAAGGACTTAAAACCTTTTATTCTCAATTTCGATAAATACATCTTACATCAAATCTTTAATGGAAATTTATTGCCATCGGGCGATACCGGGATTAGGAAATTCGCTAAAAATTCCTCCATATCCCCATATTTCCTCTTTATATCTGCAATCGGGGAGTTTCGGACCTCTATATTATAGAAGGGCGCTCCTATCCCCCTTTCTCCCCCTATACGGGCGTTGGCACCGCTTTTTAGAACAATAATTGAATTATGCGGATCCTCCGTCATCTCTAAATCCAACGCCAATTTGGGCTTGAAATCAATCACTCGTTTGAGATATTGCTTATTGGGAAGCCCATACTTCGGTAATTCGCTTATGTCCGGAAACAGGAATTTATACCCCTTTGTCAGTTCATAAAGCTTGCCCATCGGACGACTCGGTCCTGTGAATAACATCTCTTCAAATCCGAAATGGTTTCGGAGAAGGGTTATAATGCCATCACAAAGCAAGGCGTGGTCCCGATTTACAGGCATAATCACCAACACCCTGAACGGTTTTTTCAAGCAGGAACTGAAAGAGATATTATCGCTTCCATAACGCCTTCGGGAATAAGCAAGAACCATATTTTGAAAGAGCTTCACCTTTTCGCTTCCCCCAAAAGAAGGGTATCGATATAAGCGCTGTAATTTTTTCCGCTTAAGGTAGCCCTAAACCCTCTTTTAGGGCTGTTCGGGAAATAAAGCGGGACGCCGTTAGCGAAGATACGGATATTCCCGGGATATTCAGCGTATATCTCGCAAGAATCCTTTATATAAAACCTTTTTACCTGACCCCGATAAACCTCCCCCGAAAATAAAGAATCCTCAAAGTCGATTATACTGACATAAGAGGAATCGAAAGCCATAACCTCCAATAATAAAGAGTCCTTGTTATGACTCAATAACCGATTATCCATATTTCGATTAAAATCCTCCCTTGAAAATCCGGTTTTATCGAGCAACGAAGATTTCCCGCCGAGAATCAAAATTGTCGAGAGCGCCACGAAATAAAAGATAATCACCTTACCCACCCTTCCGTAAAATCCGTTTTGCGGTTTTGCCGTTTTGTTATCTTGCATTATTGTATTCAGCCAAGAGTTTATCCAAGCAATCCAAAGGCAATCCGATAACATTATCCAATTCGCCTTCAATTTTCTCAACCAATATGGAGCCCATCCCCTGAATACCATAAGAGCCTGCTTTATCCAAGGATTCTTCGGATATAAGGTAGCGTTCCAAATCCTCATCGGTGAAATCACGAAAATAAACATCGGTGGTCTCATAAGAGCTGATACATCCATCGTTGCTTCCCCGATAAACGGCGATAGCGGTTATAACCGTATGCTTTTTATCCCGGAGGTTCCGCAACATCTCCCGCGCTTGGTCGGCATCGGCCGGTTTACCTAAAATCCTGCTCCCAAGAACTACGATAGTATCCGCCCCGATTATCAGGGAATCCGAGAACTTGATTCCCGCTTCGTTTGCCTTCGCCTCCGCCAAGCATCGGGCGTATTCGATGGGATTGTCCGTAAACACAGAGGATTCATCCACCAAAGGGTTATAGGTTTTAAACTCCACCCCGATAAGCTCCAATATCCTTTTACGGCGCGGCGAACTTGAAGCAAGCACTACTTTTCCGCCCTTCAATTTAGACCGTACCGTTTTCGCCGAATTCTTATTTACGGCATATTCTATGGTAAACATTTTCCCGAAGCTAATCATCGATAACAAAAGTAACTGGTCCATCATTGATAAGCTCGACCTCCATTTTAGCTCCAAAAACCCCTGTCTCCGCCTTAAAACCGCATTCCCTCAAATATTCCACAAAAACCATATAAAGTTTTTCAGCTTCATCAGGTATCATCGCTTTTGCGAAGGAGGGCCTCCGTCCTTTGGAGGTATCCGCAAGCAGTGTAAATTGACTTACAACCAAAAACTCCGCACCGACACTTCTCGCCGACAGGTTCATCTTACCATCGTCATCCTCGAATATCCGCAAATTCATAAGTTTGTCGGCTATCCTTCGCACATTGTCGATAGTATCGCCTGTATTTGCACCCAAAAGGATTAACATTCCCTTACCGACAGAAGAGATGGTTTCTCCACCGACCCTGACACTTGCGGATTTTACTCGCTGGATTACTACTTTCATATTGTATCTATATTTCCGAAATAGACTATATTACCAGCAAAATAGGAAATTGTCAACAAAAACGCCCGTAAAATTTAAGATGGCGGCGCTTATCAATTTTAGGTATAATGCTATACTTCGCTCATTTATCCGCCTCACATCACAGCGGTTCCTAAATTCAAGTTGATTTTCGGGTATAGTTCCGATAATATTCAAAGGTTCGATTTTTTGTGAAAGGGACATCATACATATCGATATGAAAGCACTCAAGCGGATATTATCGTTTCTAATCATAGCCTGCAGTGTTCTGCACCCTCTCGGGAAATTCCCCTTGGCGCAGGAGCAAAGAACATCTTCCATAAAACTGCTACACTCCGATAATTTGGAAATCCGCAACTACAAAGATAATACAATAGTGAATTTGATAGGGAATGTACATTTGCAACAGGACAGCACTACTATCTCCAGCGATAGGGCGATTTGGTATAAATCCGCGGGACAGGTGGTTTTAATCGGGGATATTTTGGTGGATGATGGAGCCGGAAGAACATTAAAAGCAAAACGGGCTACATATTACCGAAAAAGCGGTAAAATAATTGCAATTGGGGATATAACCGCCTCCGATGATTCCGGAAAAGTGATTATCCGCGGGAACAGGGGGAAATATATTCAGGATAAGGGGTATTTCTTCATAACCGGCAACCCGAAGTTGGTAGCTTTTGGGGAAAATGACAGCTCTGCCATCTCCATCACCGCTTCAAATTTGGAATATTTCAGCGAAGAGCAATTAGGCGTGGCGAAAGATTCGGTGAGGATAACCAAAGGAAACCTTATCGCCACCGGGGACAAAGTGGAATATTACCGCAAAGTTAAATATGCAAAACTTTATGGTAACCCCAAAGCTGAATTGGAAGGGTCGGAGCTGATCGGAGATACGCTTATCCTTTATTTGGGAGATAATGAGAAGGTCTCCCGAATTTCGGTTCGGGGCAAAGCCTCCGCAATCTATAACCCGGCACGGGATTCCACCGAAGTAAAAAGGGGGAAAAGCAAATTGACAGGGGAAAAAATAGATTTTTATTTCACCGATGAAAATCCGGACAGCACTATTGTTGTCGGGCGTTCCACAAGCTACTATCAACCTTCAAAAGATGATTCCATATTCGGCGTTAACGAAGCCTCAGGCGATACAATCAAGTTTTTCATAAAAGACAAAAAAATTCAAAGGGCTTTGGTTTTAGGAGGCGCAAAGGGCAGTTATCGTTTCAAACCGGATAATATACCACCGGATTCGGTTGTGGTGGATACAGTCAATTATATGGCTGGCAGTATCGATTATCTCGCCAAAGACTCAAGCATAACCCTTTTGGGCAATTCCAATACGATCTACAAAGATATGGACCTTCAAGCCTATAGGATTATCTATATTATCCCCGAGGATTATATTTATGCCGAAGGGGACTCGATTGTTGAAGCTGATACTTCGTATTATAAAGACCCGCCTATTTTAAGTGAGGGGAGCGAAAAAATCGTCGGTTATAAAATGGAATACAACATTAAAAACAAGAAAGGGAAGATTATCTATGGAAACACCGAATTTGAGAAAGGGTATTATTTCGGGGAGGATGTGCGTAAGGCATCGGATAAAGTTTTATATGTAAAGGATGGAGTTTATACCTCCTGCGATTTAATAAAACCGCATTACTGTTTCAAAGCGAAGAAGATGAAAATTATAGCCGGGGATAAGGTAATTGCCAAACCGATCGTGATGTATATCGGTGAGCTACCGGTGGCGGCGCTGCCATATTATGTTTTCCCCATCAAAAAAGGAAGGCATTCCGGATTTACCACCTTTGAGTTGGGGAATTTCGAACGGGGGGAGCGTTTCATAAGGGATGTGGGATATTACTGGGCGGCC
>Ga0256841_1001834_pt1 | contig 17535 bp, 14 predicted proteins | sample 356308metaG_FD_185971 | JGI IMG/M metagenome (GOLD analysis project Ga0256841, IMG submission 185971) | Hydrothermal vent microbial communities from Mid Atlantic Ridge, Atlantic Ocean - 356-308 | ecosystem: Environmental > Aquatic > Marine > Hydrothermal vents | place: Atlantic Ocean: Mid... | reverse complement strand
CGGCTCCGGCGCTATTGCAGCAAGAGGAACTCCATCAAGGCCTTCTGGGCATGCAGGCGGTTCTCCGCTTCGTCCCAGACCACGCTTTGCGGCCCTTCGAGTACCTCGGCGCTGACCTCCTCGCCGCGGTGGGCGGGCAGGCAGTGCATGAACAGCGCCTCGGGGTCGGCGGCGGCCATCACCCGGGTGTTTACCTGGTAAGGCGCGAACGCTTCGGCCCGCAGCCGTTGCTCTTCCTCCTGGCCCATGCTGGCCCACACGTCGGTCACGACAAGCTGGGCACCCTCGGCCGCCGCCAGAGGATCGCGCAGGATCTCCACGCGATCGCCCGCGGCCGCCACGATGTCGGGCTCCGGGTCATAGCCCTCGGGGCAGGCGATGCGCAGGCGGAAGTCGAACTGCCGGGCGGCATTGATGTAGGAATGGCACATGTTGTTCCCATCGCCGATCCAGGCCACCGTCGCACCGCGGATGGCGCCGCGGTGTTCCACATAGGTTTGCATGTCGGCCAGGAGCTGGCAGGGGTGGAAACGGTCGGTGAGACCGTTGATGACGGGCACGGTGGAGAAAGCGGCGAACCGTTCGAGCTTTTCGTGCTCGAAGGTGCGGATCATGACCAGATCCACCATGCGCGACAACACGCGCGCCGTGTCCTCGATGGGTTCGCCCCGGCCGAGCTGGGTGTCTCGCGGCGAGAGGAACAGCGCATGGCCGCCGAGCTGGGCCATTCCGGCTTCGAAGGAGACCCGTGTGCGCGTGGAGGATTTTTCGAACACCATCCCCAATGTCCGGTTGCGCATGAGGCCGCCATCCCGCCCTTGGCGCAGGCGCCCCTTGAGCTCGATGGCCCGCGCGATCAGCCCGTCGAGTTCGGCGGCGGTCAGATCCAGCAGGGTCAGAAAATGCCGGACTGGCAAGGGGTCACCCTCCAACAAACGCGGCCACGAGGCGCGAGACGGCGTCCACGATCCGATGGGCCTCCTCATCGGCGAGTGTCAGGGGCGGCAGCAGGCGAAGCACGCGATCGGCGGTGACGTTGATCAGCAGGCGTTCCTGCTCCAGTGCCCGACCGACCAGCTCGCCGCAGGGCCGGTCGAGTTCCACCCCCACCATGAGCCCTCGGCCACGTACCTCCACCACCCCGGGTAGCGGCGCGAGTCGTTCCTTCAATTCCGCCCGCAGGCGTTTCCCCAACGCCGCCGCGCGCGCCACCAGATCCTCGGACTCCATGACGTCGAGCACGGCCAGCCCGGCGCGGCAGGCCAGGGGATTGCCGCCGAAGGTGCTCGCGTGACTGCCCGGCTGGAAGACAGAGGCCGCCTCGCCCCGGGCGAGACAGGCGCCGATGGGCACGCCGTTGCCCAGGGCCTTGGCGAGGGTCATCACGTCGGGGGTGACGTTTTCGTGTTGCCAACCGAACCACCGTCCGGTGCGGCCCATGCCCGTCTGCACCTCGTCGAGCATCATCAGCCAGCCCTGCCGGTCGCAGAGGCTGCGGATGCCGGCCAGATACCCCGCTGACGGGATGCGGACGCCGCCCTCGCCCTGCACGGGCTCCACCAGCACGGCCACCACCTCGGGCATGTTCCGCGCCACCGCCTCCAGGGCCTCCAGGTCGTCATAGGGCACGCGCAGAAACCCGTGCACGAGAGGCTCGAATCCGGCCTGCACTTTGCGATTGCCCGTGGCGGTGAGGGTGGCCAGCGTGCGGCCGTGGAAGCTGCCTTCGGCCACGACGATGGTCGGGTTCTGCACGCCACGCCGATGACCCCACAGGCGGGCGAGTTTGATGGCCGCCTCATTGGCCTCGGCGCCGGAGTTGGCGAAGAAGGCGGCGTCCATTCCCGCCCGCGCGCACAGCCGCTCGGCCAGCGTCTCCTGGGGACCGATCCGGTACAGGTTGGATACGTGAACCAGGGTTGCGGCCTGTTCACACACTGCCCGCGCCACGGCGGGATGGGCGTGACCGAGATTGCACACGGCGATGCCGCTCAGGGCGTCCAGGTAGCGGTTGCCCCGCTCGTCCCAGAGCCAGGGGCCTTCCCCGCGCTCGAAGCGCACCGGCAGGCGCGCATAGGTGGCCATCAGGTGGTCGGACATCGCGTGTCGTAAAACAAAAACGGCAGCGGTTGAGGCTGCCGTCGATCACCGTCGAAGCGATGAATTGTAAGGTAGTGGCCGTTGCGAGGCAACGGCCCTCGTATGCGCGGCTCAGCCGCCGAACTGCTCGGCCACGAAGTCCCAGTTGACCACGTTCCACCAGTTCTCTAGATATTTGGGGCGCAGATTGCGGTAATCGATATAGTAGGCGTGCTCCCACACGTCCACGTTGAGCAAGGGCGTCTTGCCATCGCGCATGGGGTTGCCGGCTCCGGTGGTGTTGACGATCTCCAGGCCCCCGTCGGCGTTTTTGACCAGCCAGGTCCAGCCGCAGCCGAAGTTGGTGGCCGCCGCGGTGGTGAACTTCTCCTTGAAGTCCGCGAACGAGCCGAAGGCCCCGGCGATGGCGTCGGCCAGGGCGCCGGCGGGCTCGCCGCCGCCATTGGGGCCCATGCAGTTGAAGTAGAACGTGTGGTTCCACACCTGAGCGCCGTTGTTGAAGATGCCACCGGCCGGGGCCTTGCAGATGATGTCCTCCAGCGAGGCGTCCTCGAACTCGGTGCCCGGGATCAGCTTGTTCAGGTTGGTGACGTAGGCCGCGTGATGCTTGTCGTGGTGGAACTCCAACGTCTCGGCGGAGATATGGGGCGCCAAGGCGTCCTTGGCGTAGGGAAGATCCGGTAGCTTGTGCTCCATCGCTGCACTCCTCTCGGTTGTCGGTCTGTGGGAACGAAGCGCGCCAAAGATAGGGCCACGGGCGGGGGGATGCAATAATACGGTCTCGTGTTGCGGTCACCCCCGGCATGGATCCCATCGAGCTCACCCTGTTCGCCAGTCGCATCCGCGCCGTCTGCGACGAGATGGGCGCCCAGTTGCAGCGCGCGGCCTTCTCACCCAACGTGCGCGACCGCCTGGATTTCTCCTGCGCGGTGTTCGACGCCGAAGGCGCCCTGTGCGCCCAGGCGGCCCACATCCCCGTGCATCTGGGCAGCATGGCCTATGCCATGGCCGACATCGTGCGCGCCCTGGACTGGGCCCCTGGCGACATGATCATGCTCAATGATCCCTTCCTGGGCGGCACCCACCTGCCCGACGTGACCGTCATCGCGCCCTTTTTCGCCGACGGCGTCCTGACCGGCTTCGTCGCCAACCGCGCGCACCACGCCGATATCGGCGCCGAGACACCGGGCTCCATGCCCGTGTCGCGCTCGCTGAGCGAGGAAGGACTGCTGATCCCACCCACCCCCATCGCCCGGGCCGGAACCGTACTCGACGAGGTGCTCGAGGCGGTGACCGGGGCCACGCGCAACCCCCGTGACGCAGCCGGGGACTTCGCCGCCCAGATGGCGGCCGACCGACGCGGCCTCGAGCGACTGGGGGCGCTGGTGGCCTCCATGGGGCGGGAGGCCTATGCGGAGGCGCTGGCGGCCCTGCAGGACTACGGCGAGCGCCTGGCCGGCGAGGCGCTGGCGCGCATCCCCGACGGCGAGTATCGCTTCGAGGACGTGCTGGACGACGACGGCCTGGGACACCAGGACATTCCCATCCGGGTCGCGGTGCGGGTCCGCCGCGGACGGGTAGAGGTGGACTTCGCGGGCACCGCCGCCCAGGTCCCCGGCAATCTCAATTGCCCGCTGTCGGTGACCGCCGCGGGCGTCTACTATGCCTTTCGCTGTCTCATGCCGCCCCAGACCCCGGCGTGCGCCGGATCGTTCCGGCCCATCGGCATTCAGGCCGAGTCGGGCAGTCTGCTCCATGCTCGGCGCCCGGCGGCGGTGGCCGCCGGCAACGTCGAGACCAGTACCCGGGTGGTGGACGTGGTGCTCGGCGCGCTGGCCCAGGCCCTGCCCGAGGACATCCCGGCCGCCAGCCAGGGCACCATGAACAACGTGGCCATGGGCGCCTCGGGCGAGGCCGCTTGGGGATACTACGAGACGCTGGGCGGTGGCATGGGGGCGGGTCCGCGGGGCGGGGGTTGGAGCGGCGTCCAGACCCATATGACCAACACACGAAACACCCCCGTGGAGGTCCTGGAACTGCGCTATCCCCTGCGCGTGCGGCGCTACGCCCTGCGGCGCGGCTCCGGCGGCGTGGGGCGGCGAGCCGGCGGCGACGGCCTGATCCGCGAATACGAATTCCTCGCCGAGACCGAATTCACCCTGCTCACCGAACGCCGCCGCCACGCGCCTTGGGGCCTCGCCGGCGGCGGGCCCGCCCAGCCCGGACGCAACACCCTCAACGGCGAGCCCTTGCCACCCAAGACGCACGGCCGCGCACGCCCTGGTGATCGCTTGCGCATCGAGACCCCGGGCGGCGGTGGGTGGGGCAAGCCAGGATGAACGATGCCCTGCGCCGCCATGAGGAAACGGGGGTTTGTTACGTATCCGTAAGGCGTTCTCTGGTTCATTGGCCCCTCTGACGGGGCTAGAAGTGGCGTTCGTCTCAGTGATGGGGGAGATAGGGAATCCGTAATGTGCGGAATCTGTGGTGAGTTGCGCTTCGATGGGGCGATGCCGGATCTGGCAGCGTTGCGCCGGATGTTGGACCGGCTGCGCCGGCGCGGGCCGGACCACGAGGGCAGCTGGTCGGACGGGCCGTTGGCGCTGGGTCACCGCAGGCTTTCGGTGATCGACCTGTCGCCGCGGGCCAATCAGCCGATGGTGGACCCTGAGCTGGGGTTGGCTCTGGTGTTCAACGGGGCGATCTACAATTATCCCGAGCTGCGCGAGGCCCTGCTGCGCGAAGGCTACGGGTTCTTCTCCCACGGCGACACCGAGGTGATCCTCAAGGCCTACCACCATTGGGGGCCGGAGTGCGTGCGCCACCTGCACGGAATGTTCGCCTTCGCGGTGTGGGACTGGCGCGCGCGGCGGCTGTTCCTGGCCCGCGATCGTCTGGGGATCAAGCCGCTCTATTACACGCGCGACGGGGCGCGGCTGCGGTTTGCTTCCAACACGCAGGCGCTGCTGGCGGCGGGCGGCGTGGATACGGCGCTGGACGCCGTGGCGCTGCATCACCATCTGACGCTGCATGCCGTGGTGCCGGCCCCTCGCACCTTGTTGCGTGGGGTGCGCAAGCTGGCCCCGGCCCATACGCTCACCGTCGAGGCCGACGGCGCCGAACGCCTGGACCGCTACTGGTCGCTGGAGGCGCGTCGGCCCGCCGAGCCGCGCGGCGAGGCCGAGTGGGTGGAGGGCACGCGCGAGGTGCTGGGGCGCGCGGTGGAGCGGCGGTTGCGGGTGGCCGACGTGCCGGTGGGGGTGCTGCTTTCGGGCGGGCTGGATTCGAGCCTCCTGGTGGGCTTGCTGGCCGAGCACGGCGCCCGCGACCTCAAGACCTACACCGTGGGTTTCGAGGACCACCCCGAAGAGAAGGGCAGCGAGTTCGAGTATTCGGACCCGGTGGCCGAGCGCTTCGGCACCGAACACCACAAGTTTCACGTGCCCAACCGCGAGGTGGTCCGCCGGCTGCCGGAGGCGGTGGACGCCATGGCCGAGCCCATGGTGGCGCAGGACGCGGTGGCCTTTTATCTGTTGTCGGAGCGCGTCGCGCAGGACGTGAAGGTGGTCCAGTCGGGGCAGGGGGCCGACGAGGTCTTCGGGGGGTATTTCTGGTACCCGTTGATGCACACCGAGCCGGGCACCGATCTCGACCGCTTCCGCCGTCACTACTTCGACCGCAGCCACGAGGAGTTCGCCCAGACGGTGACCGAGCGCTGGGTGGGGGAGGACTACACCGCCGCGCTCATCGAGCGGGAGCTGGAGCGGCCGGGGGCCGAGACCTTCCTGGACGCGGTGCTGCGCATGGATGTCACGATGCTCATCACCGACGACCCGGTCAAGCGGGTGGACAACATGACCATGGCCTGGGGTCTGGAAGCGCGGGTGCCTTTCCTGGATCACGAGGTGGTGGAGTACGCCATGTCCATGCCGCCGCGGCTCAAGCTGCGTGGCTCGGGCAAATGGCCCTTGAAGCAGATCGCGCGCGGACTGCTTCCGGACGTGGTCATCGACCGGCCCAAGGGGTACTTCCCAGTGCCGGCGCTGAAGTACGTGCGCGGGGAGGTCCTGGAGTTCGTGCGCCGCATTCTGCAAAGCGAGGCCTGCCGCCGGCGGGGCCTGTTCCGCCGCGAATACGTGGAACGGCTCCTGGCCGACCCCGAGGCCCCCGAGGTGTTCACACCCATCCGGGGCAACAAGCTCTGGCACCTGGCGCTGCTGGAACTCTGGCTGCAGCGCCAAGTGGACCCGGTAGCGGGTCGATAAGCTTCCTTTTCCCCGCGCGCCGCAGGGCCCCAGGGGGGGTGGTCCGGCGTCTCGGCGTCTTTCCGAAGAGGTTCCGGGTGAATCGAGCGTCGACCGTTCCCGGATGAGGGCTTGTACGTACGGTATAATACGTATATCACCCGAATAAACCTGGAAGACGCCACGGAGGCACGGATGACGGCCAACGCGCGATGGATGCAGTGGGTGCTGGCGCTGCTGGGGCTCCTCACGGCGCAGGCCTTGGCCGGTTCACGCGATTTCCTGGTCGATGCGGACTGGCTGGAGCGGCATTTGGACGACGAACGCCTGGTGCTCCTGGAGGTCCGTTACTACCCGCATCGCTATTTCACCGTCGGGCACATCCCCGGCGCGGTGCAAGTGGAGCGCTTCCGCGACCTGGGGGACAACGCCGGGGTGCCGCTGGTGCGGTTTCCTTCGCGGGCGGCCTTCCAGGCCACGCTGCGCCGCTGGGGCGTGAACGACGACTCGCTGATCGTCATCTATGACGATTCCCGCACGGCGCTGGCCTCACGGCTGGCCTACCTGCTGGTTCTGTATGGCTTCGACCCGGGGCGGGTGAAGATCCTTGAAGGCGGCACCACCGAGTGGACGGCGTTCAATGCGCTGTCCAGGGAGCCGGTGATCCCGCGGCGCGGTTCGGTCACGTTGCGGCCGGCCGACCGCGGCCTGTATGTGGAATGGACCGAGATCTACGATCGGGTGCTCTCGCGTCGCGATCCACAGGTGGTCCTGGTCGATGCCCGGCCGTACGCCATGTATACCGGCGAGGTGGTGAAAAACGCGGTACGCGGAGGCCACATCCCGGGGGCCGTGAACGTGGTGAGCCTGGACGGGACCGACGCGCAGACGCAAAAATGGCTGTCGGTACAGGCGCTGGAGCGCCTGTATGCCGGGATCCCGAAGGACCGCACCCTCATCGTCTATTGCCACGACGGCTACCGGATGGCCCTGGCCTGGTGGCAGCTCCGGTCCCTGGGCTACCGGGACGTGCGCCTGTACAACGGTGGCTGGGCCCATTGGGGCAACGCGCTCTCGCTGCCGGTGGTGGAGGGCTCCTCGCCCTACGACGAGCATTACGCATTGTGAGGACTGCGGCCAGCCGCCCCGGAGGGGGTCTTCGCCCTCGGAGCTGCGCAACATAGCCGGAGGTGTCCAACGTGGCCGCGATACTCGGCATCGACACGGCGACGGAGGCCTGCACCACGGGATTGTGGATGGACGGCGAGGTGCGCGTGCGCCACGCCGTGACGCCACGCGGACACGCCGACCGGGTGTTGGCCGACTGTCAGGCGTTGTTGGCGGAGGCCGGCCTGTCCCTGCGGGATCTGGACGCCCTTGCCGTGGGGCGGGGTCCCGGCTCGTTCACGGGGGTGCGGATCGGTGTGGGCGTGGCCCAAGGGCTGGCCTATGCCGCCGGGCTGAGGGTGATCCCGGTATCGACGCTTGCCGTGATTGCGCAGGCGGTGGCGGAACACGCCCCGGCGCGGTGGATCGCGGTGGCGATCGACGCCCGCATGGAGGAGGTCTACTGGGGTGTCTATCGGCGGGACGCCGATGGCTTGGTGAGGCCGGCGGGGGCGGAACGAGTGTGCGCCCCACGGGCCGTGAGCATCCCCGATGAGGTGGGTGCCTGTGTGGGCGCGGGCAGCGGCTGGGATACGCATGGCGTGGCGTTGCAAGCCCGCCTCCAGGGCCGGCTGCGGGAGATGGAACCCGGGGCGCTGCCGCATGCCGCGGCGCTGCTGCGCCTGGCGGCGGCCGCCCGTGAGCGCGGGGAGGGGGTGTCCCCGGCCGAGGCCCACCCGGTCTATCTGCGCGACCGGGTGACGCACACGGGCGGTTCGGGGGGTTGATCTGGCGCTGCCGCCGGCGGGACACCGGCGTGTATCCTTGGGCGTCGTTTCCATCAACATTCCCGAGGCGTTGTGTCCATGAGCGTGCATCCCTTGGCCGGAAAACCGGCTCCGCCCTCTGTCCTGGTCAATGTGCCGGCGCTGGTGAGCGCCTACTACACGCGGCGGCCGGATCCCGGCGATCCCGCGCAGCGGGTGCGCTTCGGCACCTCCGGGCATCGGGGCAGCGCGTTCTCATGCAGTTTCAACGAGGATCACATCCTGGCCGTGACGCAGGCGGTGGTGGAGTACCGCCGGGAGGCCGGCATCGAGGGCCCGCTGTTCCTCGGCATGGACACCCACGCCCTGTCGTGGCCCGCACACCAGACGGCGCTTCAGGTGCTGGCCGCCAACGGCGCGCGCGTGTGCTACGCCAAGGCGTTCGGGTACACACCGACACCGGTGATCTCCCACGCGATCCTCACGCACAACGCGGCGGGAGGCCCCCGGGCCGACGGGATCGTGGTGACGCCATCGCACAATCCGCCCACCGACGGTGGTTTCAAATACAACCCCCCGCACGGCGGACCGGCGGACACGGCGGTGACCGACTGGATCGAGGCGCGGGCCAACGCGTTGCTGGAGGCCGGGCTCGAAGGCGTGCGCCGCCTGCCCCTGGACGCGGCCCTGCGTACCCCCGGCGTGGCCGAGCGCGACTATGTGACCCCCTATGTCGAGGACCTGGGCGAGGTGCTGGACATGGAGGTCATCTCCGAGGCGGGCATACGCATCGGCGCCGATGCCATGGGCGGGTCGGGGCTCGCCTACTACGCCGCGATCCGCGAGCGTTACGGGCTGAGAATGGAGGTGTTTCACGACCACCCCGATCCGGCCTTTGCCTTCATGCACTTGGACCGGGACGGGAAGATCCGCATGGACTGCTCCTCGCCCTACGCCATGACGGGGCTGGTGGCCTTGCGCGACCGCTTCGACATCGCCTTCGGCAACGACACCGATTTCGACCGCCACGGGATCGTCACGCCGAGCCGGGGTCTGATGAACCCCAACCATTACCTGGCGGTGGCCATCGACTACCTGGCGCGCCACCGTCCGGGCTGGCCGGGCGGGGCGGGGATCGGCAAGACGCTGGTCAGCAGCTCCATGATCGACCGGGTGGCGGCCCACCTGGGGCGCCGGGTCGTGGAGGTGCCGGTGGGCTTCAAGTGGTTCGTGGAGCCGCTCCTGCGGGGTGAGATCGTGTTCGGCGGGGAGGAGAGCGCGGGTGCCTCGTTCCTGCGCCGCGATGGTGGGGTGTGGACCACCGACAAGGACGGCATCGTCCTGGCCTTGCTGGCCGCCGAGATCACGGCGCGCACCGGGCGCGACCCGGGGGCGTACTACGGGGAACTGGAAAAAGCCTTCGGCAGCCCGGCCTACACCCGCATCGACGTGCCCGCCGACGCCCGGATCCGGGCCCGATTGCAGTCGCTGAGCGCCGAGGAGATCGCGTCGGACACCCTGGCCGGTGAGCCCATCGAGGCGGTGCTCACCCGTGCCCCCGGCAACGGCGCTCCCATCGGCGGACTCAAGGTGGTGGCGCGCAACGGGTGGTTCGCCGTGCGGCCCTCCGGCACGGAGGATGTCTATAAAATCTATGCCGAGAGTTTTCTCGGCGAGGAGCACCTGCGCCGGATCCAGGAAGAGGCGCAGGCCATGGTGGCCCGGGTGGCCGGCTGAGCGTCTCCAGGGTGCGGGGCGGGCCGGCGCCCGTCACCATCCGGGGACCAAGCGGAGAGGAGGTGCGGAGCATGAAACAGTCGTGGAGCGAGATGCTTGTCGGTGTGGTGGCCTTGTGTGCGGCGGCGGGCGCCTCGGCGGTGGACGTGGTCAGCACGCGCAACGTGGGTGCGGAGCTGGCTATGGACATCGCGCTCAAGGCCGTGGAGGCGTGCCGCAAGGACGGATACCAGGTGTCGGTGGTTGTGGTGGACCGCGGGGCCAACGTGGTGGCCGTGTTGCGCGATGCCTACGCCACGCGTTTCAGTACCGAGATCGCCCGGCGCAAGGCCAATGCGGTGATCCTGGCGGGTGTGTCCAGTGCGGAGTTTGCGAAGAACCGCGCCGACATCCGGCGCGACCTGAACGAGATCCACGACATCATCGTGATGGCCGGCGGTTTGCCCATTCAGGCGGGCGGCTCGCTGATCGGCGCCGTGGGCGTGAGCGGCGCCCCTGGGGGGGACAAGGACGAGGCCTGCGCGCGCGCCGCGCTGGATGCCGTGGCCGAACGGCTGGAGTTCCTGGACGACGAATGAGCGGCCGCGGTTGCGCGGCGGCCCGCGATGGGCACGGACCGGGCATCGGCGGGAACGCCGCGCCGCCGTCCTTCCACCCCGCTGGGTGCGTGCTAAGCTTGGGGGTCGTCAAGTCACCGCCGAGCCGTGCCGCCATGTCCCAGCTTCCTTCCAGCCGTGAACAGATCGTTCTCGCCCATGCCAACCTGATCCACGCCGTGGTCCAGACCGTGCACAATCCCGAGCTGCGCCCACAGCTCGACCAGGCCCTCAAGGTCTCGGAGGACAATGGCTGGGTGGAGCTGGTGGCAGCGATCCGCAAGATCCTGGCCGGGGAGCGTTCCCCGGCCTTGCTCGCCGGCCTGGACGAAGAGGACTCGGCCATCGTGGAGGCCATCCTCCGCGGCCTCCAGGATCCGCGGACGCTGCCCGACCCGGAAAAACTGGGCGACGCCTCGCTGGCCGCTCCGGGGCTGGCCTCCATGATCCACGCTGCGGGCAAGGGCGATCCCCAGGCCCTGCAGCTGGTCGCCCACCTCGCCGAGCAGATGACCCAGGTGGGCGGCGACATGGCGCGTCTGGGCGGCCTCATGCGCCGGCTGGTCAACGGCGAGCGCGACGCCGAACGCCTGTGCAAGGGCATGGGCGCCGAGGGCGAGCAGCTCGTGGTCTCCATTCTGCAGGAACTCGGCAAACTGGAGGCGCACTGACCGCCGGTCGGAATCTCCTCCTTATGGATGTCGCAACAAGCTGCTTGGGTCGATGCCTGGCCGATGTCCGTCCCGGCATGCAACCGTGGGCGTGTGAAAGAGAGCGCTGCAGCGGTGGGGTGGATTGCGGCCGGGATCGAAGTGCCGCGGAGCCAGCGTTCTGGGGGGACATCAGCGCTTCGACCGCGGTGCGCAGGCGGTCGTCCCGGAGCTCGACCCATGACCTGCGTCCAGCAGACAGGTGTGGAGTGAGGGCTCTCGTTTGACGGGTGTGCCTTCCTCTACGAACGGAAGGCATCGGCACTGCCCCCATACTCCGTCGTGCAAAAGGCTTTCATTGACGCAGCGGGAATGGTGATCCCCTCATGATCACAGCGTATCGTTTGGACAACGGGGTTCTGCGGCCTCATCCAGTGAACCGGGCCGGCGATCTCCCGGCGGACGCTTTCTGGATAGATCTGCTGGCGCCGACCGAGGAAGAACGGCACTGGGTGGAGGCGCGCTACGGGCAGGCGCTCCCTTCGGAAGCAGCCGTGGAAGAGATCGAATTCAGTTCGCGTTTCTTCACCGACGAACACGACCGTCTTCATATTCGATCGTTTTTTCTTTATGAGTATCCCGAACGGCCGCGCAACGTTACTGTGGCCTTCATTCTCGAGGGCGGGCGCCTGTTCACCCTTCGCCCGGAGAAACTCGAAACCTTTCACGTCTTCAAGCAGCAGGTTCAGAAGGGTCATCGGCGTGTCGATAGACCTCTGGACATCCTGCTGAGCCTATTCGAAATCAAAGTGGATCAGATCGCCGATGTGCTCGAAGCGCTGCACAAACGCATCGAGGCCATCGGAATCCGCTTGTTCGAGGTGGAAGAGGAAGTCCTGGAGACCATTCTGAAAGAACTCAATGCCGCCCAGGACGTGAACGATCAGTTGCGGCTGGGCATGGTGGACAAGCAGCGCGTACTGTCCTTTCTTCTGCGCAGCGATCATTGCCCGGCCGACCGAATCGGGTTTCTCAACGAGATTCTGCGCGATATAGAGTCCTTGGCAAGCCACTCCACGTTTTTATTCGAGAAGGGCGATGCCTTGATGAATGTCACCTTGGGAAGAATCAGCATAGAGCAGAACAAGATCATCAAGATCTTTTCCATTGCCGCGGTGGTTCTCCTGCCGCCCACGCTGGTGGCCAGTATCTATGGCATGAATTTCCGCCATATGCCGGAGCTCGAATGGCCCTGGGGCTATCCGTTGGCCATCGTAATCATGGTGCTTTCGGCCATCGCTCCTTACCTGCTATTCAAACGAAAGGGATGGCTGTGAGCGGCGGAGCCGCTACAGCGGTCCCCGGTGGATGCCCGATCTGGGCCGGGGGTTTCCACGGCGGTGGCCATTATCCCGGCGAACCCAATCGAGACGGTGCAGCGCATCACCGCGACCCGGCGGTGGGTCGGCCGTCACCGGCTGTCGATTCCAAGAGTTCATCGAGCGTGTGCGTCGGAGGGGCACAGGTGGTCCCGGTGCAACGATAGGCGACGACTTCTCCCTGGGCGGCCTTCGCCGCCAGGGCCGGGGGCAGATCCCGTGCCTCGTCCGGTACGGCGAACAGCGCACGCATCGGGGCGTAGGGACGCAACAGGCCGTCGCGCCAACGGGCGAGCGCGTCCGGTGCGCCGCGCAGGATCACGACCTCGGACGGGCGGTGGTGACGTTCCAGGGCGATCAGCAGCGAGGCGTGGGCCATGGGGGCCTCGCGCAGGCTCTCGGCGGCCGCCGCCAGGGTGCGCTCGGCGGCATCGAGGTAGCGGGGCTCACCGAGCAGGGTGCCCAGGGTCTGCAGGGCCTGGGCGGCGATACCGTTGCCGGCGGGGATGGCCTCGTCGGCGAAGGGCTTGGGACGTTGGATGAGGGCCTCGTGCTCGTCGCTGGTGAAGTAGAAGCCACCCCGCTCTGGATCCATGAAATGTTCCTGCAGGATCTCGGCCAATTGCACGGCCCATTGCAGGTCTTCGCTGCGCCAGCGCAGCTGGAGCAGTTCGAGCAGGGCGTCCAAGAGAAAGGCATAGTCGTCCAGATAGGCGTCCAGATGGGCGCGACCGTCTTTGTAGGCGGCCAGCAGGCGACCGTCGCGCCACAGCCTCCGGCGCAGGAAGGCCAGCGCGCGCTCGGCCGAGTCCAGGCACTCGGCGCAATCCAGGTGGCGGGAGGCGAGGGTCATGCCTCGGATCATGAGGGCGTTCCAGGCGGTGAGCACTTTCTCGTCCCGGCCTGGATGCACGCGCCGCTCGCGCGCGGTGAACAGTTTGTCGCGGGCCGCGTCGATGCGCGCGACCACCTCGTCTTCGCTCAGGTCGAATTCCTCGGCCAGGCGGCTCACGTCCACGAACACGTGCAGGTGCCAGCGTCCCTCGAAGTTGGGCGGGCGGTCCAGTCCGAAGCGCCGGGCGAATAGCCGGTAGTCCAGTCCATGGCCCAGCGCCTCGCGCACCGCCTCGCGGCTCCAGACGTAGAAGCGGCCTTCCTCGCCCTCGGCGTCGGCGTCCAGGGCCGAGTAGTAGCCGCCTTCGGGCGATTGCATCTCGCGCCGTACCCAGGCGGCGGTCTCGCGCGCGGTGCGGGCGAACAACGCACGGCCGGTGGCCGCGGCGGCTCGGGCGTAGAGACCGAGCAGGAGGGCGTTGTCGTAGAGCATCTTCTCGAAGTGGGGGATCATCCACAGCTCGTCCACGGAATACCGGCAGAAGCCCCCGCCCAGGTGGTCGTAGATCCCGCCCAGGGCCATGCGGTCCAGGGTGAACGTGGCCATGTGCAGCGCCTGTGGGTCGCCGGCCCCGGCACCGCGGCGCAGCAGGAACTCCAGGTCCGTGGGGTGGGGAAACTTGGGCGCCTGCCCGAAGCCGCCGTGGCGGTGGTCGAAGGCCCGGGCGAGCTGGACACGCGCCTGCTCGAGGGGCTCTAGCCCCGGTGGCACGTCGGCCGACGGCGGTGCGGCGATTCGGGCCAGGGCCTCGGTGAGCCGGCGGTTCTGTTCGGCGATGCCGGCGCGGTGCTCGCGGAACCAGCGCTCCACCTGGACCAGGAGGTCCCTGAAGGCGGGCAGGCCGTGGCGGGCTTCCTTGGGAAAGTAGGTGCCGGCGAAGAAGGGCACCTGCGTCTGGGGCTCCAGGAATACGGTCAGCGGCCAGCCGCCGGGCCGCTGGGTCAGCAGTTGGTGCGCCGTCTGGTAGATCTTGTCCAGGTCCGGGCGCTCCTCGCGGTCCACCTTGATGTTCACGTAGAGCCGGTTCATGACCCGGGCGGTCTCTTCGTCCTCGAAGGACTCGTGGGCCATGACGTGGCACCAGTGGCAGGCCGAATAGCCGATGGACAGTAGAATGGGCTTGTCCTCGCGGCGGGCCTTGTCCAGTGCCTCCTCTCCCCAGGGGTACCAGTCCACGGGGTTGGCGGCGTGCTGTTGCAGGTAGGGGCTGGTCTCGTCGGCCAGGCGATTGCGGGGTGCGCTCAACGGGTCGCTCCTCTCGGTGTGTGCTCTGGCACGTAGGGTACGCCGAGGCGGCGCCGCTTTCCCGTACCCGCCCGGCCGCTGCGGGAATCGGCTACACTGCCGCCCCCTGCGTCCAGCCGATCCAGCGCCATGAACGAACCCAGCCTTCCGGAGATCCGCCTCAAACCCCGCGAGGAGCGCCGCCTGCGGGCGGGTCACCTCTGGGTGTTCAGCAACGAGATCGACACGGCGGCCACACCGCTCAAAGGACTCGCGCCGGGCCAGGCGGTGGTGGTGCGCGACGCCCGCGGCAAGGCCCTGGGCGCGGGCTATGTGAATCCCGCATCGCTCATCGCCGTGCGTCTGGTGAGCCGCAACCCGGCCCGGCCCTTGTCGCCGGAACTGATCGCCGAGCGGTTGACCTCGGCAAGGCGCCTGCGCGAGCGCCTGTTCGAGCGGCCCTTCCACCGTCTGGTCTATGGCGAGGCCGACGGCCTGCCGGGGCTGGTGGTGGACCGCTATGGCGATCACCTCGTGGGACAGATCGCCACCGCCGGCATGGAGCGCTGGCGCGAGGCGGTGGCCGAGGCCCTGCGCCGGATCACGGGGGCCGGCACGCTCCTGTGGCGCAACGATATCGCGGTGCGCGCCCTGGAGGGGCTTCCGTCCTATGTGGAGCCGGGCTTCGGGGAACCGCCGCCGGAGGTCGAGGTACCCGAGGGGGCGTGTCGCTTCCGCGTATCCCTGCTTGGGGGTCAAAAAACCGGCTGGTTCTACGATCAGCGCGAGAACCGTGCGCATATTCTGCCCTGGGTGCACGGTGCGCGGGTGTTGGACGTGTTCAGCTACGTGGGCGCCTGGGCCGTGCAGTGCGCACGCGCGGGGGCGGACGAGGTGGTGGCGGTGGAGGAGTCCGGCGCGGCGGTGGCGCGCCTGGAGGCCAACGCCGCGGCCAACGGCGTGGGTGGGCGGACACGGGTCATCGAAGCCGAGGCCGTGCCGGCACTCAAGGCCTTGCGTGATGCGGGCGAACGGTTCGATGTGGTGATCCTGGATCCGCCGGCCTTCATCAAGCGGCGGCGGGATCACGAGGCCGGGCTGCGTGCCTATCAACGGCTCAACCAGCTCGCCCTGCGCGTGCTGCGCGCCGGAGGCATCCTGGTCTCGTGCTCGTGTTCCCAGCATCTGGCCGCCGGGGAGCTGCGGCGCCTGGTGCATCAGAGCGCGCGGCGGCAGGGGCGGTGGATGCGTCTGCTCGGCATGGGGGGGCAGGCGGCCGACCATCCCGCGCATCCAGCCATCCCCGAGACCGAATACCTCAAATGCGTGTTCGCGGCGGTGGATTGAGGCGGCGACCGCCGCGGTTCCGCCGGCGCGAGTGAAGCGGCACCCGGGCGCCGCTTTCCGATACACTCTGCCCGAATCGGTAATGGACCCACGGAAATCATGCTGACCTACCCCCAGATCGACCCCGTCGCCTTCCGATTGGGACCGCGGCCGGTTTATTGGTACGGCCTGATGTACCTGTTCGGCTTCGCGACCTTCTGGATACTGGGCCGGATCCGCGCGCGTCGCGAGGATGTGGTGGTTCGCCCGGAGGAGGTGGGCGATCTGCTGTTCTACGGCATGATCGGCGTCATTGTCGGCGGGCGTCTGGGCTACGTGCTTTTCTACGCCACCGGCAGCCTCTTGCAGGACCCGCTCATGGTCTTCCGGATCTGGGAAGGGGGGATGAGTTTCCACGGGGGGTTGATCGGCGCCCTGGCGGGAGGCTGGCTGTATCAGCGCCGCCGTGGCTGGGGTTTCTTGCGCACCATGGACTTCGTGGCGCCTCTGATCCCGCCGGGGCTGTTCTTCGGGCGGATCGGCAACTTCATCAACGGGGAGCTGTGGGGGAAGCCCACCGATCTGCCCTGGGCGATGGTCTTCCCCGGGGCCGGACCCCAGCCGCGCCATCCCTCCCAGCTCTACGAGGCGTTGCTCGAGGGGGTCGTGTTGTTCGCCATCCTGTGGCTGTTCTCGTCGCGGCCGCGACCGGTGGGCGCGGTCTCAGGGCTGTTCCTGTTGTGTTACGGGCTGTTCCGCTTTCTCATCGAGTTCGTGCGCCAGCCCGACCCGCAACTGGGCTATCTCGCCTTCGGCTGGGTGACCATGGGGCAGATCCTGTCCCTGCCCATGATGTTGGCCGGGGCGGGTCTGCTGGCCTGGGCGTACCGGCGCGGGGGCGCGCGGGGATGAGGCAGTACCTGGACCTGATGCGGCACGTCCTGGAGCACGGGGTGCGCAAGGCGGACCGCACCGGTACCGGGACGCTTTCGGTCTTCGGTTGGCAGATGCGTTTCGATCTGGCGCGTGGTTTCCCGTTGGTCACCACCAAGAAGTTGCACCTGAAGTCCATCATCCACGAGCTGCTCTGGTTTCTGCGCGGGGACACCAACATCGCCTACCTCAACGCCCACGGCGTCACCATCTGGGACGAGTGGGCCGACGGCGACGGCGAGCTCGGCCCCATTTACGGGGCCCAGTGGCGAAGCTGGCGGACGGCCGACGGCCGCGCCATCGACCAACTGGCGGAGGTGGTGGAGCGCATCCGTCGTGACCCGGACTCGCGCCGGCTCCTGGTGAGCGCCTGGAACGTGGGCGAGCTGGAACGCATGGCGTTGCCGCCCTGCCATGTGTTGTTCCAGTTCTACGTGGCCCAGGGCCGGCTGTCCTGTCAACTCTATCAGCGCAGCGCCGACATCTTCCTCGGCGTACCCTTCAACATCGCCTCCTACGCGCTGCTCACCCAAATGATGGCCCAGGTCACGGGCCTGGAGCCCGGTGAGTTCGTCCA
>Ga0256841_1001833_pt1 | contig 17540 bp, 9 predicted proteins | sample 356308metaG_FD_185971 | JGI IMG/M metagenome (GOLD analysis project Ga0256841, IMG submission 185971) | Hydrothermal vent microbial communities from Mid Atlantic Ridge, Atlantic Ocean - 356-308 | ecosystem: Environmental > Aquatic > Marine > Hydrothermal vents | place: Atlantic Ocean: Mid... | reverse complement strand
TGATCGAAAGTCACGGGCTCAGCGCTGCCGTTTATACCGAAATTACCGATGTGGAAAAAGAGTATGCCGGTTTTATAAGTTATGACCGCAAATTCGAAAAGGTAAATTATCTGCCGATTTATCTCAGCAATAAAAATACCATCGCTACTACCTTGAACGGACGGGAACCCTTCTCCCCAAAGCGATTTGAGTTATACCAAAATTATCCCAATCCTTTTAATCCGTCAACAGTAATCGGTTATGCGCTATACATGCCGGTGCATGTGGAACTGACCGTGTATAATGTTTTGGGCGAGAAAATAGCCACCTTTTTAAACGAGTCACAATCGGCCGGTAAACACGAGCTAACTATAGAGATGCCGATCCTGCCTTCCGGCATTTACTATTACCGTTTGTCAGCGGATAATTTTCAGGAAACCAAAAAAATGATCCTGCTGAGATAACAATGCAAATGTCTCCCTTAAAAATAGTCCTTTTGTGTATTTTCCTTTCGTTCATGTCACCCCGGGTAAGTTTGGCACAGGATTCCACCTATACCAACCCGGTGGGGAACATTTCCGGTATCGGCGATCCCTTTGTACTAAAGCACGACGGACAATACTACATGTACTGCACTTCGGAAGCCAGTCGCGGCTTTAAGGTTTGGCAGAGCGCCGATTTGGTCAACTGGACGGAAAAAGGGCTTGCTTTCGATAACGGTTATCCGGGGAACGGTTGGGGGACAGGTGATTTTTGGGCGCCGGAAGTCATCTTTTACGATGGGCTGTTTCATATGATATACAGCACCCGGGCCACAGATGGCAAGCTGAAAATCTGTCTAGCTAAAAGTCCATACGCGCTTGGCCCTTTCGTAAATATTAAAAATCCTTTGCTGGATAGCGCCTTAACCTGCATCGATGGTGATTTCCTGATAGATGATGACGGTACTCCGTATTTATACTATTCTAAAGATTGCTCGGATAATATTATCAATGGTAAGCATGTTAGCCAAATTTATGTCCAGCAACTGACACCCCATTCCTTAGAAGCCACGGGCAAACCCATATTGTGTATTCAACCCAACCAGGCCTGGGAACATCCGCAGGCTGAATGGCAGTGGAATGAAGGGCCTTTCGCGTTAAAGCATAACGGAAAATATTATCTGATGTACTCGGCTAATTATTTTGCCAATGCCGATTACGCAATCGGATACGCTGTTGCCGACAGTCCTTTCGGGCCATGGGAAAAATATAGCGGCAATCCGGTCCTGGCCAAAGATTTGAGTATCGGTGTTTCCGGACCAGGACATAACAGCGTAACCCGCTCGCCTGACGATACGGAAATGTTTGTGGTGTATCATACGCACACCAATCCCGACTCACCTTCAGGTGATCGTCAGCCTAATATCGATCGAATGTATTTTCACGAAGATACGCTTAAAATTATCGGTCCTACCCGTTCACCTCAGCCCATGCCGAGCAATGACAGTACATCAATCATACGTTTCATCAAAGTTAAGGCTCAAACGAAATTTACCCTGCAACAAAATCAGCCTAATCCTTTCAATGCGCAAACGGTCATCCGTTTTTTTATTCCAGAAGCGGGTTGGGTGGTTATTGATATTTTCGATTCATTAGGGAAAAAAGTTGCCTTCTACTCGGAACATGTGGATTCTGCCGGCGAATATCAATACCATTTTAACGCTACTTCACTTCCAAGTGGAGTCTATTATTACCAGATACATTTTAAAGGCCGGATTTTGCGTAAAAAAATGGTTCAGATCAGATGAATATATTCAGACACACGATGAAAAAAATTCCTGTTATTCTTTTGATTTTGGTGCTGGTTCTCTGTCTACTGGGGTTTAGAGCAACTTTTGCCAGCTCTGCCGCGCAGCTGGAACTGGTCGAACAGAAAGATTTAAAGGGGAAAGAACAGATAATTCTTAAAAAAGCAGGCGAGACGGTTATAAGTACCCAACTTCCGATCCAGATTTTGCTTGCCACCGATCGTTTGGCCCTTTATTCCCAGGGTTATGATTCATTAAAGAAGGACCGAGGGGACGTTACGGGATATGGGTCTCTGAAGGTTAGTAAAAATCTTAGCTTTCATTTTAATGATTACTGGACAATTTTGACCGACGGATTTCAGATAGAAAGAGAAGTGCGGGTTATTGGCACGGAAAGAGCAGGTTTCGCCTCGCGAATTATGTTTACTCCAAGTGATGTATATACGAAGAATAGGACCTGCCTATTTGTTCCGGGGATGATTTACGGTGATGCACAGTTTTTACCTACTTCGGCTATTGGCGGTACGGATAATTTTAAAGGTAGCAAGACGAATATTTTTATCCGGGAAGATCGTATGTCGGCGCCGCTTTTCGGAATTTATTTTACGGGTAGTCATCATTCCCTTGCCTTATTAAATCCTTCGCCAAATGGGCAAACAACAGAAAAAGAATCGCATAATTTACTGCCTACCGTTTTAACGGATGCGCGTTTTCAGTTCGGCAGTATCGGCGTTCAAATTGAACATGGTTCTCTACGAATCGGATATTGCTATCCCGGAAACGAAGGTGAGATTACTTACAAAGGCGACATTTATCCCGGAGGTCACCTGAAACAATGGCGCAGGCGTTTTCATCCGGTTATAGATGGATTTACGCATACCTATTGTATCCGGATTATTGTAGATAGCCCGGATTCGTTTTCGTCTTTTTATACCGAAATGTGGCGAGAGGCCTGGAAAGTACTGAATCCCAATATAAATCGACAGAATATCAGTTTGATTAAGCGAAGTATTTTGACGGCCCTGGCTTCACAGGTCGAACTCAATGGCCGGTACAGTGGCTTGCCCAATTGGGTAGATGCTTACAAGGGGGGGGTGAACTTCACCGATCGTAAAGCAGTGTTGGGCTTTACCGGTAAGAATCTGGAGTCTGCTCGTTTTTTACTTCGTGGCGCTGATGAAAAATGGAATCGTGATTCAGTCGATATGCGGAAAAAAGCACTAAACATAATCGCTTCTTTTCTGAATATAAAGATGAATCCACCGGCTGCAACTGGATTTAACCTCGATAATGGGGCACCGGTAATTGCTTTGCCTCATAAAAAACAAATTTATTTACGCTCTTTAGGGGATGGCTTCAAAGCCTTGGCCTATGCCTATCTGGATGAACAGAGAAGGGGAAAGGTACACAAAAAATGGTTAAACTGGATGAAGAAATTTGCCGGCTGGCTATTAAACCAACAGAATGAAAAGGGTGGTTTTCCGCGGTCCTGGCAGCCGTCTACAGGGCTGGTAGCAGAGAAATCAACCCTATCTTCTTACCAGGCAGTACCCTTCTTGATTTTATTAACGCAAATTACCGGGCAATCCAAATATTTGGATGCAGCGATAAAAGCCGCCGAGGTTAGCTGGACATCAAGCCAAAAGTATGGCCAATTTATTGGGGGGACGATTGATAATCCCAATGTACTGGATAAGGAAGCAGCTACACTCAGTTTGGAAGCTTATTTATTGTTGTATGAACATACAGGGAATAAGAAATGGCTGGTAAGGTCCAAGACGGCTGCTAATTTTGCCGAGACCTGGATATATATATGGAATGTTCCCATGCCCATAGATGAGTCAAATCATCTGCTGCAATGGAAAAAAGGTAATTCAACCGTTGGCCTGCAATTAATTTCAACCGGTCATTCGCTGGTTGATATGTATATGGCTTTTAACGCCGATGAATTTGCTAAATTATACCGGTATACAGGAGATAATCACTATTTACAAGTGGCACGAATCCTTTTGCATAATACCAAAGCGATGACGGCAATTTCCGGACGTGAGTTCGATCTGCGTGGGGCGGGTTGGCAGCAGGAACACTGGTCGCTGGCTCCGCCGCGCGGTTTCGGGCTTCATCGCGGCTGGCTGCCCTGGGTGGCTACAAGTCAACTGAACGGGATTTACGGAATAGAAGATTTAGGGGATGATTTAAAGAAGAAACTGCTCTGGCAGTAAGTTAATCTTCAAACAACGGACGAGTAAGTAAAAGTAATTTTTTTGCCCATACCTGACATAAATCCGAATAAGGGATGCAAGAACAGGAAATGGGACAAAGACATGCGCTGTAAGTATGATAATATTTGTTAAGATAAAGGAAGAAACGATGAAAATCAAAACAAAGCAACCAACAATATTTGTTCTGATTATTACTCTGATTCTTTTAAGCTGTAATCAAAATTCAATTCAAGGGGAAAGATGGTCCGTCGATAAAGCTAAAAAGTGGCAAGCGCAGCATGGCTGGTTGGTAGGCTCTAATTTCATCCCCAGTACGGCTATTAATCAGTTGGAAATGTGGCAGGCGGATACCTTCGATCCGGTGACGATTGACCGGGAGCTGGGTTGGGCCGAAGACCTCGGTTTCAATTGCATGCGCGTTTATCTGCATCATCTGGCCTGGCAAACCGACCAGCCCGGATTTAAAAATCGAATGGAAGAATATCTAACGATAGCAAATAAACACGGTATTGGAACCATTTTTGTATTTTTCGATGATTGCTGGAATCCGACGTACAAAGCGGGAAAACAGCCGGCTCCCAAACCGGGCATTCATAACTCCGGTTGGGTGCGTGATCCGGGCGATCTCATCTTCTCTAAAAGGGATTTGATGGATACGCTTGAAATGTATATCAAAGATATCCTGAGTACTTTTGCAAAAGATAAACGGGTTGCCGCCTGGGATTTATATAATGAGCCGGGTAACAGCGGATTGAAAGATAAAAGTATGCCTCTGCTTCGTAATGTTTTTACCTGGGCGCGGGAGGTAAATCCCTCGCAGCCAGTAACTTCCGGTGTATGGAATCCCGAATTAACTAATTACAACCAATTTCAGCTGATGCACTCCGATATTATTACTTACCATAATTACTCCGACGAAAAGGACCATAAAGCTGCCATCGACACGCTTAAAAAATATAATCGCCCAATGATTTGTACGGAATATATGGCGCGCACAAGAAACAGCAAATTTGAAAACATTCTTCCTTTACTAAAGAAAAACAATATTGGTGCTATTAACTGGGGTTTCGTGGCCGGAAAAACCAATACGATTTATGCCTGGGATACTCCGATGCCCGACGGTTCCGAGCCGAAGGTTTGGTTTCACGATATTCTGCGCAAGGACGGCACTCCCTTTGATGAGGCCGAAATTGTCCTGATCAAATCATTGACCGGCAAAAAATAGAAACGACAATGACACAAATAGCTCGGGCTGTTAAAGTATGATTCAACGAAAAACACACTTGTAACCATTAAAATTGAGGGGAAGTGATGCCTAAAATTAAAAATCCGAATTACGCTTTGATTTTAGTTTTAGTGGTTCTTTTCTTTACCACAGGTTGTCAGAACAATAAATGGCAGTCCCAAAAGGCTCCTTTGATGACACGCTGGGCAAAGGAGGTCAATCCGAGAAATGCGCATCCGGAATACCCGAGGCCGCAAATGGTACGTTCGGAATGGAAAAATCTCAACGGTCTTTGGCAGTTCGACAAAGCTCACAAAGATGATGTGCCGCCCTTTGGTAAACAGCTTAAGGGAAAAATCCTCGTGCCCTATCCCATCGAATCGGCTTTGTCCGGTGTGATGGAAAAAACCAAATACGCCTTTTACCGCAAAGAAGTGAATATCCCCGACTCCTGGCAGGATAAAAAGATATTATTGCATTTTGGTGCAGTCGATTTTGAAGCAACCGTGTACGTCAACGGTAAAAAGGCCGCCGGACATCGCGGCGGATATGATCCTTTTACTGTGGATATAACTCCTTATCTTAAAGACAAAGCCAGGCAGGAGATTATCGTAGCCGTATTCGATCCTACCGACGACGGTGTGTATGCGCGTGGTAAACAGGTGGATCAGCCGGGCGGGATTTTTTACACCTCGGTCACCGGCATCTGGCAAACCGTCTGGATGGAAGCGGTAAATTCTACCTATATTCAATCTTTCAAAATGGTACCTGACATTGACAGGGAAGTGTTGAATTTGAGTTTCGATATTAAAAATCCGAGCCCAAATACAGCGTTGTTAATAGAAGCCTTTGATAAAGGAAATAAAATTTCAAAATTAAGAATTGACGGTTCAAAATTTGATGTTTCGAATTGTCAATTATCCGTTCACAAGCCGGTACTATGGACGCCGGAGAACCCGCATCTCTATGATTTAAAAATAAAGTTATTAGACGACAACAAAGTAATTGACGATGTGACCAGCTATTTTGCCATGCGCAAAATCAGTCTGGAAAAAGACGACCAGGGCCGCAACCGGCTTTTTCTGAACCATTCCTTCCTTTTTCAGAACGGGCCGCTGGATCAGGGTTATTGGCCGGACGGTTTATACACCGCTCCGACGGACGAAGCCCTTCGTTATGATATAGAAGTAGCTAAAAAACTGGGTTTTAACATGATCCGTAAACACGCAAAAGTGGAACCGGACCGCTGGTATTACTGGACGGACAAACTGGGTATGCTGGTGTGGCAGGATATGCCACAGGTTAACCCGACTGATTTTGAAAAGAAAGTGACATCTGAAAGCAAAAAGCAATTCGAGTTGGAATTGCAGCGTATGATTCAACATTTGTACAACCATCCGTCCATTGTGATGTGGGTACTATTTAATGAGGCCTGGGGACAGTATGACACGGAACGGTTAACTGCCCGGGTGAAAATGATGGATCCTTCCCGCCTTGTGAACAATGCCAGCGGCTGGACAGATAAAAAAGTGGGGGATGTGCTCGATTGGCATGTTTATCCCGGCCCCGCTTCACCGCTGCCACAGGCAGACCGGGCCGCAGTGTTGGGCGAGTTCGGCGGCTTGGGCCTACCCATCGAGGGGCATCTATGGCAGAAAGAAAACTGGGGGTATCAGAATTTCAAGAACCGTAAAGAATATCGCGATCGTTATGAACGTCTGTATGACGATATCTGGGCGTTGGAAAAAGATCCCGGTCTTAGTGCGGCGGTCTATACCCAGATTACCGACGTGGAAACCGAGGTGAACGGTTTGATGACCTACGACCGGGAAATAGTTAAACTGGGCTTTGATGATGCCCAGGATTTCCACCATGATCGGCTGGTTTCCGTGCCGCGCTTTCAGCCCGACGGCGGTTTGTTCTTGGATGAAATAACAGTAAAAATACATAATCGCAAGGAAGAGCCCATTCGTTACACCTTAGACGGCACCGAGCCGACAAAAAAGTCCTTGCTTTATCAAAAGCCGTTTACTTTAACAAAAACGGAAACGGTTAAAGCCAAATCTTTCGGCAAACAGGGTAAAACCAGTGGAACCATAGAAGCTCATTTTGAGAAAACGGTGAATCAGGAAGGTATTAAAAATACCGGCAACCTTAAAAATGGTATCTGCTACGCCTACTATGAAGGACAATGGAACGGATTGCCGAATTTCAGCCAAATGGTACCGGTAGAAAGGGGTGTAACGCACAAAATTGATTTAAGCAAACGGAAACAGGATGATTTTTTCGGCTTTGTTTTCGAGGGTTTTATCAAAGTGTCTGAAGACGGAATTTACACGTTTTATACCGAGTCCGATGATGGCAGCCGCCTGTATCTGGGGCATAAAATGATCGTTGATAATGACGGCTTCCACGGCATGCGCGAAGAGAAAGGACAGGTGGCCCTCAAAGCCGGTTTCCATCCGATCAAAGTTACTTTCTTTGAAGGGGAAATCGAAGAAGGGCTGATTGTCCGCTATAAAGGTCCTACTTTGAAAAAACAGGAACTACCGTCGGGTGTTTTATTTTATAAATAATTTTAGGATGGCAATGAAGGTAATATATTGGTTTACCCATATGGAAGTGTAGAAAGTTAGGGTTGCTATTCTATCAAATAAATTAAGGATTTATAATGAAGCAAATTCTAAAGCTTTTGCTGCTATTTGCGTTGTTTGCCTGTACATTGGAAAATTCTTCCGATGTCAACAGATTTTATCCGGTTAATAAGCCTCCTTTAAAGCAGACGGCTCTGGTTAAGCTGCCGCTGGGTGCGGTAAAACCGGCCGGTTGGCTGCGCGATCAATTGATTGTCCAGAGCCGCGGTTTGACTGGTCATCTGGATGAATTTTGGCCGGATATTAAAAGCTCGGCCTGGAAAGGCGGGGATGGAGAAGCCTGGGAACGCGGACCTTATTATCTGGACGGGCTTATTCCGCTGGCCTATTTGTTGAATGATGAAAAGCTGATTAATAAAGCCGAAGTGTTCATCCGATGGATAGTTAAAAGCAGCAGAGAAAACGTCTGGTTCGGACCCGATAAAAACAATGACCGCTGGCCTTTGGTGGTTGCAGCCAAGGGTTTAATGCAATATTATGAAGCCACCGGCAATAAAGATGTTTTGAATGTACTTACAAAATATTTTCATTATCTGGCCTCCAGTCCGCCCGATTGGCCGGACAGCACCTGGCGCGGAGTACGGGCCATGGAAAACGCAGTAACCGGCTACTGGCTGTATCGGCGAACTGGCGATAAGGAAATTCTGAAAGCTATCGCAAAAATTCAAAAAAACAGCTATGACTGGGCAAAATATTATTATGATTTCCCCTGGGATTCCACGGCAGTTGCGCAAAATAAAATTCCCCTTAACTGGAAAGCCGACGGTTTAACGGCTCACGGGCCTAATAATGCGATGGCCATAAAATATCCGGGGCTTTGGTATCAACAATCGGGGAATGACTATTATAAAAAAGCTGTTTATGAAGGAATTAGAAAATATGACTTAAACCATGGACAGGTTGGGGGGCGTTTTTCCTGTGATGAACATTTACATGGATGCAATCCCGTGCAAGGTACGGAATTATGTGCCGTCGTAGAATACATGTTTTCTATGGAAAATCTATTGGAAATTATGGGAAGTCCTGCCTTTGCAGACAGGCTTGAAATGCTGGCCTATAATGCCTTGCCGGGTACCATTACACCCGATTTCTGGGCACATCAGTATGACCAGCAGGCCAATCAGGTATTGGTTACGCTGGACGAACGCAACTGGAGCACCAACGGCCCGGAATCTAATTTGTACGGATTAATGCCCAACTATCCCTGTTGCCTGGCCAATATGCATCAGGGTTGGCCCAAGTTCGTGCAGTCCATGTGGATGGCTACGCATGATAACGGGTTAGCGGCGATTGCCTTGGGTCCGTCCAGCGTTACGGCAAAGGTTGGCGACGGCACAACCGTTACGATAAAAGAAGAAACGGAATATCCTTTTGACGGGAACATTCAGTTCAGAATAGAGACGAAGAAAGCGCTTACATTTCCACTATATTTGCGTATTCCCGGCTGGGCACAGAATGTGCAGGTAGCCGTGGCCGGTAAAATCCTGCAGGCAAAAACAGGGCAATTTATAAAGTTGGAGAGAGAGTGGCATAGCGGCGACCTTGTGGAAATATTGATACCGATGAAACTGCGTACCGAAAAGCGATATCGTGGTGCGCTTTCCATCCTGCGCGGGCCACTCTATTTTTCTTTACGAATCGGTAAAAAATACAATAAGATAAAAATAAAGTCGCGCAATACGTATAGCATCGATTATATGGGATCGGTGGATTGGGAAATTCGTCCGACCACTGCCTGGAATTATGGGCTGGTTATTGATCCGGCCGAAGCGGGAGAAAATATTCGCGTCCGCCGCAATCCGCTTACAAAATTGCCGTTCGCGGATATGGGTGAGATGGTTTATGATGAACAAAAGAATAAATATGTTTCATGGCCGTACGAGGCTCCGGTGGTATTGGACGTACCGGCAAAAAGAATAGCAAACTGGAAGTTAGTTAAAAATTCGGCGGGTCCGGTTCCTCAAAGTCCATCGCAAATTTCAAGCGAAACGGAAACAGTTCAACTAACGCCATACGGCAGCGCCCGGTTGCGGATTAGCGAGTTTCCGGTTATACAAAAGTAATCACATTTATAAAGGAGAAGTGTGAAATGAAAGCAAAAATTTTATTAATTCTATTCTTTATAGCTATGGTGGTAGCAGCCTGTGGGCAAAAAAAGGAAAAAACAAGAAATTCGCTTAAAATCAGTACTGCGCCGTTTGGTAATATGCCGGATGGTACCCCCATCACACTATTCACTCTGGTAAATTCCAATGGGATGATCGTAAAAATCACCAACTACGGGGCTATCGTACAATCATTAACCGCTCCGGATAAAAACGGGAAATTTGAGGATGTGACTCTGGGTTACGATAAACTGGAAGATTACATACGGGATAAGTCCTATTTCGGTTGTATTGTGGGGCGCTTCGGTAATCGTATCGCCAAAGGTAAATTTACCCTGGACGGCGTGGAATACACACTGGCTACCAATAACGGCCCCAACCATCTGCACGGCGGGATTAAAGGATTTAACAAGGTGGTCTGGGATGCGGAACCGATCAAAAACAGGGAATCCGTAGGAGTAAAACTTACTTATCTTAGCAAAGACGGCGAAGAAGGGTACCCCGGGAATCTGCATTGTACCGTTATGTATACCTTAACTAATCACAATGAAATGCAGATCGAATACAAGGCAACAACGGATAAAGCTACGCCGGTGAATCTTACTCATCACAGTTATTTTAATTTAAGCGGTAATGGCCGAAGAAATATCCTGGATCAGCAATTATGGATCAATGCCGATTTCTATACACCGGTGGATGAAACCTTAATTCCCACCGGTGAACTGGCGCCGGTAAAGGATACTCCCTTTGATTTTACCAAACCGACCGCTATCGGTGCCCGTATCCATGATAAAAATCAACAGCTCGAATACGGCCATGGTTACGACCATAACTGGGTTTTAAACGATGCGGACGGTTCCCTCAAGCTACAGGCTTCTCTATATGATCCTGTCAGCGGCCGTTTGATGGAAATTTATACGGAAGAACCGGGTTTGCAGTTCTATTCCGGCAATTTTCTGGATGGCAGCATTATCGGGAAATACGGAGTGCGCTACACAAGAAATTATTGTGCGGTTTTGGAAACGCAACATTTTCCGGATTCTCCGAATCAGCTCAATTTCCCCTCGACTATTCTACGACCGGGAGAGACGTACCATACAGTCACCATCTATAAGTTTTTGACGAAATAGAGAATGATTCCCGTGCGTGACAATGTTGGTTTGATCTTGTCAGCTTCAGATGGATGGGATATGGCCAAACGTTTGGGCCCTTACGCCCAAAAAAAGAGCTGTGGGAAAAAAAGAACATTATCAACATGCTTTATCTGTTAAATGAAGCAAGTCTGAGACTGATCATTGACTGCGGGGTGGATGATTTTTTTTATGAGGCCAATAAGCGGTTACATAAAGAAATGGTGTATCGCCATATTACCCATGATTATATTGAACGACCAGGTACTCATCGCCGGGAATACTGGCGCAATTCCGTGAAATATCAAATATTGTTTTTCAGTGAATTTTTTAATTCAAAATAAAGATACAAGTAACGAAGCCTAATTATATACCTGAAACGTAAGTGAAATAATGAATCGGGGATGACTATTAATTCAAGTTCAGTGTTTGCTTCATTAATGACCTCTTATATGAGTTTAAAAGGATTATACATTATTATAATCATATTTGTTTTCTCGAATTTTAGCCGATCCAGAGCGCAGGATGTTGTTATCAATGAAATAATGTCATCCAATGCTCAAACTATCGCTGATGAAGACGGTGACTATCCGGATTGGATAGAATTGTATAATAGAGGAATTTCCGATGTGAATCTCACTGGTTGGACGCTCTCGGATGATCCGGATAATCCGCGAAAATGGACCTTTCCGGATGTGTCAATACGAAGAGGTGGCTATTTATCCGTATTTGCTTCCGGTAAGGATCGCTCTAGTTCTGTTCTTGAATGGGAAACTGCTATTTCTGAGGGTGATAGCTGCCGTTACTTAAATGTTACGGAAAATGTTACGGATTACTGGTCCCATTCAGGATTCAATGATAAACAATGGGCATTCGGAATCACCGGGCTAGGTTATGGGGATGGTGATGATTCCACGGTAGTTGAACCGTCTCAATGTATTTATTTAAGGCAAAGATTTGATTTAACGGATGTTTCCGCCGTAACGAAAATGCTCTTGCATGTAGATTACGATGACGGGTTTGTAGCCTATCTGAATGGAATAGAAGTCGCCAGGGCAAATATTGGTTCCGTAGGTGTTCGTCCCGCTTATAATCAATCCGCCTCAGACATCCATGAAGCGAAAATGTATCGCGGCGGAGAACCTGACTTATTCGAGTTGAGCTCATTCAGTAACTTGTTACATAAGGGTGAAAACCTTTTGGCTATTGAAGTACATAATTATGGATCATTGTCGTCGGACCTGACGATTATTCCTTTCCTCTCATTAGGTTATTCAAAGGCAGGATTAACGCGAAGAGGACCTGCTCCGCAGCTTCACCTACCGGTTGTTTGGTTGCATACAAATTTTAAAATAAAATCGAGCGGGGAAGATATCGTATTATCCGATAATTACGGTCAATCGGTCGATCGCTTTGAAAACGATAAAATACCCGTTGATATTTCAAAAGGGCGGTATCCGGATGGCGCAGCGGATTGGTATTTCTTTAATCAGCCGACGCCTAACCAGTCCAATTCGGCAAACGGTTTCAAAGGGTTTGCCCCATCGGTATTAAGCTCTTGCTCATCGGGATTTTATGAGAACTCTTTATTGCTCTCGCTAACAACAAACGAAGTAGGGGTAAACATATATTTTACGATAGACGGTTCTTTACCAACTGAACAGACAATCGAATATCAATCACCCATCATTATTCCCAAAACAAGTGTACTGCGGGCAAGAGCATACAAAACCGGATGTCTACCCGGCCCTGTGTTAACACAAACCTATTTTATCAATGAAACAAGCGATCTGCCTGTCATATCTTTAACCACCGCTCCTGATAATCTTTGGGATGAGGAAAGCGGTATGTATTCCACCGGCCCAAATGCGGATTCGCAATTCCCTTATTTCGGAGCGAACTTTTGGCAGGATTGGGAACGTGCTGCCCATATTGAATTCTTTGAAACGAATAAAAGTCCGGTTTTTTCGAACGGCTGCGGAATAAAAATTTATGGGGGATGGAGTAGGGGGTTCCCTCAGAAATCATTAGCTGTGTTTTTTCGGGCGGAATATGGCGCATCTAAATTGGCTTATCCGGTTTTTCCCGAGTTAGATATCAATCAATTTGAAGCGCTTGTACTTCGTAATTCCGGTAATGATTGGGAATCTACTATGCTACGTGATGGTATGATGGGCTCGTTGCTTTCGAATGTTGACGTAGACAGGCAGGCCTTCCGCCCGGCCGTTGTTTTTATTAACGGTGCCTATTGGGGCATTTATAATATTCGTGAAAAGATCAATGAACATTTTATAGCTTCTCACCATCATGTCCATCCTGATCAAATTGATATGCTTGAAAATAATCAGACAACACTTTACGGCGATAACGAAAATTATCAGAATTTACTCGATTATATTGACTCGCATGAAATGAATACGGATGAAAGCCGGGAATTTCTGCAACAACAAATTGATATAAAAGAATATTTTGACTATGTAAGTGCCCAGATTTACTTCAACAACACGGATTGGCCGGGCAATAATCTAAAATATTGGCGGCCAAGAACAGCAGATGGAAGGTGGCGCTGGATTTTATTTGATACAGACTTTGGGTTTGGCTTATATGATGAGAAGGATTATAAAAATAATACTCTGGAATTTGCCCTGGAAGAGAAGGGTCCTGATTGGCCTAATCCACCATGGTCAACATTCTTGCTTCGCAATATATTGGAAAATGATGACTTAAGAGCTCAATTTATTAATTATTTTGCTGATCACCTGAACATTACATTTAAAACAGAACGCGTTTTAGAAGCAATAAAAGAGAAAAAAAATATTATTTTAACAGAAATTCCTGATCATCTAACCAGGTGGAACAAAAGTCTGAATCAATGGAAAGCGGACGTTGAATGTCTTGAGAACTTTGCTCGTAACAGAGTTGCTTATATGCGTCAGTATTTAATGCAGTACTTTGGTTTATCCGGAACAGGATTAGTAGACATACAAATCACCGGTTCAACTATGGGAAAAATCAAAATCAACAACCACCTGGTGGCAAGAGATTGTTTTTCAGGCTATTATTTTCCTGAAATTCCGGTTAAGGTAAAGGCTCTTCCGAATCCTGGCTATCGTTTCCTAAAGTGGGATGGGGCATATAGTTCTACTGAAAAGGAAATTACATTTTACCCTTATGGTCATACCACATTAACGGCCCATTTTGAAAAAACGGAAAGCTCAGAGAATTCTGTGGTGATTAATGAAATAAATTATAATTCACACGATACCTATGATAGCGGAGACTGGGTTGAAATTTATAATGCATCTGATGAAGATTTAAATTGTGGCGGCTGGATTTTTAAGGATGAGAACGACAATCATTGCTTTGTTTTTCCAGAGAATACGGTACTTGCGGCGGATTCGTTTTTGGTGTTGATAAGTGATTTGGCTAAGTTTACAACCCTATTTCCGCACGTAACCAATTATATAGGAATAACGAGCTTTGGCCTGAGCGGATCCGGAGAATTAATCCGGCTTTTTAATTCGCACGGTGATCTCATTGATTCATTAACTTATGATGATAAACCTCCCTGGCCCGAAGAAGCTGATGGCAAGGGAGCAACATTGGAATTAATCAATCCCCTTAAGGATAACACTAAACCTGAGAATTGGGCGGCTTCCTATAATCATGGATCACCGGGAGAAAAGAATTCGGCCTATACGGATATTGGGGAAGTACCGTTTATCTTTCCGCAAAAATCTGCTCTGGAGCAGAATTATCCAAATCCATTTAACCAGGAAACTGTTATTGGCTACCGGCTTTTAGTTGTCAGCGATGTTGAAATTACTGTATACGATGTTTTAGGCCAAAAAATTCAAACTTTGGTAAATGCTCAGCGACCGGCAGGGAACTATCAGGTTCGGTTTGACGGCAGCGGCCTGGCAAGCGGTGTCTATTATTATGTTTTAAAATATAACGGGCAGGTCAGTTTTAAAAAAATGATTTTATTGCGCTAAACCGAGATATCTTTTTTTTGATAGTGAGGAAGGATTGAGAAATATTTCAATATAATCATATTTATTGTTAGGAGGTAAAATGCGGTTTTCGGTAGTAGACTACTGTGTATTTATAGGTTACATCATTTTTATTGTCGGCCTCGGCTTATGGGTTTCACGTACTAAAAAAGGTTATGAAAAAAATTCCGAGGATTATTTTTTAGCCGGCAAAACCCTACCCTGGTGGGCTATCGGTGCTTCGCTGATTGCCGCAAATATTTCAGCCGAACAGTTTATAGGCATGTCCGGTTCCGGTTTTGCTCTCGGTTTGGCCATTGCCTCCTATGAGTGGATGGCTGCCGCTACTTTACTTGTGGTGGGTAAATTCTTTTTACCGATTTTTTTGGAAAAGCAGTTGTATACCATCCCGGAATTTATCGAACGACGTTTCAGTACGGATTTAAAAACCATTTTAGCCGTGTTCTGGATTGCATTGTTCATTTTTGTAAACCTAACGTCTGTATTATTTTTAGGTGGTAAAGCGATTGATACGATTATCGGAAGCGGTGACGGAAGTTTAATCATCTGGGCCATCTTGACATTGGCATTTATCGCTGCCGCTTATTCCCTGTACGGAGGACTTTCTGCAGTGGCCTGGACCGATGTGGTACAGGTGGCCCTGCTGGTTATCGGAGGATTGCTTACAACGCTTATAGCGTTAAATGCGGTAACACCGGAGGGAGGCATCATTCACGGGTTTGAGCATATTTTTAAACATGCGGGCGATAAATTTCATATGATTCTTTCAAGAGATAATCCGCAATTTTTTAATCTTCCCGGAATAGCTGTTTTGATTGGCGGTATGTGGGTAGCCAACTTGTATTACTGGGGATTTAATCAGTATATTATTCAGCGGGCCCTGGCTGCCAAATCACTACGGGAAGCCCAGCGGGGTCTGGCTTTTGCCGGATTTTTAAAGCTAATTATCCCCTTACTGGTAGTTGTCCCGGGAATTATTGCTTTTGTACTGTTTACTCAACCCTCCGGAACAACGATCATTCCCGGCATAAAAGAGGCCTTCCTAAAAGTGGGAGGAGGAATTAATTACGATAAAGCCTATCCCTGGTTGATCAGCCGTTTTATTCCTGTCGGTTTAAAAGGTCTCGTTTTAGCCGCTTTGACTGCGGCTATAGTCTCTTCTTTGGCTTCGATGCTCAATTCGACCTCAACCATTTTTACAATGGATATATTCAAACCGTATATCAATAAAAAAGCTACAGAAAAGCAATTAGTGCGTGTTGGTCGTTTAACGGCAGGTGTGGCCTTAATTATTGCGATTGTTATGGCACCTGTTCTTGGTAATATTCCGCAGATGTTCCAGTATATTCAAGAATATACTGGCCTGGTAAGTCCCGGTATCCTGGCTGTATTTTTAATGGGACTCTTTTGGAAAAAAACGACGAACAAGGGCGCGATTATCGGTGTGTCGCTTTCCATAGTAGTGGCTTTTTTGCTTAAGCTCCCTGCAATTGACTTGCCCTGGATGGATCAAATGTTTTATACGATGCTCATCACGATGGTAATTATCATGGGAATTAGTTTAACAACTTCGTCTGATGTCGATGATCCCAAAGGGATTCCTCTAACTGCAGCTACTTTTAAGACCGGATCGGTTTTCAATATTAGCGCATATGTGATTTTAATTATTCTGGCTGTATTGTATACCGCATTCTGGTAAAAAAATACAGGGAACAAGGAATTGGGATTTCAAAATTTCGGATTCTCAGTTTCAAACTCCCAATTTCACATTGCATTATCCGAGTGAAACGATAAGAGAAAATAAATGCACTTGTTTAAAATTCCGCATCGCCGCTATAACCCTTTAACGGGTGACTGGATTCTGGTATCACCGCATCGGACCCAGCGTCCCTGGCAAGGACAGAAGGAAACACGGCCGGTGGATAATTGCCCGCAATATGATGAAAAATGTTATTTGTGTCCCGGAAACGAACGGGCCGGTGGACATAAAAATCCGCAGTATAAAGGCACTTTTGTTTTTACCAATGATTTTGCCGCCTTGCTGCCCGATATACCAGCGGAAACTACTGAAAAGCATTCACTGTTTAACGCAGTGAGCATTCGAGGCACCTGCCGGGTGATTTGTTATACACCGCGCCATGATTTGACTATGGCCGAAATGTCCAAAGAAGCCGTGCAAGAGGTGATTGATGTCTGGGCTGAACAGGTGAGTGAATTAGGGACAAAGTATCTGTGGGTACAGGTTTTCGAAAACCGCGGCCAGATAATGGGCGCTTCCAATCCCCATCCGCACGGACAGGTTTGGGCGAGCGACACTTTGCCTAATGAACCATTAAAAGAAAATAACCATCAGCATATTTATTTTAAAAAGAAGCAGTCTGTTCTGTTGATGGATTATCTTACTGAGGAAATCAAGCAGAAAG
>Ga0256841_1001832_pt1 | contig 17548 bp, 20 predicted proteins | sample 356308metaG_FD_185971 | JGI IMG/M metagenome (GOLD analysis project Ga0256841, IMG submission 185971) | Hydrothermal vent microbial communities from Mid Atlantic Ridge, Atlantic Ocean - 356-308 | ecosystem: Environmental > Aquatic > Marine > Hydrothermal vents | place: Atlantic Ocean: Mid... | reverse complement strand
ATTAGGGCCAAAACCCATTCACATCCGGCAGCAATGGTGGCCGGCCAAGGCTGAAGGCGTTATGATGACACATGCGCATTTTTGCAGCTCTGGATCTGCCGGCATATCTGCTGGATGAATTGGGGGCCCTGCAGCAGGGCTTGCCTGTTGGGCGCCCGTCTTCGCGGGACACCTTGCACCTGACCCTGGCATTTGCCGCTGAGCAGCCAAGAGAGCGGGTTTTGGCCCTGCATGAGGAACTGGAAACACTGCGGGCCTCATCTTTCGAGGTGCAGTTGTCCGGCGTGGGGAGTTTTGGCCGCAATCATCCCTCGGTTTTGTTCGTTGACGTTGAACGGAACAAGCCGCTTGCAACTCTGCGCGCAAAAGTCAGGTCTGCCATGCATCGGGTCGGCGTGCCGCTTCAGCGTGGTGAATTTCATCCGCACGTGACTATTGCCCGGTTTCGGCGCGGGCTTTCCAATACCGAGCACAGGCGGCTTGCGGCCTTTATTGCTGACCACGCCGGATTCCGGCCGCCGCCTTTCGTGGTAACGTCCTTTTCACTCTATCAATCGGTTTTGCACCCGCAGGGCGCACGCCACGAAGAACTGGCGCATTATCCGCTTACAGACAGCCCGTTTCCTTGTAATTGATCTGGTCCATGTCACATCGGTGGACGCGGGCTTTAGCCCTTGACATCGGCCGGCCGAAAGTCAATTTTCGCGCGCATATGGGGCCGTAGCTCAGTTGGGAGAGCGCGTCGTTCGCAATGACGAGGTCGTCGGTTCGATCCCGATCGGCTCCACCAGTTTTCCGGCATTGTTTGTCCATAACTGATGTGTGCAGAACGCATTTGCAGCATCCTGCCGCCTGTGCCAGGCGCTGTGGTCTCGCTGGCTGATCAGCCCGCGATCAGCCCCATGCTCTCCAGTTTCAGGATGACCTGATGGGCACAGTGGTCCACTTCCACGTTCTCTGTATCAAGGCGCAGTTCCGGTTTTTCCGGGATGTCGTAAGGATCTGATATTCCAGTGAATTCTTTTATTTTTCCTTCGCGCGCCAGTTTGTAAAGGCCCTTGCGGTCACGGCGTTCGCATTCTTCCAGGCTTGTCGAAACATGGACTTCCATGAAGGCGCCAAACTGCTCGATCTCTTCGCGCACGATCCGCCGGGTTGTCGCGTAAGGGGCGATAGGGGCACATATTGCGATGCCGCCGTTTTTCGTGATCTCGCTTGCGACAAATCCGATGCGCCGGATGTTGAGGTCTCTGTGTTCCTTGGAAAATCCGAGTTCGGAACTGAGATTTTTTCTGACAATATCCCCGTCCAACAGTGTAACTGGTCGCCCACCCATTTCCATGAGCTTGACCATCAGTGCATTGGCAATGGTCGATTTCCCCGATCCGGACAGGCCGGTAAAAAATACGGTAAAACCTTGCTTGTGGCGCGGTGGGCGGGTCCGGCGCAGTTCTTTGACAACGTCCGGGAAGCTGAACCATTCCGGAATCTCCAGCCCTTCCGACAAACGCCGGCGCAGTTCGGTGCCGGAAATGTTCAGAACGGTTGCGCCCTCGGGGATTTCATCTACCGGAAAATACTGCGCCCGTTCCTGCACATAGACCATGTGTTTGAACGGCACCATTTCCAGGCCGATTTCGTCCTGATATTTGCTGAAAAGTTTTTGCGCATCATAGGGGCCGTAAAAATCTTCTCCTTTTGAGTTCTTGCCAGGTCCTGCGTGATCCCGGCCGACTATGAAATGGGTGCAGCCATGATTTTTGCGGATCAGGCCATGCCAGACGGCCTCGCGCGGGCCGCCCATGCGCATGGCCAGATTGAGCAGGCTGAGCGTTGTGGTCGAAGACGGGTAATGATCCAGCACGGCCTCATAACAACGAACCCGGGTAAAATGGTCTATGTCGCCCGGTTTTGTCATGCCGACGACCGGGTGGATCAACAGGTTTGCCTGGGCTTCCTTGGCGGCGCGAAAGGTCAGTTCCTGGTGCGCACGGTGGAGCGGGTTACGGGTTTGGAAAGCCACAACACGGCGCCAGCCGAGCTTTCTGAAATATGCCCGCAGCTCGTTTGGGGTGTCGCGTCGTGCCTTGAAATCATAGTGGACCGGCGGTTGAATGCCGGTGACCGGCCCGCCGAGATAGACGGGGCCGGCCGTGTTGTGCAGGTAGTTTACCGCCGGATGTGCGTCATCATCCGCACCAAATACCGATTCCGCCTCGTGAGATTTGTTCGGCACCCATTTGTCGGTGATCGACAGGGTTGCCAGAATGACACCTTCCTGATCGCGCAGGGCAATATCCTGTCCGGGCTCGACTGTTGCGGCGAATTCTTCCGAGACATCCAGGTTGATTGGCATTGGCCACAATGTCCCATCGGCCAGACGCATGTTGTCAACAACGCTCTTGTAGTCTTCCTCGGACAGGAAGCCCTTCAATGGGTTGAACCCGCCATTCATCAGCAATTCCAGGTCACATATCTGCCGGGCGGTCAAATCCCAACTTGGCAGGTCTGCGGCTTCGCGTTTCAGTTTTTGGGCGCTTTCATGGGAAACAAACAGCTCCGGTATGGGCGCAAGGACGGGCGTTGGCATGTGGTTCTCGGCTTTCGCTACTGTAATGTTGAGACGCAATGGCTTTCCTGCGCGGGCGACTACACCCGTGCCGGGGCCAATATCAAGCCGAGCTTGCCACATTTTTCCAAAAGAGACGAGATTTCTGCGTATTGGTGTGCAGACAGAACAGATTTGCCGCGTTTTGCAATGTTTTGGGAGTTTTATCAGTGGCTATGGACGCAAGAGTATCCAACAGCCAGAATACCGGAAAACAAAGGATCCCGCCCATGACCAATACACTTGTCAGTTCAGATGTGAACTTTGAGGCGGAGGGAAAACAATGCGGCTATCTGCACTTGCCCCATTCTGTCCATCGAAGCGCCTATGGGAAGATTCTGATCCCGATTGTTGTGCTAAAGAACGGTGACGGGCCGACGGTTCTGGTGATGGCCGGCAATCATGGTGATGAATATGAGGCCCAGATCGCACTGACAAAACTGTGCCGGGAGCTGGGGCCGGAAGACATCAGGGGGCGGCTGATCATCCTGACAATGGCCAATTTTCCGGCAGCCCATGCCGGGTTGCGCACCTCTCCGATTGATGGCGGGAACCTGAACCGGAGTTTTCCCGGAGATCCTGCCGGTTCCCCGACCCAGGCAATTGCGCATTATATCGAAGAAGAACTGCTGCCGGTGTGTGACTATTTCTTTGACTTTCATTCCGGCGGCTCGTCGCTCTTCTATCCGCCAACCTTTTTGCGCGGGATGGGCCACACGCCATTTGAAAAGCAAAAGCTGCTGGAACTGCAAGAGGCGTTCGATGCCCCCTATGCCTGGGTGTTTACCAGTGGTGGGGGGCGGACAACAACGGCAAGGACCGCAATGGGGGCTGCCGGACGCAAAGGTGTGATAACGGCAATGGCGGAACTGGGCGGTGGTGGGTTTGTGTCGCGCGATATTCTGGCCCTGACAGAACGCGGCATCAAGCGGTTGCTTCACTGTGCCGGGCTTTTACCGTCATATTTACCGGATGCGGCGCATGGCACCCGAGAACTGACGATTGCCGAAACCGTTACCGCCTATGACAGCGGGGTTTTTGAACCCTTTGCTGATGTTCAGGAGGAGGTCAGGAAAGGCGATACGGCCGGCGAGATTCACTTTCCGGAAGACCCATGGAGAGCGCCGAAAGCATTGTATTTTCAAGAGGATGGCATGGTCCTCTGCAAACGCATTCCGGGGCGCGTTGAAAGGGGTGACTGTCTGTTTCAGGTCGGGCGGGATCTGAAGTGATCTGTCGTCAGGGCGACATTTCTGGATGGTCCCATGAGAACACAGGTATTTCTGCCGCAAGCATGGCCGGAGATTTTGCGGCAGAAACCATAGGGGCAGCGCGGCTGACCAATGGCATGTGGGTTATGGGTATAGACCTGGCGTTTCAGTCGTCCTGCTCTGCCAGAAAATGCTCGGCCTCCAGTGCGGCCATGCAGCCCATACCGGCGCTGGTTACAGCCTGGCGGAATTTCCAATCGGTCAGATCACCTGCGGCAAAAACGCCGGGAATTGACGTTGCTGTGCTGTCAGGTTTGGTGACGACATAGCCACCCATATGGGTTTCCAACTGGTCCTTTACCAGTTCGTTTGCCGGTGCGTGGCCAATGGCAATGAACACGCCTTTGCAGGGGATTTCACGGATCTCACCGGTTTTCACGTTCTTTACCTTGACGCCGGTTACGCCTTTCGGATCATCGGTGCCCAGAACCTCGACAAGCTCGTGAAACCACAAGGGTTCAATCTTTGGATTCTTGAATAGGCGCTCCTGCAGCACCTTTTCGGCGCGCAATTCATCGCGGCGGTGAATGAGGGTGACTTTTGACGCAAAATTGGTGAGGAACAGGGCTTCCTCTACGGCTGTATTGCCACCGCCGACGACAACGATTTCCTGCCCGCGATAGAAAAACCCGTCACATGTCGCACAGGCCGAAACGCCAAAGCCCTTGAATTCTTCTTCGCTTGGCAGGCCCAGCCATTTGGCGCGCGCGCCGGTGGCAAGGATCACCGAGTCGGCGGTGTATGTGGTGCCGCTGTCGCTGGTTGCCGTGAAAGGTCGCTTGGAAAGGTCAAGGCTGCTGATGATATCCATGATCACCTCGGTGCCGGTTGCTTCGGCGTGTGCCTGCATCTTCTGCATCAGTTCAGGGCCCTGAATTTCAGTCTCGCCCGGCCAGTTCTCAACCTCGGTTGTGGTGGTCAACTGCCCTCCGGGTTCCATTCCCTGCACCAGAATGGGGTTGAGCATGGCACGGCTGGCATATACCCCCGCCGTGTAGCCCGCCGGGCCGGATCCAATGATAAGTGTTTTGGTGTGTCTTGTTTCGGCCATGTCTGTTTCCTGTCATCGGTAATAATCGTGTCGGTTCTGGATATAGTCCCCCTGACAGCGGTCTGAAACCCTTTCCGGGCCATCCGCGGGAAAAGATGGGGAATTTGAAGGTAGCTTAAGAAAATTGCGCTGTTGTGAAATATTATTGCGCAACGTCCTGCCTCCACCTATAATTTGCCAAGATCAACGGCCTGATGCAGGGTCTTGTCAATGAAGGATTAACCATGGCCGAATCAAAACTTGATCCGATTGATCGCAAGATTCTGGCAGAGTTACAGGCTGACGGCCGGATGACCAATGTCGAATTGGCCAGACGGGTTGGTATTTCCGCGCCACCCTGCCTGCGGCGCGTTCGCGCGCTGGAAGAATGCGGTTATATTCGCGGGTATCATGCGGATGTGGATTCGCGAAAGCTCGGGTTCGAAGTTCAGGTGTTTGCCATGGTCGGTTTGCAAAGCCAGGCCGAGGTCGACCTGTCTGCTTTCGAGGCAAAATGTCAGAGCTGGCCCTTGGTTCGCGAATGCCACATGTTGAATGGCGAGGTTGATTTCATTCTGAAATGCGTGGCCCCTGACCTCTCGACATTTCAGAACTTTCTAACCGAGGATTTGACCGCAGCAGACAATGTGGCGAGCGTGAAGACATCGCTGGTTATCCGTTGTGCCAAAGATTTGCCCGGTGTGCCGTTCGAAGTGCTTGAGGAGCGTCTCTCACGCAACGCCTAAGCGCTGAGCGCGGTTTCCGATTGGTCCAGCGGCAGGCGCAAGTAAGGTGCCGCCGGGCCAAAATCGTCAAGGTTTTCCACATGTGGGAACAAGTTCAGAAACAGTGCCAGCATTTCACGGCTCATGCGGGTCTCGATGCGCACCTCCGGGTGGTAACTCTCGATCTCCAGTCCGTTGGCATAAATGATCTGTTGCCGGGCAAACGCAAGATGAAAAACCGACACCGGAGTTGGCGGGCTGATCCGGATAATGCTCTCGCCATCACAATGATTCTGCAGCGGAGAAAGAATGGCTTGCTGGTCCCGGGTCGGGCGGTGCAGCATACGGGCGCCGGGGGCCAGCATCAGATCAGGCATGGGGCGATTGAGGCCCAGGCTGTCGGCTGTGACGCGCATAAGGGTGCATATGGTTTTCGCATGGCGTGGGATATGTGGCACAATCGTCATTGAACCAATCCACAGAACAGGTTGAAAGCCGTTATCTGCGGTGCGCAGCATCATTCCCGGTTGCAGATCTTCGATTGCGACTGGCCCATCTTGGGTGGCAATCAGGGTTCCCCGCGCCAGGGATGCAAAGGCATTTTCAAATACCGGCAATGCTGGCGCGATGCGAACAAATTCCTGTGCCTTGCCGCTTGAGGGATCCAAAGAGGCTATCTGAAAACGGCGCGTCAAGGCTGTCGCGCGCCGGATGGGGCGGGCAGATAGTGCGGAATTGTTATGGACTTGGAAGGGGCGCTTTTCGGTGCTCGCAGGAATTACGAGGGCAGGGCGGGGGGTGTTCACGTGAATTATCCTTTCGGCATTGTCACATTTGCATCGGCCCCCACCGATCTATTTTTGGGTTTACGTCCATTCAACGATGGCAGACTTTCCAGCCCACTGTCAAAGGAAAACCTCAATTTGGACAGCCAACGGTGCCAATCCGAGATCCGGCCCGCTTACTGTTTCCCGATTCTGAACATGTTCCCGGCCATTCAGATCAAAAGAGTGCCGGATTTAGCGAAGCGGTCTGCAGGATTCGGCGCGAAACAAAACTATGGCCGCCCCGGGCAGGGACGGCCAAAAGGTGGTACTAGGGAAAACTGAGAAGGAAGATCGGTGGGCCGTATCCTTTGGTGGATACGGCCACCAATCAGCCAGTTACGCGGGCAGCGTAGGGTTTCTTGCCAATCTTTTGGTGGGGCGACCGTTTCCAGGGCAGTTGGATCGTCTCGTCCGTGGACTGATCCAGGACCCAGTCAAGCCAGCGTCTTTTCTTTTGCATGATGATTTCCTTTCGTGCCTTGATCGCCTGACTTTTGGCCCACTATTGTTCTGTTGGTGACAAAACTGACCCGACAATGGGGCAGAGAAAAGGCAAAAATGAAAAAACTTCGCAGCATTCTGATTTCTGGCGCAACAACCGACAATCTATGGAGGCATTGTGCGAACAGGCCCGGTTGCGCCTTGAAAAACAAGTGCTTTGTTTCTGGTTAATCAGGCAATATTCGCCATTAATCGTTATTGTTTCCCGAACTATGGCGGAAATACGGCAAGTTTCGCGTCTTTACAGGCGAATGACCGAGATCAGCCGGCCATAATCAGCCTCGTTCAAATGCACGCTGCGCCGGTAGGAATAGAATCGGGCGGGATCGGTATAGGTGCAATGCCCGGTCCATTCCGCCTTGCCAACACCGGCGTTTCGCAGCAGATAGAGCCCGAATGATGGCAAATCAAAGTGCAGCCGATCGTTTTCGCCCCCCGCGAAGAAGCGGGAACGCTCTTCGTCCATTTCCAGGATGTCTTCCATGAATTCCGGCCCGACTTCATAAGCCCGCTGGCTGATGCACGGGCCGATGACCGCATTTATCCTGTTTCGATCCGCCCCCAGCTTTTCCATTTCCGCCAAAGTAGCCTCAAGCACGCCTTTGGCGGCGCCTTTGGAGCCCGCGTGCGCGGCCCCTATGACCTTGGCCTCCTGATCTGCAAAAAGGACAGGTTGGCAATCTGCGGTAAGAATGCCCAGGGCAATACCCGGAACATTGGTGACCATGGCATCTGCTTTCGGGCGGTCTGTGCCGTCAAGGCCGATAAAGCCCTCATCCAAAACAAGCACCTGCGCAGAATGGATCTGATGCACTGATATCAGGTTTTCTGGCGCGACGTTCATGGCTTTGGCCACGCGCTCTCGGTTAATTCGGACGGCCTGGGTTTGGTCACTGGACCCATAGCCGCAGTTTAACCCATCGAAAATTCCCGAAGACGCCCCACCACGACGCGTAAAAAAGCCGTGGCGCAAGGGCGCAAGGCTGTCGGATGTCAGAATTTCGAGCGTCATTTTTCAAATCCGGGTGGCAGAGGGGTATTCGTGCGATGGAATGCCATGGCCTTGAACAGGGTTCCCATTTCCTCGGGGTGCGTCAAGCGCCGATGTGCCAGAACGTGGTTTTCAAGCGCCTCTTCGCGCAGTTGTGATGCAAGTGCGCGTGCGCGTTCTGTTATTCCGAGCCGCTCCAGAAATATCCCCTGGGGCGTCAGCCGGGTGAAAGAAGTGCCGCTTTCCGCAGCCTTGGCAAGGGCCTCAAAATCCACATGTGCGGTCAGGTCTGCCTGTCCGGGCGTTTCCAGCACGGGGACATGCGCGTGGTTCTTCATCGCCTGCAAAGTATCCCCGAGCGAGCGCCAGTCACCGTAATCCGTGATGATCGCCACCCCGCCGCGCGCAGCGATACGGGCGGTGATTTCGCGGACAACATCTGTTGCAGCCGGGCGGGTTTCAACCATGTCCCCCGGACGTGTATCCTCCAGCCGAAAGGAAAGAGCCTCGACAGGCTTTTCGGTGCCCGCCTCGAAAACCAGATGATCATCTCGCAATCCCACATGCCGCTCGCACCAGCCGTTCCCGGTGCGGATGAACTGCCGGATCGGCAGGGCATCGAAAAACTCGTTCGCCACCAGATACAACGGCAGCTCGGGTAGATCGCCGATGCTGTCATGCCAGTTTACAGCGGGGCATTCGATGGATTGGAGCCGCGCCTTTTGCCTCGCGCGCAAACCCGGCGAGGCTTCTATCAGATGAATATGCGCCGCCTTGTGAAACCCTGGCACGACCCGTGTCGCCCGCAGGATATCCGCCATGAGTGTCCCGCGCCCCGGCCCCAGTTCAGCCAGCAGAAATGGTGCAGGCTGACCCTGATCGAGCCAGCTTTGCGCCAATGCCAATCCCAGAAGTTCGCCGAACATCTGGCTGATTTCCGGTGCGGTCGTGAAATCGCCTTTCGCCCCGAAGGGCTCCTGTGTGCAATAATATCCGAATTTCGGGTGCAGCAGGCATTCAGCCATATAGGTTGCGACACTGACCGGGCCGGATCGGGCTATTCTTTGCGCCAGAATATCTTTGAGCGTCTCCATGTATGTTATTGCGGCTGTGTTGCATCGGGTTGGTCGACACGCCGGCGGGCGTAATAAACAAACGCAAGGCCTGCCAGAAACATCGGCAGTGAAAGCAACTGCCCCATGCTCAGGCCAAAGCTGCCAATCTGTATGATATAGCCCATCGGATTATCGGGGCTTATGAATTGCGGGTCTGCCTGACGAAAGAATTCGACGACAAAGCGCGCGGCCCCATAGCCGGCGATAAACACGCCCGTCAACTGCCCCGGAATTTTCAACCAGCCTTTCCGCCAGGCAAGGAAGAGCATCAGAATACCCAAAAGCAGCCCTTCAAGGGCGGCCTCATATAGCTGGGAAGGATGTCGGGCGCAAAGCCCGGTAACCCCCGGGCAGTCCTGCGCCAGTTGGCCGGGGAAAACCACTGCCCAGGGCAGGTCAGAAGGCCGCCCCCATAATTCAGCGTTGATAAAGTTGGCAATCCGGCCAAGCATCAGCCCCGGTGCCACCGAGATGGCGATCATATCCGCGGCCGAAAATACGGGTATTTTATTTTTCCAGCAGAACAGCAACCCGGCAATGACAACGCCCAGAAAACCGCCATGAAAGGACATGCCGCCCTCCCACAGAATCGGAATTTCGGCCGGGTTGGCAAAATAATATGCCGGTTTGTAAAACAGCACATAGCCCAGACGCCCGCCCAGGATAATGCCCAGGATCGCCCATGTGAGAAAGCTCTCAACCTGTTCCGGTGTCATGGGCGGATTGTTCTTTGGCCACAAGGCCGGGCGGCGCACTGCCGCGACCGCAATGCGCCAGGCAATTATGATTCCGGTAATATAGGCCAGCGCATACCAGCGCAGGGCAAACGAGAAGGAACCGATATCTATGGAGAAGATTTCGGGGCTGATGTCGGGGAAATTCAGGACCATTTGCATGAGGATTAATTGCCCGTTGCAATGTGGCCAAGTCAACCTTGTGGTTTTGCCTGTTGCCCCCCATATAGGGAAGCAAAGCTGAACCGGAGGGCCGCATGCAAACGCGCAACAAAGTTTTTGACGATATTTCCAAGCTGATGAGCAATGCAATGGGTGTCGCCCAAGGTGCAAAGACCGAAGCAGAGACAGCCATGAAAAGCTGGATGGACCGGTGGCTGGCGGATCGGGATTTTGTAACCCGTGAGGAATTTGAGGCGGTTCGTGCCATGGCCCAGAAGGCCCGCGAAGAGAATGAGGCCCTGAAGGCCCGTCTGGATGCCTTGGAAGCCAAGGCAAAGAAAAAGCCGGCGAGCCGCGCAAAGAAATCCTAGGGCGCGAAAGCCGCTGCGCAACTGCTGTGAAGCTTGCGAACAGAAAACCCTTTGAACTGGCGGGTGAAACAGGCCAAAACAAAGCCGACGGCCATTTGAGGCCTTGATCGGAGAGGCGGGATGCCGGCAAAGGTGGTTTTCCATTTACCTGCAAAACAGTTGAAAACATACCGCAGCAGGGCGCATCTGCGGGTTTTCGACAGGATCCAGCAAGAGGTCGAGATCCGGGGTGGTCATATCCGCGCGGTTCGGCGTGATCCTCGCCTGATTGATCCGTCGGCCACGGATTGGCGGGCGGTGCTGGATGATGGCAACCTTCACATTATCGAGAACGGTCAGGTCAGGCACCCGAACGCGCTCAATACAGCCCTGGCCTATATTCCGCCGTTCTGGCATCTGGATGGACGCGGTGTTCTCTGCAACAGCAGCATTGCAGAACGGGTCTATGATCCGCGTCAGGTGCGCCTTCAACCCGCCAAGGCCTTTTTCCAGCAGCAAAGACGCAGACTGGTCGGAAACCGCCGCTCGCGATATAATCAAAAGCGGGAGTACGAGGCCATTCCCGAGGGCGCGATTGCGGTTTTTCTTCAGGGGGGAAACCCGGAAAAACAGGGATCAACCCATTGCACGGCCCGCGAAATGCTGCGGGCTGTCGCCCAAGGGGCTGAAAACCGCCCGGTTGTTGTCAAACCGCATCCGCTGCAGCCGGGTGATGCGGCGATGGTGCAAGCCCTGAAAGACGCGGGGCTGGATTTTATTCTGACCGATGCAAATATCCACGATATTCTGTCGGAATGCGCGGTTACGGTTTCCTTCAATTCGGCGGTTTCGATCGAAGGCTATCTGCACCGCAAGCCGGCGATCCTGTTTGGCCGGTCAGATTTTCATCACATGGCGGAAACCGTGGAAGATCCAGCGGACTTTCCGGTGGCGTTGCAAAATGCTCTGGCGCGCAAGGGCGGATACGCAAAGTATTTCTACTGGTACTTTGCCCTGAATTGTCTGTCGGTTCAGGGAAATGGTTTCGCAGACAGGATGCTGGCGATATTCGGTGACGCAGGCTTTGCCCCGGAACGGCTCGGGCTGGATTGGCGCATTTAGCTGGGGATAACCCGAAAAAACTTCTTTACAGTCTGGAAGCCTTGCCCCACCATATGTAGTAAGGGTGTACCGGATAAAACGCCTGTTCTTGTGGTAGGCCCCTTTGTCTTGTGGGCTTCCGCAGTTGAGAAACTAGAAAGGTGAGGCACGATGGCACATACCGAGCAGTATATCGATGCCGATGACCTGCATCCGATCGACATCGTCGAGACACTTGCAGAGCATCACGAATGGGAATTCGACCGCGTGGCCGATGATCAGATCGCAATGGCGGTCGAGGGCCAGTGGCGCACCTACTCGATTACCCTGGCCTGGTCGGCTTATGACGAAACCCTGCGATTGATCTGCACATTCGAGATGGAACCGCCGAACGAAAAACTGCCCGAACTGTATGAAATTCTCAACCTGACAAATGACAATTGCTGGGCAGGCGGGTTTACCTACTGGCGCGAACAGCGGCTGATGGTTTATCGCTACGGGCTGGTGTTGGCGGGCGGGCAAATGGCCGGACCGGAGCAGATCAACACTCTGATCAAGGCGGCCGTTACATCATCCGAGCGCTATTACCCGGCCTTTCAACTGGTTTGCTGGGGGGATCAATCCCCCGAAGAAGCACTTCAGGTTGCCATTGCAGAGACCTACGGCCGGGCTTAATCTGCCTGCGACAAAACAATGATCTGAACAGGCTGGGGTGGCATGGCACTTGAAACAGTGAAACAACGCGGGCTGGTTTTGCTTGGCTGCGGTAAAATGGGATCGGCGCTGCTGGCGGGCTGGCTGGAACAGGGGCTTGCGGCATCATCTGTCTGGGTGATTGATCCAAATCCGAGTGAGTGGTTGAAAAAACAGGCCGCCACCGGATTGCATCTGAACGAAAACCTGCCGGGAAATCCCGCTATTGTTCTGGTGGCGGTGAAACCGCAGTTGATGGGAGAAGCATTGCCAACCCTCACACCATTGGGCAATCGCGATACGCTGTTCCTTTCTGTCGCGGCCGGCACGCCCATTTCGTATTATGAAAAGGTTCTTGGGCGCGAAACGCCTGTCATCCGGGCCATGCCGAACACGCCGGCCGCTGTGGCGCATGGAATAACCGCATTTGTCGGCAACGCGCGGGCGGATGCGTCTGATCTGGATTTGGCGGAAACGCTATTGCAGGTCGTGGGCAAGACCGTGCGGCTGGATAATGAAGGCCAGATTGATGCGGTGACCGGGGTTTCCGGATCTGGCCCCGCCTATGTTTTTCATCTGATCGAGGCCCTGGCCGCCGCTGGTGAGGCCGAAGGATTGCCGCCGGAAATGGCAATGCAACTGGCAAAAACGACGGTTGCGGGTGCCGGGCATCTGGCCGAGGTGGCCACGGAAAGCCCGGAACAATTGCGTGTCAACGTGACCAGTCCGGGCGGAACCACGGCAGCGGCGCTCAAGGTTTTGATGGACCCGAAAGACGGATTTCCGCCTTTGCTGAAACGCGCCGTGCATGCGGCTGTTGAACGCTCAAGGGAACTGGGCAAATGAGCGAGCAAATCAGTTTTGATGACTTCCTGAAAGTCGATATCCGCGTTGGCAAGGTTGTGGATGCACAGCCCTACCCCGAGGCGCGCAAACCTGCAATCAAGCTGTGGATAGATTTTGGCGCCGATATCGGCCTGCGCAAGACTTCGGCACAAATCACGGCGCATTATTCCCCGGAAACGCTGATTGGCCGGCAGGTTGTGGCCGTTGTCAACTTCCCCCCCCGTCAGATCGGCAGGTTCATGTCCGAGGTGTTGGTTCTGGGGCTTCCGGATGAGGCCGGCGAGGTGGTTTTACTGGCGCCGGATCACCCTGTTCCCGTTGGCGGGCGGATGCATTGATGGGCCGCCTGCTGGTTTCACGCGCCTTGCCGGATGCGGTGATGCAGCGGCTGAATGCGGCGTTTGATGTCACAGTGCGCCCGACGACACAGCCCATGAACCGGCAAGAGGCTACGGCCGCTCTGGCCGGTTATGATGCTGTATTGCCCACGCTTGGTGATGCTTTCGGGGCGCAGACATTTGAAGGGGTGCGTAACCCGAGCTGCCGCATTCTGGCGAATTTCGGTGTCGGTTATAACCATATTGACGTCGAGGCGGCCCGCGCCAGGGGGATTGTGGTCACCAACACCCCCGGTGCCGTTACCGATGCCACGGCAGATATTGCCATGACGCTGATTCTGATGACGGCGCGGCGCGCGGGTGAGGGCGAGCGTCTTGCCCGAAGTGGCGCCTGGCAGGGCTGGCACCCGACACAGATGCTGGGCATGCATATCGGTGGCAAAATCCTGGGAATTGTCGGCATGGGGCGGATCGGGCGCGCCATTGCCCGCCGGGCCCATCTGGGTTTTGACATGGATGTGGTGTTTTTCAACCGCTCGCCCGTCGCGGATACCGGGGTGCCGGCGCGCCAACTGGCGACATTGCACGAGGTGATGTCGGTTTCTGATGTTGTCGCGGTGGCAGTTCCCGGAACGGCAGAGACCCATCACATGATTGACGCCGCCGCCCTGGGCGCCATGAAGCCACAGGCCCGTTTGGTAAACATTTCACGCGGCGACGTTGTGGATGAAACAGCCCTGATCACGGCGCTGCAATCGGGGCAGATAGCGGGCGCGGGGCTTGACGTTTACGAGAATGAGCCGGAGATCCCCGATAGTCTTCGTCGCCTTGAAAATACCGTGCTGCTCCCGCATCTGGGCACCAACGCCGAAGATGTGCGCAGCAATATGGGCATGATGGCATTGGAAAACCTTAGGGCGTTCTTTCGCGGGGAAGAACCGCCCAACCAAGTGTAAACTGGTCGGCTTGGTATAGGTGCTATTCAGTTGAGGTAAATGAAACATACCCGCCGGAATTGGCGGGTATGTGGCCTAGCGTCAAACTGGGTCGGGCGGAAACTCAGCAGGATCCGCAGCTGGGTTTGAAGCCAAGCTTCTGGAAGATTTTTGCAGCGGGGCAGAAGCCGGTGAACGCCGACTGAAACAGGTTCAGCCCGACAAACCCGGTCAGCCACAGCCAGTTGATTGATACCGTAACGGCGAGCAGAACCGAGAGCATTACCATAAAGCCGGCAAATGCAAGTACAGCGCGATCGGATGTCATGTCTTTTCCTTTCAAATAGTTGGGCGCAGGCAGACTGCGCAGTGTTTTGCAATGTTCTCGTATTCATAATTAAGAATATGATTGCCGGATTGCAAGAGCAGACTGGCCCTGCGTCAATTGGCCTGACGGCCTAACGGCCTGACCAGTCGGCCGGGTCGACATACAGGCCAAACCAAATGGCCCAGAGCCCCAATAGAACAAAGATTGTTCCAATCAGCCAGCGGCGGTTTTTCATGGCGTTTCCAAGGCTTTGCAGCCAGTTGTTGAAACGCGGCGTTATTGCAAAAACGACCAGTGGCAGGGAGAGGAAAAGACCGAACACAAACATCATCATGAAGCCGGCAAGTACAGCGCCTGTCGTAGCGGCCAGCCCCAAGAGACCAAACAGGATGGGTGCGGCACAGGCCGGAATGTTCAGCCCGAAGGCCAGCCCCAGGACCAGCGGGTTCTGTGCCGACTTCCAGGCCTTTGGCGCCAGGGATATGCGCTGTTTCACCAGGCCGGCCCGGCCAAAAATGAAGGCCAGACCAACCAGAACATAGAGGCTGCCAAACACCAGCCACATCCCGGTTTGCAGGGAAATCAACCCCGATCCGGCAAAAGCGATCAGAGCACCGAACAGCCCGGTCACGAGCGCCCGGACAGCAACGAAAACCAGAACGGCGGCGGCTTTCGCCTGCTGGCTGCGCTGGTTTTGGGTTTCCAGAAACAGCATATGGCCACCGACGGTGCAGGGCTCGATGAAACCCAGCAAACCCAAGGCGGCCGGAAGCAGGACAGCCGTGTAAAAAGTGAGTTCCATATGCGCCTTTCCGTTGTGGCTAAGCTGGGGCCCGCTCCACTGTAAGGTCAAGCAATGATCTGCCGTGCTGACGTATATGTGACCGGGGTATTTTCAAAGAACGTATTCGAAGAAAACTCAAAAAGGATCGGAATAAAACGTAATAATATTATCCGGTTACCGCAAATACTCTTTTAAGGAGATTGCAGCCGTTGGCTTTTTGCTGACTTTGCGTTAGCTAGCAATTCCAACCAGGAGACATAATCTGCAATGAATGACATGAAGCCCTTTCTGAATACGGCCTACGCCCTGAAAACGACCGAGGATTCGATCGCCCTGTATCGGGACTGGGCGAAAACCTATGACAAGGATTTTGCCGAAGCCTATGATTACCGGAACCCCGAACTGATCGCGGCCATTTTCGCCGATCGGGCGGATGACGACATGCCTGTTCTGGATGTCGGCGCGGGAACCGGCCTTGTGGGGCAGGCACTGGCAAGCCACGGTCTGGGGCCGATTGATGCGTTGGATATTACCCCGGAAATGCTGGATGTGGCCATGGGAAAAGGCTGTTATCGCGCCGCCATACATGGCGATCTGACAAAGCGGCTGGGCATTGAGGACGCGACATATGGCGGTGTGATCTGTGTCGGAACCTTCACGCATGGCCATGTGGGCCCCGAGGCGATTGACGAGTTGATCCGCGTTGCCCGGCCCGGTGCCTTGTTTACGCTGGGGGTGAATGCCGAGCTGTACGAGAGCGCCGGGTTTGCCGCAAAATTTGCCGAGGTCGCAGGGCAGATCCGCGATTTCGAGATTGTCGAACATTGCGGCTATGGGCCAAATGCCAGCCCAGAACGCCAGGCGGCGCGAACCGATGTGGCGGTGTTCCGCAAGCGTTGAAACCGGGGCTGAGGCGTGCATGGAAAGCGTATGGAAAATGTATGGATTTCCGCCATACGGTGGATTCAGACAATTTTAGAAAAATACGGGGATGATTGCGGGCAAATCCTGAAAGGCGAGGCCCGCGATGACTGCTCCGGAAAAGACCAAATCCCCCAAGCTGACCAAAACCCAAGCCAGGTATTTTCACTATATGGCCGATGCAATGCGACGGCTGGAGTGGGACCTGCACGACACGATCCACCGCTCGCAGCGTATCCCGGAGGCCTGGCATGTCATCGGCCGTGAAAAGGGCCGGGACAAAAAGGTGAAGATCACCATCGGGATCGAGGCCGGCGTGGTGCGGTTTTTCAAATCCATGGGCAGCGGATACCAGAACCGGATGAATGACGTGTTGAGCGCCTGGGTGCACGGCCGTCTGGCCGGGCTGATCGAGGGGCCGGAGACCCTGGAGGAATTCAAGTTCGAGGAGGCTGGCAAGACCCCGAAACCCGAGTGGGGAACCGTCAGGAAAGAGATGCAGGGGAAGTGAGGGGATGCGGGTGTCTTTGGCAGGGCAATGCCTGTGCCGGAGGTTTTGCATTCGTAACCTGTCAGGGTGCAAAAGGCGAATGGTACGCCGGAAATCGACCCCGGGGAAAACCGGCGCGGGGAACCCCGCCCCGGGCCTTCGGCGAAGATATTTGATCCATTTGGAAGGAAAGGCTTATTCTTGAGGTCATCTTCCTGATTTGGCCGGGGCTGTTGCGTGGCTGTGATGGAGCGGGCTGCGGGGAAAGGAAGCGGGGCGTTTGGCACGGCGAATTTTGGCGGCAGATTCGGTAAAGCGGGCCTGCGCCATTGATTTGGCCGGGTGTCAAAGGCGGGTTTCATCGGCGGCGGTGGCCTGTTCAGCGGTCTATTCCTTGGCCTGGTTCTCTGTGCGATCTGTTTCATCACGGCCGCGTGCGTACCCTTTCATCTGCGGAAAGGGAGGCAGCCAGGATTCGCGGCGGGTTGTCCAGCTTTCGTATGTTGGTGGTCCCAGTTGATCCGGCGCATCAAGGGCCCCAAGATGTATTTCTGTTTCATCTCCGGAACGCGCGAAAACGGATGAGCCGCAGCGCGGGCAGAAAGATCGGCCTTTGTATTCGCGTGTTTCGCCCTCAATTGTCACCGCATCCTGTGGGAATACAGCGGCAGCATAAAAGAGCGCCCCGTGATGCTTGCGGCAGTCAAGGCAGTGACAAAGGCCAACCCGGTCTGGGCGGCCGGACGCTACAAATCTGACAGTGCCGCACAGGCAGCCCCCGGTGAAACGGTCCATGCC
>Ga0256841_1001831_pt1 | contig 17556 bp, 18 predicted proteins | sample 356308metaG_FD_185971 | JGI IMG/M metagenome (GOLD analysis project Ga0256841, IMG submission 185971) | Hydrothermal vent microbial communities from Mid Atlantic Ridge, Atlantic Ocean - 356-308 | ecosystem: Environmental > Aquatic > Marine > Hydrothermal vents | place: Atlantic Ocean: Mid... | reverse complement strand
ATCCGGATTGTAGTGCCCAACCTTGAGTGAGGTTTTGACAGTGCAACCAAACAACGAACACTTCAACCAGAAACACGTTCCGATTGGCATCCATTTCATGCACAACAACGCTGCGTCCGTAGTCCTGGTGACGATCTCTGAGGTTGTAATCGAACCAGTATGGCCAGTGAGCGGAAATACCAGTACGGCGATGAGGATGAAAGATGCTCGGCGTAACGCACTCATGGCCGAGCCCCTGTTCGCCACTGCTGGTAATGGCGAAGCGCTTCATGGATGTCGGCCACTCCGTAAACCACGGCCGCACCATCGAATACAATGGCAGGATAACGGTCGATACCATATTGCACTGCCTTCGCCAAACCCAACGCGGCGCGTTGCATCCGTGCACGAGCCGCTTCGTCTAACTGCTGGAACCGTTGCAGAACAATGCGTTTTGATTGCTCGGGATCGGCTGTAAGACCTTTGGACAGCTTCACCTCGATACGTTGGATGCCATCCAGCTCATAGACTTGAAGCTTGGTTTTCGGACGAATCGAATCCGCGGTTATAGCAGCCACGCCAGTGATAGGCAGATCGGACGAGGTAAACACTTCAATAATTTGGGGAGTCGCCGCCTCGATCTGGGCTGCCTGTACTACATTGCCAACGAGGATCACGAGAACAAGTGATCCCCATGCGACGAAGCGATGTGAATGTGTCTTTCTTATCATTTCCACGAATAGCCCACTGACAATACGATGGGCTATCGTGGCTCACCGGCTAGGTCTCATGGAACCGAAAACTAATTCAAGGTGCTGCATAGTTTTCGGCTTTTGCAATTTCAGAATGACAAGGGAAACGCGAGTCACGGCAAAACCGTATGATCAATGCTTAAGGCTTCTGCCACGATGCGTACTAACGCAACACATCCTTGTTTGAATGGTTACTGGACATCAGCCCCATCACATACTTGTCTCCGATGGTCCACCGCGACGCTTCTTTCTGAACTCCGCCTGGTACCGCCTAGTTCTTGACAGATTAGGACGGCTGCCCTAGTCTACGCTTACTGTAGGACTACCGTCCTACACCTGCTGCACCAGACCAAAGGAGATCAGTATGTCTGCAGATTTGTTCGAGCCGTTTCAGTTAGGTAACCTGACACTCGCCAACCGGATGGTCATGGCGCCAATGACGCGTAATCGTGCTGATGAAAACGGCCTCGTGCCGCCCATGATGGTGACATACTATCAACAACGCGCTAGCGCCGGTCTGGTCGTTACTGAATCCACCCCTGTCTCACCGGAGGGTGTGGGCTATCCCTTCACCCCGGGGATTTATACTGATGCCCAAGCGGCAAGCTGGCGACCCGTGACCGATGCGGTGCACTTGGCAGGCGGCCATGTCTTTGTTCAGCTGCAATATTGCGGGCGGATTTCCCACCCGAGCTTGCTACCAGACAACGCCACGCCTGTGGGCCCATCGGCGCTGCGGCCGACGGGACAGGCAGCCACCTATACCGGCATGCAGGATTTCGTGACACCACGCGCACTCGATACCCGCGAAATCCTGAGTATTGTGGCGCAATTCCAGCGCGGCGCTGAGATGGCCAAGCGCGCGGGCTTCGATGGCGTGGAAGTCCATGGCGCGAACGGCTATATCATCGACCAGTTTCTGCGCGATGGCAGTAACCGCCGCACCGACGCGTATGGCGGCAGTGTCCAGAACCGCATGCGCCTGCTGAATGAAATCCTCGATGCGGTGTGCACGGTATGGCCGGCGCAGCGCGTGGGCGTGCGCTTGTCCCCCGAGAATAGTTTCAATTCGATGTCGGATTCCGACCCGCAAGCGCACTTCGAATATTTTGTCGACCAGTTAAGTCCGCGTGGCCTGGCCTATGTACATGTGCTCGAAGGTGACATGATGACGAAGGCCTGTACAGTGGATTATCGTGCCTTGCGCTCGACGTTTGCAGGTCCGTATATCGCCAACAACGGCTATGACCTCGAGCGTGCTCAAGCGGCGGTACGTAGCGGTGCCGCAGACCTGGTTGCTTTCGGAATTCCGTTCCTGGCCAATCCTGATCTGGTGCGCCGTTATCGGGAGAACCTGCCGTTAAATGAGGCCGATCCAAGCACATACTACGGCGGCAGCGAAGCAGGCTACACCGATTATCCCTTTTATCGTGGCGAGGCAACTTAAGCAGCCTGGCTCTTGAGGCTCCGTTAATCGAGGAGGTGTTTTTAATGAGCGACAAGACAACATGCGATCACATTGTTGAAGCCGCCGATCAGTTGTTCTATCGGCAAGGGTATGAGCATACCTCGTTCTCGGACATTGCGGATGCCGTACAGATCTCGCGCGGCAATTTTTACTATCACTTCAAAACCAAGGATGAAATTCTGAATGCCGTGATCGATCTACGTATAGAGAATACCCAAAAAATGTTGGAGCGATGGGAAAGCGAAGCAGAATACCCTGAAGATCGCATCAAGAGCTATATTCATATCCTGCTGACAAATTGGCCCAAGATTAAATATTTCGGTTGTCCTGTCGGTACGTTGTGCACCGAACTTGCCAAGTTGAATCACACCTCACAAGAAGAGGCAAGCAAGGTCTTTACTCTTTTTCGTACCTGGTTACGTCAGCAATTCATTTTGCTCGGTCACAAAAAAGATGCAGACGCACTGGCCATACATGTCCTTGCCTGGAGCCAGGGTGTCGCCACGCTGGCAAGTACTTTTCATGATAAAAAATTCGTCAACAAGGAAGTGAAGCAGATGTGCGAGTGGCTGAAATCGTACACGAAAAATGCTACGAAAACCGAATATCCCACCAACCAAAATAAATAGGAGAAAAATAACAATGTTTATCGTACTTCTTAAATTTTCCAGCAACAAAGGCCAAGCCAGCCAATTTATGGATGGCCATAATGAATGGATCAAGCGTGGTTTTGACGACGGCGTTTTTTTGTTGGTGGGCAGTCTCCAACCTAATTTTGGCGGTGGGATTGTGGCACACAATACCTCGCTGGCGGATCTGCAAAGCCGGGTGAACGATGATCCGTTTGTCGCGGAGAATGTGGTCAGTGCGGAGATTCTTGAAATCACCCCAGCAAAAACCGATGAACGCCTGAAATTTCTGCTCGACTGAATAACATCCGCCCCATCTTTTCGATACCAAGGACATTAGACACATGAGCACAACGATATTGGGCTCCGATGGTAAGCCACGTTGCCGCTGGTGTGATGCCGCACCGGAGTTTCTCCACTATCACGATACTGAATGGGGTTTCCCAGTCAGTGATGATCATCGCTTGTTTGAAAAATTGAGTCTGGAGAGTTTTCAATCCGGGCTGAGCTGGCGCACCATCCTCGCCAAGCGCGAGAACTTCCGCGCAGCGTTCCATGATTTCGATTTTGACAGGATAGCGCGCTTCACCCAGCGCGACCTCAATCGTCTGCTCAAGGATGAAAGCATCGTCCGCCATCGCGGCAAGATCGAGGCGGTCATCAATAACGCTCGACGGACTCAGGAACTCGTCAAACGGGAAGGCTCGCTGGCAGCCTTCATCTGGCGTTATGAACCGGATCCGGAGCAACTCGCAAAGCCGCAAACCGTGTCGACCTCCGCGGAATCGCTAGCCCTGTCAAAGGATCTAAAAAAGCAAGGCTGGAAATTCGTTGGCCCGACCACGGTGTATGCCTTCATGCAAGCAATGGGACTGATCAACGATCATGTTGAGGACTGCGTGATCAGAGCCAAAGTTGAGCGCGCGCGTAAGAGTTTCAGGCGACCAGCACACTGACAAACGGCGCGCGGTTTGGAATTAGCAGAAAAAGCGCAATGCGCCTGGAAAGAGATTATATTTTGAGGCCGCTATAAATATAAGCACTGACGAATAAGGTTAGATTGTGGTTCGTTCCTCACACATCTAACCTTATTCGTTATGCAGCCATATTTTCACATAATACTCCCTGCATTTTTAGTAAATCGTATAAAGCCCCTGTTTTCACAGGCCCTCTTCGGGATAACCCAAACCATTTACCATGTATATATTTGAGTAATCCGATGTCTTATTTAACTTTCACGATTATTAGCAATTCGCTCCGCAATAACATATACAGCCTCAAGCTCACTGCAATTTCGCCTGCACATGATGGCGGCACGCTCCGCCTTTTCATGTTTTTCGGTCATAGCGAGCGCCAGTGACAGCGGTGGTGGTACATTGCGAAACAACGCTTCCATATTGTCAGAGAGCACAACACCCTCGACATACTTGCCTGGTTCCTTTCGAGCCGACATCAACAGACTGCGCTGCACATCGGTCAGATCCTTGAAGCGGGCGATCTGTTCGACCTCCTCCTTGGGCATGACCAGACACAGCCACCACTCCATCATGTTGAGCATCTTGCGGCTGGCATCGGGAAAGTCCTCCAGATTCTGGGTGGCGATCCAGAACCAGGCGCCGAGCTTGCGCCACATCTTGGTGATCTTGACGACGTAGCGGGCGAGCAGCGGATTGGTGGTGATGATGTGACCTTCGTCGGTCACGACCAGCGTGGGCCTTTCATCATGCTGGCAGCGTTCCACCAGATCATTGATGTAGCTCATCATCGAGATATAGGCCACCGTCAGCTGATCCTCGTAGCCCTCCCGAGCCAGCATGCCCATCTCCAGAATGGTGATATCCGCCTCCGGCCACGGGGTGCCGGGACGGTTGAAGAAATGGCCAGCCAGGCCCGAGCAGAACAGCGCCATGCCGTCGCCCATCTCGATGGCCCGGTTACGCCGGTGATCCGGCAGACTTTCGTCGTGACCGATATGCTGAAGTGCATCGACGACATCCTGGGTGAGGACCTGATCGCGGCCGGCTTCCTTGACGGTTTTGGCCGCGAGGAAGATCGCGTTACGGATCAGTAACCGGTCGGCGCGGGTCATGCGCGCATCTTCACGCTCATCGCCACCGGTAATCATGATACGCGCCGCGATCTCCATCTCGCCGAGCACGTCACGACCACTGCTCTCCTCATCCAGCTCGTCGTCTTCGGGCAGTGCGTCCGGATCATCGCGCAATTGCTGCTGACGTTCCTTCTGCAACACGCGCAAGGCGTCGGCAAAGGGCGGCAGACTCACATCGGTATTCGGGTTCAGCGTAACCTGGTTGACGGCCAGTCCGTGCGCCTGAAATTGCTGGCCCAGCAGTGAAAAGGAACCACCGGCCTCGATGATAAAGATGCGCGGACGGTACACCGCGGCCATCTGTTGCAGCAGATAGACCAACATTGCCGACTTGCCGGCGCCGGTGGGACCAAGGATGAGCATGTGAGCATTCTTCTTGCGGTCAGCCCGGTGCAGCGGATCGAATACCAGGGGTTCGGCACCCCGGTTGAAGAACACCAGCCCCGGGTGACCGGTACCTTTGGAGCGGCCATAGAGTGGCAACAGGTTGGCGGTGTGACTGGAGAACACCAGCCGGGAACGGCGGCTGGATTTTTCCAATGCAGCGTCGTAAGCCATCGGCAGATTACGGATGTAGCTGTCGAGTGCCAACAGGTCGCTTTCATGCAGGATCGGCTGCAAGCCGTTGGGCAGCAGCAGTGCATTCAATTGGTTGACGTTGGCTCGCAATGTCTTCAGATCATCGCCTCGGACGTAGAAGGCAATGCCCAGCGGATAGAGTTTGTTACCGCGCGCCATCTCCCGCTCGACCGCCTCGGCATCTTCCTTGGTCAGTTCAGCCTCCGCGGAATCTCCTACGGCGGCCCGTTTGACCTGAGCGATATGGTTTCGCGTGAAGTCCTGCGGTTTGGCCGTCATGGTCAGCACCATCACGGTGTACTCCGGGAACCGGTCGAATAGCGAGAAGACATGATCACCGGCCTGACGCTCTGCGGTCATGTGGCCTACCTCCGGTGCCCGGCGCAGACCCTGAATGGTCACCAGGGTGTGCGGCATATCATCGAACCACCAGGTGGCCGACGCATTGTCCGAGCGCGGCATCGTCAGTGTCAGGCGCTCGGCGAGATCATGCCCAAACGGCAGGTCTTCATCGCCCGGATAGGGTGCGATCTCCAGCAGCTTGTCGGGATCACCGCCGGTAATTTCAGGCTTTGGGTTGAACCATTTGAGCAGCCACTCGTAGAGATCCTGGCCGGTACCGCGACGTACCCGTATCCCGGCCGAGGCCAGCGAGGCCACCCATTTGGTGGCCACATCGTTCAATGCCTCTTCGACTTCCACGGCGGAAGGCACCCGGCCACCGGGTTTCAGACGACGGTACAAAGTCGCCCGTACACGGCGGACCTGACCCCGCCACTGCGTGCCAGTCACCGCGGTGTCTTCAAAGAGTCCACCGGGACGCGTGATCCGGGCGAGATGCTCAGACAGGGTTTGCTGGAAATGGCGGGTATAGTCCGACTCCCGTGCAGCAGGCTGGGCATAGTTCGCGATTTCCTTCTCGAATCCCTGAAGACTCGGCTCGTCCTGGACGTACACCTGCAAGATCCATGGGGAATCGTCTTCTTCAGGAATGGCATCGGTCAACGCGGTCTGGATCGCGTCACGCAACTGGGCCATGAACGCAGGTGTACGTGCCTCGGTACCGGCCGGGGTTAGCTCGAACAGAGCGCCGACACTGATCCCGTCTTCCAGCAGAAAGGTGCGGCTCGCCGGGTTGTATTCCATCCAGGGTAGAAGATCAGTAAAGGATGGTGGGCGTTCATACAGACGTTTGATCTGGTTCGTGGTGACCGGTGAGTCTTCGGCTTTGGCGTCCTGCGTCGCCCTACCTCCTGCATCCCTGCAATCGTCAACCTGCTCCTTCTGATTGGAGGGCGATGAGTCCGACTTCATGAAACTCATCGATGATCACCTGCAGACCGGGCTGGCACCTCACCGGGCAGTGCATATTCCACCTGCTCATACATCGGGAAAGCCGTCGTGTAACCGGGCACCGGCGCGCCGGACTCACCGGCCAGATGCGGGAAGATGTACATCACCAGCGTCGGGTTGGGCAGGCGCGGAAACAGTACATCGATCTCGTTGAAGGCATCTCGCGTGTATCCCTGCAGCGCCCCCTCACCCGTTACGATGGCACGGTGACCCAACTCGCCACGAACGACCTTCGGGTCGCGGGCATTCATTTCATGCACATGGCCCTCATAGATGGCCTTCATCGAAGGGCCATCTTGGGGAAGAATCGTCTCCTTGGTGCTGGCGCAACCGGCCAGTGTCAGACTAATCAAGCCGAGTACGGAGATAAGGGTCGATGGATAGTTCATGGGTCAGTTTCCTGCCAGTGGTATCGAAATCAATGGGGAGTTCGCGGTCGACGTGGATGGCGATGCGGGCGCCGGCCGGGACGAAGACGGCATCGAAGCTCTGTGACATACGCTCCAGCAACCACTTCGAGACCTCTTCACTGCCACTGGAAATCGTCTTGCCCAGTACGAAGCGACCGGTATTCCCCGTGACACTGCTGGTTACACTGCCGGCATTGCTCACCACCGATGTCGTCTGTGCGTTGGCCGCCGCTTCCGCTGCGGCTTGAATGGCCGTCACACCGATGCGCTGACTGAGATAGGCCGGGGCATTGGTCTTGCGCTCGCCAGTGATACAGGGAATACCCCGTTCATCGGAGATCCAGCCCAGTGGCTTCGCCGCTCCGCCTCCCTGGGCACCCTGCTGGTCACCGGAGATAGTACGGATGGTGCCGTCCTCGAAGACGAAGGTGACCGAGTCGAGGCGACCAGTCACACACGAAAGCGTCCAGTCTCCAATGGCGGTGCCGCTCCACACCATGCCTTGTACACCGGGCACTGTGAGGCCATTCGCGGCCAGGTTATCCGCCCCGGTAATCACCTTGAACGGCATGGGGTCTCGAACCTGACCCTGCACCGGTACCCGGCCGACCAAAGCCGTCATAGCGGTCGAGCCAATCAGAGTCGCGTTTCGGGGAACGGTATAAACAGGATGGACCGTACTGAGTTTCTGTGTGAGTGCCTGATTGAGTTTTGGAGTCTTTTCACTTGCCGAGGCCAGCGCACCACTGGTGGACTGTCCCACCCGATGCAGCAGACTATTTCCGTTGGCCGCTAATGCAGTGTCATCCACCCTATCCAGAGGATCGATCCAGACTAAACTATCCGGACTTGCCGTGCCTGCCCCAACACCGTCGAGGCCCAGACCCACAGGGATGTCACTTCCTCCTTGCGTGGGAGTATGCTGGGAAAGGGATCGGGACAATGCATCTACACGTGCGGTCAGAGACGAGAGCACGCCGGCATCGATGCGGTCACGCGCATCCCGATCCTTTTCACGGGTGAGCAGTTCACGCTTGACCTTGGTGGCAACGTTCTCTTCGATCTGACGACGATCGGCCAGCAGCTCGCGGTTCTCTTTGCGCAACTGGTCATTGTCCTTGCGTAAAGCTTGTACTTCCGTGGTCATGGCCGCGACGTTGGCCGTCAGCGTCTTGATGGTGTCGGCAGGACTGTCTGCATCCGGCGCGGGTGCCTGGGGTATGGTCTCCATTACGAGCGCATCTTCCTGTTCATTGGTGCAGGATTTCATCGTGACGAAAATCAGCATCAACACGACAGCGCTGGCAAGCAGAGGTAAGAGTCGATTCGAGGTTGCAATCGCCATGTGCCCCCCTAGTGCGAGACTTCAAACGGCCGGGCCGAGATCAGGTAGACGGCCGTGTTGTCGGCTTCATGGCCTTTGGGAAACAAACGATGATGCTGCATGGTTGCCGTCAGCCAGGTGCCGCGCAGATTACGCGGATCCAGAGTCAGCGCCTGTTCGGTACGGTTGGTAAGCTTGACCGCCGTCACATAGAGGCCCTTGGCACGCCATGCCACCAGCGGGATCGCCTCGACCGTGCCACCATGGTACAAATCGACGGGGTCACGGCTGACCGGGACGCGCACGATACCCGGCCGGCCCTTGGTTAGGCCTGGGACCAGGCGAGCCGGCGCATAGAGCTGCTGGGCAGCAAAGCGGGTCAGTTGAATATAATCAGGCGGTCCCTTTTCCGATTCATACCCACCAGTCGCCTGATCGTTCTTGCTGTCTTGATCGCCTGCTACATAGATCCGAATCGGATGACCTGGCCCGCCTTCTTTTGTAGCCGTGACATCGAGCAGGTAGATGCGACCGCTATCGAGTTCCCGCACCATGAGCCGGTTGGAACCGAAGGCTGCATGCGCCAACAGATAGACCACCCCGTTGACGCTCTGCGTGCGCAGCACACCCTGAACGGAGGCCGGTACACCCACCTTCACTGCGGCAGGGAATTCGATTCGTTGTTCCTGACCCACCACAAGCTCCAGCCGGATCGGTGCTTTCTTCCACTCAATCCGCTCAAGTGTGTCCGTCTCGGCATGGACGAGTGACTGCATCAAGAGCAGAGCCACACCCAGCCAGGTAGCTATCACGGAATGAATCGACAGGTTTTTTTGCATAGGTGGTTCCTGCTATTGTTCTTTCCCGGCGTCTATACCGAGTTCCGATGCTTCCAGCCGACGCGGCCCCTCACTCGCAAAGCCGTCCAGCGCCAGTCCCCAGGGATTGGCTTCCGGATCGACCGCGAGGCTGACCACCCGCAAGGGATAGCGAATGGCGGTTTTCTTCACAGTCATGCCTTTCACTGACTCCGCAAGTTCAAGATCCAGCCAAACCACCCATACCCCAGGCGCGAGCACGTCTACCCGGCGTTCTTCGTATCCGTGCCCGGCGATCTCATGCACCCCACGGACGCGGGAAGCCAGTTCGCCCTGTCGCCCTTTCTGTTTCAGATCATCCATGAGATCCGCCCGGTAGCGCGGCGTGACATAGGGAGAAATCCGGAAGATGGCCTGGCCATAGTCCTTCGCCCCGTCATTGGGCCAGCGGTTGAGCTGCTGGAAGATGTAATAGGCAAAGGCATACACATTGGCCGCCGGCACTTCATTGACCGCAAGCGTCGCCCCCGAGCGCAGATCCGGTGGAACATGAACAGTCAATTGCTTCGGTGCCTGACTCCAGCCAAACCAGAGGATCAGAATGACGACGAACTGGAGACCGATCACCACCCACAGTGAACGCAGGTGGGCGCGAACGTTATCGATCTCGGTGCGGTAACGTCGCATATCAGTGCTCTACCCGAGTGATCACTGCGAGTTCAGTTAGCTTGTCAACGGCTACGGCAAGGCGCGCCTCGCAGGCAATGGCCATTCCCTTGGCAAGAGGCGGAACGCGGTCCGTGGGCGTTGACAAGCTAACCCGCAGGGCGTCCCTGTGGTGCCCCGTATCTACGTTCCTGTGCTCGGTAATGGGATGGCCATTGCCTTCGCACAGCGCCTTGCTGCGGAACACCACAGGGACGCTGAATCCGTAATGATCACTTGGGTAGAGCACTTGTCCTCCCGATATCCCAGGCGCCACTACGCCGGATAAACGGCGAGCGGCGCAAACCATGGTCCGACAACCAGATGGCAATCTGTTGCTGGTAATAGCCATCCGGTCGGCCGCGCTTCAGGCGCTGGAACAGTCCCGCCATCACGATGACAGTTCCCACGACACCGACACCGGCCATGCCGAACCCCATGGTGACCGCGCCCATCAAACCCGCCAGGAGGAGGCTAACGGGTAACCAGATGAGCGCGGCCACACCCACGATGATGCCCAGCTCGGACGACGAACAGCCCTTGAAGATCGCCGGTTCCACATTGAGCCGGTCGGCCAGAATGTCGTCACGATCCGACATCGATTAGATGACGCCCGCGGCTTCTGTGAGCAGGTAGCTGGCAAAGATCAGTACGATCGCACCGACGATGCCGAGCACACCCACTTCGGCCCATTCGGCTTTACCCTGACGGGCCTCGTTAAACTTGGCGAAACCGAGATAGGCAATCCACAGGAAACCAAGTACGGCGATCGCCAGTCCGAGGACCAAACCGCCATCCTTGATGTAACCGGAAATGAGCGCGATCCAGTCACCGGCCGCTGGCGCGGTACTGGGTGCGACTGGCGTCGGCAGCGCCGCCCACACCGATTGAGTTGCCGAGACTGCCAGCAACCCGATTGCGGTTGCCGCCCGTTTTACTGATTTCTTCATCATTGCTTTCTCTCCGAGGTAACGGGGTTGCCCCCTGTTATGAATACCGGGGAACTCCCCGAACCCCTGCGGCAATGGCCAACGGCCGCTACCGCAGATAAAAACCCAACACCATGAGTACGATGCTGGCGCGCAGCGTTGCCCAAATCACATCGAACAAAACGACCTGCCCGTTCTGCCAGGCACGGAAGGTGCCCAGCGTGACCCAAATGACCCAGACGAAGGCCAGCACCAACACGACCGATGCGATACCGGTGAGCAGAGTCGCCGGTGTAAAACCGGAACCAGCTTGGAATGCCGTGTTTTGGGCCGCCGTCATGATCCGTACTCCTTCAAGAGGCTATTGCCGTGTTCAGCGTTTCTGTAGTGTTCCGCGGCAAGGCGCAGTGTGCAGGCAATGGCCCGGGTCCTTGTCAAACACTGCAACGCCGCTGCGGGATACCACAGGAGCGCCCGAAGGGTTGGCCTGTCAGCGCCCATGACCGCGTTACGCCTCTTGCAAAGGACGATGACCATTCGCTGCGAGGCGTGCCTTGTCATGAACGCTGACATGCCAACTGAACACGGCAATAGCCTCTTGAAGGAGTACCAACTCACCGGCGGTAATCGCCACGCAGTGGCGGGAATGTCCGGGGTTCTGAACGCGGGGTATCGATGTGCTCTTGAATCCCGAGTCGAATGCGGTCGAGGTCCTGGCGCAGCCAGTCATACTGGAAGCTAACACGGGCATCCGGATTGGCTTGCGAAGCCGCCTCCGTGATCAGTGGATCAATGGCCTGAAGTTCGTGGATGATTCTGGCCAACACTGCTCGTTCGCCGTCTGCATCGGCGACGACAAACTGAACCGGCAGAGCTGCACCAAGCAAGCCAACAATTAGAAACTGGGTAATTCGCATCGATGTCCTCCCCGTGTTGCGCATGAGGCGCAGAATGAGGGATTGGGGAAGGACTAGCTATGGGAAATCAAATCATAAAGTGTCGTGGTTAATCCCACCCTTCATCTATTTCATATTTCGTTAACAGCTCCTTGAAAAATGCTGCAAAAGTCATTTTTCTATGCTGCATGGCGGCATTCAGCCCCAAATCTGTGCGCTGTAAATATCGTCATAACTATTAACCTTGACCGGCTGAACGCCTACGCCTTTTAAGAAAAATAGTTTCCCCGAGCCGTCCTTTTCGTTGGTGTGGACATACCATGCCTTTTTTGACCTATCAGGGAATTTCTTGAAATAGCGTGCACGCTCAATCAAAAGCCATCTGAAAAACACTTCATTTTCTTCCAATGCCAAGCCAAATATAAGCAAGGGCGAGTTGAATATGATATGCACCCATGTATTCTTACCCGCCCAGTTATCCGGGCTTTTTCCGGAAAACAGCCTGCGATCCTTGCCCCTATGAAGCCAAGCCCGGGCTCTACCTACCGAGCCCATATAATGCGAAAGACCAAGGCGAATGCTACGGTGATAGTGCTCCATACCGTTGATATGCCATATCCCAAAGCCATCACATGGGTTTGTCAGTGGATTGTTGTTATCTCCGTAATAGCTTGTCCATGGGTAGTAATCGGTAAATCCCTTTGCGGTTGTTCGTAGGAGCTCACATTCTACGGCATTGCCCAGTACATTCTCGAAATTAGTGGTCAGGATCGGTGCTCTAGCATCCTTGGCCCATTTTGCAATATGGCGGTGATGGTCCCGAGGCTTCCATCCAGCCATGATTTCGCAAAAATCCTTTTGTAAGCTTAGTCCGGATATCTTTGATCCGGATTTGAGCTCCAGCACATCATAAAATTCCGTTAGCGAAATACCAGCGGGGATGTTTCCTGTTCCGGTGTGATACTTCCGGGCAAGCTTGCGCAGCAGTGCTTCCCAGGAATTGCTAGTTGAGCTGGAGTCATAGCGGTTGATGCCATTACCAATAATCAGGGCAATATCGGAGCTGTTGCGATTTAAAAGAGATCTCATATCCATAAAATCAAGTCCAACATAGATATGGCCTGCCATTCAAGAGCATTTTGATATATGACGTGGCCTAGACCTGTGCCAGCGAGTATGTCATATCCCCCCCGGGATCCCATTGAGTTAGGAGCCAACTAGGCTCCTAACAACCCAGACTAGGTTTTCACCGCTGGTGACAACCTGAAAGGGGATATTGGCTCCCACTTCATGGATTACCTCTCAACCAGGACGTGGAGATTTCCATTTCCATCTTGGCAGAACCATGGACCAGCCATGTACCGATTGGATGCCGCCACCGCTTGCGCCTGTAAACCACGCCCACTGTGTCGCCAGTGGATTACGACCAAGGGGGCTCCTTGGATGCATATGATTCCTGTGCAAATAATGTTACGATTCATGTGGTTAATAACAAGGATCATAGACAGATTCAGCCTAAGGGAACGACGATGAGCCTCCTGGATAACATCCTAAAATGGGCACAGACACTCCCCAATTGGCAGCGTGATACTGCACGTCGATTGTTGCAGCGCGAAGAAGGGTTGTCTGATGAAGATTATGCCGAACTTTATTCTCTGCTTAAGGCTGAGCATGGCCTGCCCAATCCAGACAACCTGACCCCCGAACCACTGGCAGCTAGTCATTTGCCTACTAGCATTCAAACCGGCCAAACCGTGATCTTGAAGGAGATCAGTAATTTAACCTATGTAAACCGCATTGCGTCGGATCAACCCCTAGCTTTTTCACAAACGGGAATGACCGTCATTTATGGCGGGAATGGCTCAGGAAAATCGGGATATGTCCGGGTGATGAAACAGGCCTGCCGCTGCCGTGACCAATCAGAAAGGGTTTATCCAAACGCCAATGATGTGGCATCGACGCATAAAACCCCGACAGCAAGATTCAAAATAGAAAATAATGGCAATACCCATAAAATCGATTGGGAGCAGGATTGTGTACCCGATGAACTGCTTTCGAGCATATCTGTGTTTGATTCTCGTTGTGCCAGATCATATCTCACGGCTGAGCAGGATGTTGCCTATCTGCCCTATGGTTTGGATATTGTAGAAAATATGGCAAGGGATGTTATTCCTGAATTGGAGCGCCGCCTTTCGGCAGAAATCAGTGCCATTGATACAAATACCTACGTCTTTAATCATCTGACAGGTAAAACCAAGGTAGGCGCTCTCATCTCAAAGCTTAGCGCCAGAACCAACCCTAAAACCGTTGACGCGCTTGCTACTTTATCGGATGAAGAAGAAACAAGGATTGATGCACTAGGTAAGGCACTCGCAGAATCTGATCCAATCACCAAAGCAGGTGATTTCAAGCGATTTGTCTCACGGCTAAAAACTCTGGCTGAAAATATTAAAAAAGTAAGCCTGTGGGTTAATGCTGATGCAGTCACAAGATTAAAAAAACTTGATGATGAGATGGTCACGGCAGAGCTAGCAGAAAAAAATGCTGCGATTGCTCTCCAGTCAGGTGAGGAATTATTGCCTGGAACGGGTGAGCCACTATGGAAGGCTTTGTTTGAGGCGGCCAGAAAATATTCAACTGAGGCCGCATATCCAGAACATGAGTTTCCCCATACCGCTGATGATGCGCTGTGTCCTTTATGCCAATCACCACTGGATGAGGCAGGAGAGAGGCTAAAACGCTTTGAGCAATATATAAAAGATGATGTTGCCAAAACCGCCAGTGAAAAGCGGGCGAATTTAGCTGCTATCCGCAAGAAAATAGAAAATGCCAATCTCAAAGTTGCCCTGGATCAGGAATTATCCGATGAAATAGATCAACTTGATGGCGATATAGTGCAGGCTATAAAAGAATATCAAGCCAGCATTGATGCAAAAAGACAATGGATGCTTAGCGCTCTTGATAGCCATGACTGGGATAATCCACCTAATCTGTCAGATAGCCCGTATCAGATCCTGCGTAAATTAGCAGCTCAAAAGCTCCGCGAAGCACGCACCTTCCTAAAAGCAGCGGACGCGGATCATAAAAAAAAGCTGGAGCAGGAACATGACGAACTAGTTGCACGGAATAATTTACAAAAATCACTACAGGCCGTGCTTGATCTGATCGAGCGCATGAAAAAAGTCGCAGCGCTCAAGAAATGCAAGAATGATCTTAAAACAAAACCTATCTCTGATAAATCCAAAGAATTTGCTAGTGAGGCAGTAACAAAAGAGCTTAAAGCGGCTCTAGATCGAGAGTTTTCAAATCTTGAAGTCGGCCACATAAAAACCAAGCTCAAAGAAAGAAATGTCAAGGGGAAGATATTTCATCAGCTTTTATTGGAGATGCCGACCAATCGCAATATTGATGAGATATTAAGTGAGGGTGAGCAGCGCGCTATTGCTCTTGGAGCATTTTTGGCCGAGCTGTCTTTAGCAGATCATTCCTGCGGGATAGTGTTTGATGACCCAGTGTCATCGCTTGATCACTGGCGCAGGCAACATGTTGCTCGCCGTTTGGTAGAAGAAGCAAAAAAGCGGCAGGTAATCATCTTTACCCATGATACATCCTTTCTTGGTCAACTCCGTGACGAGATTGATAGCAAGAAACTGGATCACAAGATCTGTTTCCTGGAATGGAAGGGGCAATATGCCGGTAATGTCTGTGATGGCCTTCCATGGGGACATTCGAGCTATAAGGAGCGCATTGACGCTCTTGAGAAAATGCATAAAAACTTAGTGAAAAAGCCCTGGCCGCAGTATCCCAATGAAGAAGATGCCGCTGATATGCTCAAAGCATATGATCGTATGCGTGCGGCTATCGAGCGTGTAATTCAAGATGTAGTTTTTAATGGCGTGGTCAGACGTTATCGGGATTGGATCAATATTGGTAGCCTCAAGGGTGTTGTTGGGTTTGATGATGCGGAGTGCGACGAGATTAACAGGCTCTACCAACGCTGCAATGATCTGGTCGATGCTCATGATCCATCTTCCGCCAAAAACATTTCTGTCCCCACTGTCACGGAGCTAGGCAAGGATATCGAAGACCTCAAATCTGTCATCGAAACCATTCAAAACCGCAGAAAAGCAAGTAAAACCACGACGCCGTGATTACGGTAGGTGTATACATCTATACATCTATACATCACCGTCAACATGAATAGTTCTGACATTCCTTAGAAAAATTCTTCCGTTGGTTATCAGGATCCTAAAGATATTTCTTAAACGTACTGGCCGTTACCGCCACCGTCAGGGCAAACAATGTCGCAAACGGCAGAACGACGAATGTCGGATGCAGACTGAATGGCAAGGCGAGATAAGTTACCCAGGTCAGGATGACTAGCGGGAGCGCCGCCTTCTTTGCGTAGTGGTAGACGAAAGAACTTTCACGCCCCCCACCCCATCGGCGTAGATCGCGCTGCACCAGCCCGTCAACGAGCGCGACCAGACTGAACAACATGAAAATCGGCATCGCCAGGGTGAGGATTGCCAAGCGCACCGAGAACACTTGGGTCACCTGCATCATGGCGATGACATACTCTGCTACGGGCTTGTAGATCTTGTGCAGCGTTGGCCTGATGCCCTGCTCGTACTTCAGCGGTTGCGGCGACACCCAGCGAATAAAATCAACAAACCGGGTCACCTCGAACAGATAGTGGTAGGTATTGTCTGCGAACCGTTTGGCGAACTGAGCAGGATCGGATGTGATGACGCTACGTCGAAAATCGTTATCGAGATAACTGATCTCTGTGGCCAGCATGGTACGACTGTGATCGATTCCTTCATCCGGCCACCAGAGCACCATGCCGGCCCATTCGACGATGATCGAGAACAACAGCGAAAACAACAACCACTGGATGATCTTCGCGACAGCCGACAGGCTCTTCGAGAACAACCCTTGCTGAACAACCTGGCGACGTGGATCGGCAACGGCCTCAGCCATCAGAAGCCTCCGGTTCTAACTCGGGTTCGCTGACATCTGGCGCGGCTGCCCACCACGGTTCCTGAACCCGATACCAGTGATCGTTGGTGATGTAGGTTCGCTCCATTTCGTTGGCGATCTCGGTAAGCGTTTCCGGCATGTCGGCATCGGTGGCCGGCAAGGGCATACGGATCTTCCAGAGTTGCCCGCCCTCAAGAAGCGCGAAGGCCTGCCCCTTGGGCAGCATAATCAGTTCGGCCGGGGTGAGCATGGGCACCTCGGAGACACTGATGCGGTCCTCGTTGCGGGAGCTAAAATCGATTCCAGAACCGGGATCCGAGGAATCGTTGACCCCGGAGACGCTCATCAAGGTGAACACCTCGACCTTCGGTAGCTGGTTGGTGAGCATCTCGGCTGTCGCAAGCTCCTTCACTCTTAGCATGATCATGGTGTTGAAGTTGCCGGCTACCTGCCCGGCTTTCGCCCGATTGCCGATGCGCGCCTCCACGTCCGACCAGGTCTGGCTGTAGGCCGTGACCTGAAAGCCGGCACCACCGGCCTTGTTCAGTAGTGGGACGAACTCGTCACCGATCAGTTCGTTGAACTCATCGGCGTGCATGGAGATCGTCGGTGGCGTTTCGA
>Ga0256841_1001830_pt1 | contig 17560 bp, 18 predicted proteins | sample 356308metaG_FD_185971 | JGI IMG/M metagenome (GOLD analysis project Ga0256841, IMG submission 185971) | Hydrothermal vent microbial communities from Mid Atlantic Ridge, Atlantic Ocean - 356-308 | ecosystem: Environmental > Aquatic > Marine > Hydrothermal vents | place: Atlantic Ocean: Mid... | reverse complement strand
GGTAAAAAAGCGCGTATTAGAGAAAAAAGAACGAAGAAAGATTAGTCAGTTAAAAAAATTTATCGATTTTTTTAAAAAACGTCAAGACATATATAGTACTTGACGTTTTTTTATGGAAATTATTTTTTTATTCGAATTGGAAGGTATTTCTGAATTAAAAAAATAATCCTTTTATTTTAAAAAATTTATTTTTATTTTTTATTTAATTTAACGTGGGGGCGATTTAATAAATTTGTTTGTATTTTACATATTTATAGAATCTTGCTTAGGTTTATTTATTGATTTCATATTATTTATCATTTTATATTCTATATTTTCATTTGCGCCTTCATTAGCTAGAACATTCAATAGAATTTTTTTATTGAAATATTTAATGAAAAATATTTTGGAATTGTGTTTTAATTAATCTATTGCAAATCAATTATATATTTATTTACAAACGATTACAAACGAAATTATTCGTAAGTAAATGAGTAATAACCGACTGATGGATTCTGGTCACCGTATATTTGCAATGTAATTCAAAAAGAATCACAGCACGTAAAATTTAATTTATTTATTAACCTTAAAAATTTATTATTATGAGTACATTACAAAACAAAGTTCAATTAATCGGACATGTGGGACAAACTCCCGAAATCAAAAAATTTGATAATGGTAAAAAAATGGCCAGATTTTCTTTAGCTACCAATGATGTTTATTTCAATGGAAAGGGAGAAAAAGTAGAACAAACCTATTGGCATAATTTGGTAGCATGGGGAAAAACAGCAGAATTGATTGAAAATTATGTTGATAAAGGCAAACAAATTGCCGTTGAAGGAAAATTGGTCAATCGTTCTTATGAAACCGAAAAAGGCGAAAAACGTTTTATCTCGGAAGTTTCCATAAATGAAATTATGTTTTTATCTAAAAATTAATTTCTCATTTTATGTAACAAAAGAGGGCGCCAGCTAGCTGGCGCCCTCTTTTGTTTAATTAAATATAATATTAACATGAGTTCGACATAAGAAAAAATTATTTATTTTTCTTGGAATCGGACATTTCTTTTGCCAAAAGAACTGCATTATAAAGATTTACAATTCCGCCGGATTTGCTTAAATCAGAAAAAGGAACTAGTTCCGGTTTTCCTTTATAATCATCCTCTTCTGGTTTAATGACCAAATGTTGAGGTTTTAAGGCAGAGTTCATAATTACTTTTTTTACTTCTGCAGCGGTTAAATTAGGGAATCTTGAGCGAATTACCGCTGCTACTCCGGCTACATCAGGAGAAGCCATGGAGGTTCCTTGCAAAAATTTATATTCTCCAAAAGGAACCGTGGCATAGATTTTCATTCCGGGTGAAAAGATATCAACGGTTGTTTTTCCATAGTTACTAAAAGGAGCTACCATATCTGCTCCATAATCGGGTCCTATAGCTCCCACATTCAAGAAGTTATCTGAAATTTCTTTTCCGGGAACATCTCCATCATTAGGATAACTCATTTTATCACCATATTTGTCCATATCTTTTCCATCGTTTCCTGCAGCATTTACAATCAAAACATCATGGTCTGCAGCATATTTAATCGCATCCCAAACCCAATCTTTATGTGGAGAATAATATTTTCCAAAACTTGTATTTATAACCTTGGCGCCATTATCTACAGCATAACGCAAAGCCAAAGCGACATCTTTATCGTATTCATCACCATCGGGGACGGCTCTTACAGACATGATTTTTACATGGTCGGCAACACCGTCTCCTCCTATTCCATTATGACGTATTTGTCCGATGATTCCTGCAACATGCGTAGCGTGTAGTTCATCTTTATTTGGTGGAATTACATTGGGATTTCCATAATTTCTATCATTAAAATCATCGGGATTATCACCTTGGATACGTCCGTTAAAATTGATATTCAAATTGTATTTTAATTGACCATCTACATAGTTTTGAAATTCTTTAATATAATCTCCCAGCCCTTTAAGATATACTTGTTTGGCTTTGATTACTTCAGGATTGGTGGTTTTGAATTCTTTAACAGATTTTTTGGTAAGTTTGTCTGTTTTCATGGCATTTTTAAGCGTTGTCTGAGTTTTATTCCACATCATTTTGTAGAAATTCAAACGCTGTTCAAGTTCTTTTGCATGTGCCAATTTTTTTGCCAAATCTTTTTCTGCTCGTTGATACATCTTGAACATTTCTCTATCTTTTTCAGGAATATCTGCGATGCTTTTGTCTTTCCATTGTTTACGATATTTGGCGACAATACGAGTAAGTTCCAATTGTTCTGGTCCAGCCATTTTACCATCCTTGCTTCCTAAGAAATTCCAACCGTGTATATCATCAACATAACCATTATGATCATCGTCGATTCCATTTCCGGGGATTTCATCTTTATTGGTCCAAATTACCGTTTTCAAATCGGGATGATTAATATCCATACCTGCATCCACTACTGCTACAATCACATCAGTTGCAGGTAAATCTTTGAGAACTGTTTCATAAGCTTTTTCGGTGCTCATGCCGGGCATAAAACTATCAAAAGGATTGGTATGTTGCCAATTTTTTAATTTTTTACCTTCAAAAACCGTAACAAATTGTTGAGGTAAGGGCTCATATTTTTTTATGGAATTGGTTTGTGTTTGTTGGTTTGTAGTTGATTTTACTACTTTTTTTCCAGTGGCACAACTCATTAGAGTCAATCCGGAAAATATTGCAATACTTAAAAATTTAAAATGTTTCATAATTTTCTATTGTTTCTAATTAAAAATTTCTTCAAAGGTATAAACTTTATCCAAACGAGGACCTTTTTCTGTTTGTTTCAGAGTGCAAATTTCATGGTAAGGATCGTGTTCCAAAACTAAGAACCAATTTTCATCGGTGGCTTTATTAAAAATTTCCTGACGTTCATCCATTGTAATCAAAGGGCGGGTATCGTATCCCATAACGTAAGGCAAAGGGATGTGTCCGGTTGTGGGCAGCAAATCAGCCATAAAAACCAATGTTTTTCCTTGATATTGAAGTTTTGGCAACATTTGTTTTTCGGTATGTCCATCGACAAAAATAATATCAAATTTCAGATCTTTACTAAAAATTTCTCTTCCTTTTTTAGGAGTATCAATAAAATTTAATTGCCCACTTTCTTCAATAGGTAGGATATTTTCTTTTAGAAAACTTGCTTTTTCTCTTGGATTGGGATTAACTGCCCAATCCCAGTGTTTTGCATTGGACCAAAATTTGGCATTTTTGAAAGCAGGCTCATAAAATCCTTGGTCATTTCTGATAATGGAACCGCCACAATGGTCAAAATGCAAATGGGTCATAAAGACATCGGTGATATCATTGCGATGAAATCCATATTTTTTCAAGGTTTCATCAAAGGAGTTTAGATTGGCAGGTTTGTAATAACCAAAGAATTTATCGGATTGTTTATTTCCCATTCCGGTATCTACCAATACCAGTTGATTTCCTTCTTCAATCAAGATACTTCTTGTAGTCATATCTATCAAATTATCATTGTCAGCGGGATTGGTTCTTTGCCAAATAACTTTAGGGACAACACCAAACATGGCACCACCATCGAGTTTAAAATCCTGATGAATAATGGGATATATTTTCATAAATATTCTATAAATTTATATTTGGTAACAAAAATAAAGCATTGTTTGACAAAAACCTATATTTTTTAGTTATTTTTAGCACCTTGTGCAATCCATTGTTTTATAAGATTCACTTGATTGGTGCTCAAACTTCCGCCAAGAGGCATATTACTTCCATATGTTCCTGAACCATCTATTTTTTTGTATAAAACCGAATTTTCCGGTTCATTGGGCACAACTCTTTTAGCGGAATAACCCGAAGCATTGATATTTACCAATTGATTATATGAATTTCCCGATGTTAAATTCAAATTTCCTGACGAAGGGTGACAAGAAATACAATTTGAATCGAAGATTGGTTGAATATCATTGACAAAACTGACTTCCGTTGCTTCTTGTTCGGGGATTACTGGACCTTCGTCTTTCTTGCAAGACTGAAGTGTTGCAGCAATAAGCAATATTGTCAATAATTTATTGATTTTCATAATTTTATATTTTTTAAAAATAGCGAATTAAATTAAATCCTAACATAAATCCATCTTTATGTTTTAAACTTTTGGTTGTAAGAATATTTTGAGCCAAAATTCTATCTGTATTGGTAATGGTAATCTGAAAAATATGGTTTCCACTACTTGCAACTTCATAAGCAAATGATATAGGCATGGTATGTTTATGTGTGTTGGGTGTTATCTCAAAATCTATTGCCGAAAGCAATCCGGTTTTAAATCTTAAGCTAATAGGTAAAGCTAAAACATAAGCTTTGTCTCCTACCGGATGTAAATTCAACCAAATCAATTCTGCACCTGCTTGTCCGCTAAACCACTGATTGAATTTTCTTGAAAAAAGAATCTGTGTGTCATAATGTAAACGATACATCCATTCATACTTGAATTTTTCTCCATTTGCTAATTTAGTTCCTTCGGGATATTGGGGTTCTTTTTCGGTGGTAATTGCTATATTTTCATAAACTGCAAAACTCAAGGGGAATTTTTCGGATTGATTAAAAATTTTATATTTTCCACTTATATCATAATATTTTCCATAACGTGTTCGTCCTATTTCTATATACATTTTCTTATTCAATGGAATTTGAAAACCAAAACGAATATTTGCTGCCAAATCCAATCCCATAAAATTGGTGATAAATTCTTGATTGAGTTTGGTTGCTCCAAAACGATGTTGAATAACAAGCCCAAAACCTTTGGGACGTATGATATGTGTTGTTTGATTATTGATAAGCTCTGTAAAAGAAAAGCTTTCGGATTTGTAAGTTTTTATGGTATCTGAAGAAGAATTTTTGTTTTTAAAAGTTCTCAAGTAATTAATGACCGACCAGCGTTGTTCCTCAGATAACATATTTTTATAGGATGCCATCATACCTTTTCCTTCGGAAAGTTTCCAAAAAATTTCACCATCAGTTTGTCGGGAAAATTTTTTTGAAGTAAAATCCGCAGGTGGTGGTATCAAAGTTTTTATCATTACCGGATCCCCTCTTCCATCTACTCCATGGCAACTTTTGCATAAATTATTATATATTTTTTGCCCCTTTTCAATGCTGGTTTTATTTCCTGAAAAAGGATTTTTAACATTTTTTGCTTTCTCCGGTGCTTGCCACGATTGTGCAAAAAAGGTAGAAATAAAAAATAAAAATAAATAGGATAATGTTGCTTTCATTAATAATATTGATTAATTTTTATGTTAATTCCGTGTAACATTCCTCAAATTATCAATAGCTTTCAAAGGATTTTCATGATGAAAAATATAACTGGCGGCAACCAAAATATCTGCTCCGGCTTCAATAATTTTCTTAGCATTTTTATCATGAACTCCGCCATCAACTTCAATCAAAGCTTTGGAACCGGTTTGTTGAATTAGTTCTTTGGTCTCTTGTATTTTTCGATAAGTATGCTCAATAAAACTTTGGCCACTAAATCCGGGATTTACACTCATAATCAATACCAAATCCAACTCTTGGATAATATCCTTTAACAAGAGAACAGGTGTATGCGGATTAATTGCTACTCCTGCTTTCATTCCAATTTTTTTTATCAAATCAATTGTGCGGTGCAAATGAATTTGGGTTTCGTAATGGACCGTCAATACATCAACACCTATTAATTTAAAATTGTGTATATACCGTTCGGGTTTTTCAATCATCAGATGGGCATCAAAAACTTTATCGGTCAGTTTTCGAATACTTTTAATAACCGGCATTCCAAACGATATGTTTGGGACAAAATTTCCATCCATAATATCCAAATGAATCCATTCTGCCGAACTATTATTGATCTGATGAATGGCTTTCCACAAATCGGAGAAATCAGCAGATAGAATGGAAGGAGAAATAATAGGTTTGGACATAAATTTTAATTTTATGCTAAAATACAAATTTTTAATCAATCGGTTTCATTTTTGTTTATTTTTGCGATAGCAATAAGAATATTTTATTTATGAATTTTATCCTTGTAGATTTTTCTAAATTTAAAGAAAATCTTCTTCCCCTAACTTATTTTCGTCCGGTTTCGGGGATTCTTTCCGGAATCATGACTTTAAAAGAAAAATGGGAGTTTTTTTTAAATCAAAGCTGTTCTTATTTGACAGAACCTTATCTACAAGAAAAATATCCGGTGCAGTATGAAGATGAAAATATTTACATCAATCCTGTTTTTTTCCCGAATAAAAATTTGATAAAAATTATTCAAAATCTAAAAAAAGGAGAAAAACTGATAGCCCAAAACAAAACCATTGCCATACACGCAGGAGAATCATCCCTACAAGAATTGGAAAATACTGATTTTAAGGAAATTAATTATGAATATGTTGTCGATGGTATTTTTAGTTTACCGGATATTTTCAAGAAAAACTCTCAACAGATTATTTCAGATTTTAATTTATTATTCCATAAGCAAAATCCTTTAAATTTATTGAGTAAAACAAATACAATAATTGGCAAAGAACCTATTTTCTTGAACTCCGGTGCACAAGTGGAAGCCAGTATCTTCAATAGCCAAGAGGGACCAATTTATATTGGAAAAAATGTCAAAATTTTAGAAGGAAGTATGCTTCGGGGACCTTTGGCTATTTTGGATGATTCCGTAATAAAAATGGGAGCTAAAATATATGGAGGGACAAGTATAGGAAAAAGTTGCAAAGTTGGAGGTGAAATTAAAGAAGTTGTATTTTTTGGAAATTCCAACAAAGGACATGATGGGTATCTAGGCGATTCGGTTATTGGTGAATGGTGTAATCTTGGGGCGGATACCAATAATTCCAATCTTAAAAATAATTATTCAAATGTAAAACTTTGGAACTATTCTCAAAAAGATTTTGTGGATACCGGTATTCAATTTTGTGGTTTGATAATGGGCGATCATTCCAAATCCGGCATTTCCACCATGTTTAATACCGGCACCGTTGTTGGTGTAAATTCTAATATTTTCGGCAGTGGATTTCAGCCAAAATACATTCCTTCTTTTCAATGGGGCGGAGAAAAAAAATTTGTAGATTATAAATTTGAAAAAGCCATGGAAGTTGCACAAGCAGTGATGGGCAGAAGAAATATAAAATTTGATGAGATTGAGAAGCGTTTATTTATCAAGGTTTATAATAAAGTTCAAAATATAGAAAAAAATATAAAATAAAAAATTATGTGCGGTATTGTTGGTTATATTGGTTTAAGAAATGCATTTCCAGTCATTATAAACGGGTTAAAGCGTTTGGAATATCGAGGGTATGATAGTGCAGGAATGGCATTGTATCACCAAGATCTGCAAGTCAAAAAAACCAAAGGAAAAGTGAAAAATTTGGAAGAATTATTCATAAATGATAAAGAGAAAATGGGTTCAATCGGACTGGGTCATACCCGTTGGGCTACGCACGGGGAACCCAATGATATCAATGCACATCCACATATTTCCAATTCAGGTAATCTGGTTATTGTTCACAATGGAATTATTGAAAATTATGAATCTATCAAACAAATGCTTTTGAAAAAAGGATTTCATTTTCAATCCGAAACTGACACTGAGGTTCTGATCAATTTGATTGAAGATATTATGCTTGAAGAAAAGGTTAAATTAGGAAAAGCTATTCAAATTGCTTTGAATCAAGTAATAGGTGCCTATGCCATTGTTGTATTTGATAAAAACAATCCAGATGAAATTGTCATGGCACGTTTGGGAAGTCCTTTGGCTATTGGAATTGGTGAAGAGGAATATTTCATTGCTTCGGATGCAACTCCTTTTATAGAATATACAAAAAATGCACTCTATTTGGATGATGAACAAATGGCCATCATTAAAAAGGGAAGCAAACCTGAAGTTCGTAACATCAAAGATGACAGTATTATTGCCCCTTATATTCAAGAATTACAATTGAGTTTGGACCAAATTGAAAAAGGTGGTTTTGACCATTTTATGCTAAAAGAAATATTTGAGCAACCCAATGTGTTGAAAGATACCATGCGCGGACGGGTTTTATCCGAAAAAAATATGATTAAACTCTCGGGTATCGATAATCATTTGAATAAATTTTTAAATGCAGATCGAATTATTATGATTGGTGCCGGAACTTCATGGCATGCAGGCTTGGTTGGGGAATACTTATTTGAGGAATTGGCACGTATTCCGGTGGAAGTAGAATACAGTTCGGAATTTCGTTATAGAAATCCCATCATCAAAGAAAATGATATTGTAATTCCTATTTCACAATCCGGAGAAACTGCCGATACCTTGGCTGCTATAAAACTATCAAAAGAAAAAGGTGCATTTATTTATGGAGTATGTAATGTGGTCGGCTCTTCAATTCCACGTGAATCGGATAGCGGGACGTATACACATGCGGGACCTGAAATCGGTGTGGCTTCCACCAAAGCTTTTACAACACAGGTGAATGTTTTGACAATGATGGCTCTAAAATTGGGAAAAGAAAAAGGAACTGTTTCTATTAATGACTTCAATAAATATCTTAATGAATTGGAAAATATGCCTGTTAAAATTGAAAAAGTTTTAGAAAATGATTTATACATACAGCAAATAGCGCGTCATTATAAGGATGCTACCAATTTCTTATATCTGGGGCGTGGATTTAATTTTCCTGTTGCTTTGGAAGGCGCTTTAAAGTTAAAAGAAATCTCTTACATTCATGCCGAAGGTTATCCTGCAGCAGAAATGAAACATGGTCCTATTGCATTGATTGACAAAAATATGCCGGTGGTTGTAATTGCTACCAAAAAAGGTCAATATGAAAAAATAATCAGTAATATCCAAGAAATAAAATCCAGAAAAGGAAAAATAATAGCAATAGTTACCGAAGGTGATGTGCAAGTAAAATCACTTGCTGACCATGTGATAGAAATACCGGAAACACTAGAACCTCTGTCTCCATTATTGACTACCATTCCCTTGCAATTATTGTCTTATCATATTGCAGTGATGAGAGGTTGTGAAGTAGACCAACCGCGTAATTTGGCTAAATCGGTAACGGTGGAATAAAATTTATTTAAAAAAAAGTTATTTTTACTTCTTAAAAAACAAATAAAATTTTTAATAATGAAAGTTCAAATCATCAATAAGTCTAGGCATCCGCTACCTCATTATGCCACCGAACAATCTGCAGGTATGGATTTGCGTGCCAATTTAGATAATCCTATTATTCTAAAACCCATGGAACGAAAAATCATACCTACCGGTTTATATATTGCACTACCTGACGGCTATGAAGCTCAAATACGTCCGCGCAGCGGATTGGCTATTAAACATGGCATTACATTAGTGAATACTCCCGGAACCATTGATGCGGATTATCGTGGTGAAATCGGTATTATTATGATCAATCTCTCCGATGAAGACTTTGAAATAAAAGATGGCGAACGAATTGCACAGATGGTCATCAATAAATATGAAAAAATTGATTGGCAACCGGTAAATTCCTTGGATAAAACCCAAAGAGGAAGTGGTGGGTTTGGCAGTACCGGACAATAAATTATAAGATTCCTACTGGTCTTATTAGATTTACATTAGAAAATTAATGTAAATTTGTAAAAAAGCTAAAAAAAGAACTATGGAAGTTGTTTGGTATGCCATATTATTTATTTTATTGGGCACTTATATTCTGCTTGATGGATATGATTTGGGAACCGGCGTAGTATATTTATTTTTTGCCGATAATCTCGAAGAAAAGAAAAAAACCATCAAAAGTATCCGATCGGTATGGGATGCTAATGAAGTTTGGTTATTTGCTTTCATAACCATTTTATATTTGGTTTTTCCTAAATTTGCTCATCTGATTTTTAATGAATTCGGAGGGTATATTTTATTATTTATTCTTTTTCTCCTTCTTAAAACATTGGCTTTTAATCTAATGCTAACTTTCCGGAAGAAAAACATTAAAGATATATTCGGTTTTTTCTATGGTTTTTTTAATATGATGCTAATTGTTTTTATTTCCTTGATTTTAGCCAATATTTTACGTGGAATTTATCCGGATAGTGAAAAAGATTTGAGGTTTGTCAGCGAAAGTTTTTCTCCCTTTACTTCACATCAAGGAATTTTTGATTGGTTTACAGTATTAACGACCTCTATTATTTTTATTACCATTTTGATACACGGAATGGGTTGGGTAATACTAAAAAATAAAGGTGCTTTCAATCGAAAACTTAAAATACAAATTCAGAGATTGTCTATTATTTTATTGATTTTAAGTGTTATTTTTGTAGGATTATGGTATTATATTCATCCCGATATTTATAAAAATTATTTCAAGTTTCCATTCTTGTTTATCCTTCCTTTTTTATATTTTTCTTCTATTTTCGGGCTAATAGCAATCAGAACCTATCAAGAAGAAAATAAGGGATTCATTTTATCAACAAACTTGATTATTTTTGGACTATTAAGCGTTTTTTCTGCTGTTTTTCCTCAATTGAGTTTGAGTTTAACCTCCGAAAAAATAACCATATACAACACAGAATTTTATAATCCCGAAAAATTTTATTTTCAGGGTTGGGTTATTAGCATTGCAACACTTTTGCTTATTTATTCCATTATAATACATAAATATAACAAAGGTAAAAATGCCGAATAAAATTTACAAAAATTTAGCATTTTCTTTTAATATGCGTGATAAAAGCAAATTCCTTAATGGAAAGAATACTGTAATTTTTGGGCTTAATTTTACCAAACCAAATTATTTTTTCTTCTTAAGCTCTGCTTTTGCTTTTTGTTGATAAAGTTCTGCAGCTTTACGGGATTGATCACTTATTTTATTCATCATCACATAAAGTGTATTGAGTAAGGATTCTTTTTTACTTTTGATGCTATTTTTACTCAATTCCCAATCTGCTTGAATTCTCTTCAAAGCTTCAGTGATATTAACCGTATTTTCACCAGAATAAAAAGTTTTGTTGAGATTTTTCTGAAAATTTATTTTACAATTATTCATTTCCATTTCCAATGATGGATCTTTAATTTTGGCAACTTGCATGGCATATAATAAAGTCAGTTGCTGTGCCAACAATTCCATATCATTGGAAGCTTGCTGATAATCAATAATTTTGATATGATTGGTTTGTTTAATCTTATCAATGAGTTGATTGGAAGTCTCAACAAAATTTCTAAGCTTTGTCAATAGCCCCTCCATTTTTTTTCTTTCGGGTTTTTGTAATGCCAAAACTCTCAATTTTTTCCATTGAGTTTTGAGTTTTTTCAATTGTGGTTTGATGTCTTTATATTCATTAGCGTAAATTTCCAAAGTAAGTATGGCTTTTTCGCCATTGGACAGATTATTGTCATTTTCTTTGGCAACAAAACCGGATTTTAATCCCCGATACAAATAATCTTTGGCTATTCTAACGCCACTTGTTCTAATATCCAATGCAGCTTTCATGGCATCCGAGACGTCAATTTCTTGTCCATATTGTGCAAAAATCGGGAATTGTATCAATATTAGTATAAGTAATGCAATTTTTTTCATTGATAAAATTTTTTTATTTCTGTTGAGATAAATAAGCCAAGAGTTTAAAACTTTTGTTTGAATAAGTTTGTAAATAAGAAAACATCAATTTGGGCTGATATGCTTTACGGTTTAATAGAACCTCAATATTTCTAACCGTTTCGCTCATATCCGAATAAAAATTTTCTTTTAATTCCTTGGCAATTTTTTTGTTTTTCAATAATTTTCTCAAATGATTTCTGATACTTTTTAAATCAGTATCAAAATATTCTTTAGCAATTTTTTCCAAATTCATTCCATTTTTTAAAACATATACAATACCTATTTTTTCCATTTCAGTTTCATCAAAAGCTACTTTTTTAATTTTTTTCATTTGCTTTTTATAATCATCGTAACCCGGAACCGTTTTTACCAATTCATCTTGAAATTCATTTAATAACTTTTGGAATTTTAAAGTTCTTTCAACCAAATTTTCAATGTTCTTATTATCATATTTAGTGATTTTCAATCTATAAATATTCCAATAATTTTGCAATTTTAAATAGCTTTTTTCAATTTTTTTATCTTTAGGCAAAATCATGGTTAATTGATTCAGATTATCATCAAACTTTGCCAAAGACATATCCATATCCTTGATGGCTTTTTGTTTAAAAACATTATTTTTTATAAATAAGAAATCTCTCAAAAAACGCAAACTGAACATTTCATTTTCAGCCATTTTTTGAACAATTTCATTGACCGGATGCTCTTCTATTTGAGCTGTTATCTTAACCGGCAATAAACTAATGAGTAAAAATAAAAATAATATGTGTTTTTTCATGTGTTGTATTTTTTATAAAGAATTAAAAAGTATTAACCATTTTCTGAATAAATCTATTTTTTATTTGACGCAAATGATAATCAATACTTACGCTCAACATAAAAATAGTTTTCGGATTTTTTTGGGTAGGATGTTCTAAATTGGATTTTAGAAAATTCCAATCGACAATAACTTGCAAAATATAGTTTCCTGCAACCGGATCATTCAATATTTTGTCACTATTATCTCGAATAAAGCTTTCGGCTTTTTGAATATTTTTTTGATATTCATGCATCAAACTTTTGCTTAAATGCAAATAATTAGCCAAATAACTCATACTAATTTTTTGTATCAATTTTCTAAAATATTGAACATCATTATACAAAGTTAAATTCTGCAATGGTAAATCATAAACTGTTTTCATGGATTCCATGAGGTCAGAAGTCAATCTATCCCAATTATTTACATCATAACTGATAGATTTAAAATCCTCATTATTCATGTTTTGTGTAACTTTTTGATTAAATTTATACCAAAAAGCTTTGATGTTTTTTAACTGATTTTTGATTTTAGGATTGGACACTGACATATCGATATTGGTCAAATTTTCTTCTATTTTTGCCATTGCAAAATCAAACTCTTGTGCGGCATCTTCTTTCATGATATTATTGATAAGAAATAGTTTGTCTTTTACCAAGGTATATCCGTAAACATTCATATCCGCAGCCATATCATATAATTTCAATTTGGGTGTATCTTCTTCAAATTGCCCCCACATGCTTAAACTGATTAATAAGAAAAAAGATAATATTGTTTTCTTCATAGACTTGTGTGTTAATTTCTAATTGTGCAAAGTTACTTAATTTTCTTATCTTAAAAAATTATTTTTTGATTAACTATCAATCTGATATATTTCTATTTTCTTTAGATGTATTGTAAATTTGTTTTATTAAATTTGAATCATTTTAAAAAAATAAAAATTTTTGAATAGCATTCTACAAAAATCAAAGACCTTGCCAAAGAGTCCGGGAGTTTATCAATTTATTGATAATCAAGGGAATATCATATATGTAGGCAAGGCAAAAAATCTCAAAAAAAGAGTTTCTTCTTATTTTACAAAAAATCAAACAGGTAAAACCAAGATATTGGTTTCCAAAATCAATGATATTAAACATATTGTAGTGGAAACCGAAACAGATGCCCTGCTTTTAGAAAATACATTAATTAAAAAACACCAACCCAAATATAATGTCATCATGAAAGATGACAAGACCTATCCATGGATTTGTATTAAAAAGGAACATTTCCCCAGAGTGTTTCTTACTCGGAATGTTATCAAAGATGGTTCGGAATACTACGGACCATATCCTTCAGTTAAAACTGCAAGAACTCTTTTGGATTTAATTCATCATTTATATCCTATAAGAAGTTGTAAATTGAACCTTAGCCCCGAAAAAATAAAAAAAAATACATACGAAGTCTGTTTGGATTACCATATCGGCATTTGCAAAGCCCCTTGTGTCGGATTTCAAGATGAAAAAGACTATGAAAAATCTATTGCACACATACGAAATATTATCAAAGGAAACTTCAAAAATTCTTTGAATTATTTTGAGCAGCAAATGCAAAAATATGCCGAACAATTGGAATTTGAAAAAGCTCAAGAGATTAAAGAAAAATTAGAATCTCTAAAAAATTACCAAGCGCGATCAACGGTTGTCAATCCAAAAATTAATAATGTAGAAGTTTATAATATTGTATCGGATGAAACCGCCGCTTATGTTAATTTTCTTCAAGTGGGGCATGGCTCTATTGTTCGCTCACACACATTGGAAATCAAAAAAAAGCTTCATGAAACCGACAAAGAAATATTGGAATTGGCTATTGTTGAAATGAGACAGCGATTTCAAGTTTTTACCCATGAAATTTATGTCCCCTTCCCTATTGATATACTAAAAGATGTAAAAAAAACCACTCCATTAAAAGGCGACAAAAAACGACTGTTGGAACTTTCTAAACGAAATGCAATATATTTTCGATTGGAAAAAATCAAACAATTACAACTTACAGATCCTGAGAAACATAGCAACCGAATCATGAAACAAATGAAAACCGATTTGCGATTGTCTGCAGAACCACGGCATATCGAATGTTTTGATAACTCCAACATCCAAGGAACAAATCCTGTGGCGGCTTGCGTTGTTTTTAAAAACGGCAAACCTAGCAAAAAAGATTACCGTCATTTTCATATCAAAACTGTAGAAGGTCCTAACGATTTTGCTTCTATGGAAGAAATCATATACCGCAGATATAAACGTTTACTTGAAAACAAACAACCACTTCCGCAATTGATAATTATTGACGGAGGTAAAGGACAACTATCTTCTGCAGTTAAAAGTTTAAAAAAACTGGGGCTTTACGGAAAAATATCTGTCATTGGGATTGCCAAAAGATTAGAAGAAATTTATTATCCGAATGATTCTATTCCGTTATATCTCGATAAAAAATCTGAGACCTTAAAAATTATCCAACGGGCAAGAGATGAAGCGCATAGGTTTGGAATTACTTTTCATCGAAAAAAAAGAATGCATCATACATTACAAACCGAATTGGAACAAATTTCAGGAATTGGTCCAAAAACCATAATCAACCTTCTTAAAAAATTTAAATCGGTAAAAAAAATTAAAGAGGCATCTATTGAAGATTTGGCTCAGGTTGTCGGAACTCACAAAGCAAACTTGATAAAAAAATATTTTTCCGAAAAAAAATGATAGTATTACATTTTCAGATAAAAATCTTTGGTAAGCTTAATATATTCTGATGTGTATTGATGACGCAATTTTTCAATAACCAATCCGTCAAGTTTCAATTTTACGATTTTTGGATAAAAAGCAATTAATATGCGTTTGACAGGACCGCTATCTTTTCCTTGCACATTGGTAATTCTTCTGGGAAACAAACCATAAGCTTGTGCTGTTTTTAGTAAGATTGTTTCTTTTGATTTTGGAAAAATCATTTGAAAACTTCCCTGCTTGTGGATATATTTTTGAACAAAAGAAAAAATATCTTCCAAAGAAAGACTGATATTTTGTCTGGCGATTTGCCGTGAAAAAGTTTTTGCACGAACATTTTCTTCAAAAAAAGGCGGATTGGAAACTATTAAATCAAATTTTCCCTCGGGTATAAAATCTTGTAAAGACTGATTGTATATTTTTATTCGACTTTTCCATGGCGAACGACGGATATTTTCTTGAGCTTGCTTGCTTGCTTTGGCGTCAATTTCAACACATTCAATTCTAGCATCCGGAAATCTCTGTGCCATCATCAAGCTGATCAATCCGTTTCCTGCACCAATATCCAATATCTTATACGGATTTTCGGTTTTTACCCAAGCACCCAACAATACTCCGTCAGTTCCAATTTTCATAGCGGCACCATCCTGACAAACATCAAATTTTTTGAAACGAAATAAATTTTTACAACTCATTATGAAGTATAAATTTCGATCAGCCCCTCAGGTGTATTAAAAATGATTTGCTTATTTTTTCTATCAACCTTTTCTATGATTTTATCTGACAAAGGAATCAGAATTTCATGTTTTTTTTCATCTTCAATCACAAAATATACTTGAGGACTTTGATCATTTACTTTGATAATTTTTCCAATATCTCCTTTGTTTTTATCTATGGCATCAAAACCAATAACTTCATGAAAATAAAATTTGTTTCCGGTTAATTCGGGTAAATCTTTTAACGGCATATAAATTTCTTTGCCTATCAAACTTTCAGCATCTTCCAAATTATTGACATCCTCAAAATCCAGACGTAAAGTGGTGGATTTGTGTAAAGTGGATTTATTCAAAAAATAAGGAACTAAGTTTCCTTGAATATCCAAAAATATAGTATCAATATTTTCATAATTTTCGGGCTCATCAGTATCGATTTTAGCCAAAAGCTCACCTTTTATTCCATATTTTTTTACAATTTTCCCCAAATAATAAGCATCATCTTTTTTCATAATCCAAAATAATTTACATAAAAAAGGCGTATTCTTTAATACGCCTAATTTACAATTTTTTGTTGAGAAAATAAACTATTTACTCTTCGGTTTTCTCAGCTTCTTGATTCCCTGTTGCTTCAGCAGCAACTTCATCAATGCTTTGTTCTTTGCTCAAAGCTTCTTCAATTTCGTCAGCAACTCCTTCAGCGGGTTCCGCAGTTTTTTCTGCTTCGGCAATCACTTCTTCATTGGCAGCCTTATGTGCTGCAGCTCTAGCTTGATTAACCGCTTTTTCTTTTTCCAATCTTTCTGCTTTTTCGGCAGCTCGTTTTTCTTCAACTTCTTTTTTGTGCGCAGCTATTTTGGCTTCTTTTTCAGCAAGCCAAGCTTGAAAACGTTTTTCGGCTTCTTCTTCGGAAAATGCACCTTTTTTTACACCAACCAACAAATGTTTTTTCAGCATCGCACCTTTGTATTTTAAGATGGCGCGAGCGGTATTGGTAGGTTGCGCTCCATTGAATAACCATTTGACGGCAGCATCAATGTTCAAAGTAATCTCAGCAGGCACTTTGGTAGGATTATAAGTTCCTAATTTTTCCAAAAATTTACCATCTCTTTTTACACGAGAATCTGCTGCTACAATCCAGTAAAAAGGTTTTCCTTTTTTTCCGTGTCTTTGTAATCTGATTTTTACAGGCATAACTTATTTGTTTTGTGAAGGTTCCCGACCTTCGGTTATTTTATTATTTTGAACTGCAAAAGTAATAATTTTTTTATAAATAGCAATTTACTTTTTTATTTTTTTGTTCTTCTTTAAAACATTTTTCTTGGCAATAAAAGTTCTAAGCATTTTATGAATATCGAAATATAATAGCTTTAAAATCAAATCGGTATGAAAATAGCAAACACTGCAAATTCAAACATCATGTATTATTTATTAAAAATTTATATTTTTTTCTTTAATTTTTCAATATGTTTTATTAACTTTGTGATAAAGTGATAATTATGGATTACAAGGTTTATCTCAACAATAAAGTCATTGTTTTAACTGATGACCTTGGTCATTCCAAGAACACTTTTTTTTATGATGCTATTGTATTAGATGAAATTATCCACAGGTTACAATATTCCGATACGGATAAAGTCATTTTATACACACCATATTTATCCAAAGCTTGGGAAGATTTCAAAAAACGTTTTGATGTTATTGAAGCTGCCGGCGGATTGGTTAAA
>Ga0256841_1001829_pt1 | contig 17562 bp, 6 predicted proteins | sample 356308metaG_FD_185971 | JGI IMG/M metagenome (GOLD analysis project Ga0256841, IMG submission 185971) | Hydrothermal vent microbial communities from Mid Atlantic Ridge, Atlantic Ocean - 356-308 | ecosystem: Environmental > Aquatic > Marine > Hydrothermal vents | place: Atlantic Ocean: Mid... | reverse complement strand
CACATGCCGAAATCGGGCGCTGGAACCCTTCTGTCCAACTGTCTGGTGGATGGGATGGCGCTCAGCCTGGGGGATCGAGCCCCATTATACCCCAAACGCGGCCAAACGCCATGACGGGCTGTCCGGCCTCTGATGCTTGCGGGCCAAATTTGGGACCAAATTTGGGCGTATTTCAAAATAGTCGGGCAGAGGAGGCGAGTCAGCCAGGTTTGGTTAAAACAGCCGCTATTGGAGCTCGCAGAGTAGGGAGAGCATGTCGGTGGCGCACTGACGTTTCCAGCCCCGGCCTGGGCGGTGCATGTGATTCAAACTCCCCTCGCAGTTCAACTCACCGATGATTTCGAATTATACCAGTGGAAAGCAAGGCGATTGTCATTTGCGGGCGGGCGGGGTATACTGGGCCTGACCAGGGCTGCCCACCGCCTGCGGGTGACAGGCCACCCTCCGGGCTGACCTGGCCTTCGACCTCTCAAGGCTCACCCCTGTTTGCAGGAACCGGACAACCCAATGGCTCACATCTTCCCCGAACGGCTTCCCGAGAGTGTGCTTCAGGACCCGCGTCGGGAGGCGGAGCGGCACGTTTATCAGTCGCTGCGCACCCTGCCCGACGCCTACACAGTCTTCTACGGCGTGGCCTGGCTGGGCCGAACCAAGGCCGGCACCCAGGACGGCGAGGCGGACTTCGTCATCGTCCACCCGGATCAGGGCGTCCTGGTGTTGGAGGTCAAAGGCGGAGGCATCGCCTACGACGCGGCCACGGGTCGGTGGAGCTCCACCGACCGCCAAGGCCAGGTCCATGCCATCAAGGACCCGGTGGAGCAGGCGCGGCGGAGCAAGCATGCCCTGCTGGCCAAGCTCAAGGAGCTGCCCGGCTGGGGCGACCGCTGGATCACCTTGGGGCACGGCGTGGTGTTCCCGGACGTGCACGCCCTCGGCATAGCCTTGAGGCCGGACCTACCCGGGGAGATTGTGCTGGATCGGCGGAGCCTGTCCGAGCCGGCCGCGGCTATCCGGCGCGTCTTCGCCTACTGGCGCGGGCAGGAGGGGCGGGGCGCTGGTCCGGGCAAGGATGGGGTGCGCCTGCTGGGGGAGTTGCTCGGTCGCTCCTTCCAGCTGCGCACGCCGTTGGGGGTGGAGTTGGAGTACGAGGACGAGCGCATCGTGGAGCTCACCGAGGAGCAGATGCGCATTCTAGACGTGCTGGCCTACCAGCGGCGGGCGGCCATCCAGGGGTGTGCTGGCTCCGGGAAGACCATGCTGGCCCTGGAGAAGGCTCGCCGCTTGGCCCGGGAGGGATTCCAGGTGCTGCTCACCTGCTTCAACCTGGCCCTAGCCCAGCACCTGGCCCAGCGCGCGCCGGCAGGGGTGACCGTGCTCAACTTCCATGAACTGTGCGAGGCGCTCATGGAGGAAGCCGGGATTCGGCGCGTGCCGCCCCGGGACCAGCGGGCCTACTACGATGAGTTCCTGCCAAGCATGCTGTTGGATGCCATCGATGAGCTGGGCCCCCAGTACGATGCCATCGTGGTGGACGAAGGGCAGGACTTTCGGGAGGATTGGTGGCTGGGGCTGCAGGCGCTGTTACGGGATTCGGAGCAGGGCATCTTCTACGTCTTCTTCGACGACAACCAGAACCTCTACCGGGGTGCGAACCACATTCCCGGGGTGATCGACTCGCCGCCTTTCCGGCTCAGCGAGAACTGCCGCAACACCCAGCGCATCCACCAGCTGGTGAGCCGCTTCCATCCTCAGGGGGAGGCCATCGGCTGTCGAGGGCCGGCCGGACGCGCGCCCCAGTGGATCGCGTACAGCTCCCACCAGGAGCTGGAGGAGCAGGTGCGTCGCACCCTGCATTGGTTGGTGAACGAGGAGGGGGTGGCGGCCCAGGACATGGTGATTCTGACGCCCAAGGCGGAGCGGCGTTCGGTCTTCAAGGAGGGGAAGCGGTTAGGCAATTTCCAGCTCACCCGGCAACCCTTCCCCCAAGGGGCGGGTCAGATCTGGGCGACGACGGTCCACGCGTTCAAGGGGCTGGAGCGGAAGGTGGTGCTGTTGGCCGAGATCGAGCCCTGGAGTCGGAACCTGGAGACCCTCCTGTATGTGGGCGCGTCCCGGGCCCGCACCCACCTGCTGATCTTCCACAACCACCGACTGGATCCGGCTACGCTGGAGGAGGTGGAACCGAGGTGAGATCGGGGTATGCAGTGTTCATAGGCTTGGCCATGGACGTGGGCCCTGCCAATTCAAAGAGGAGAACGATACGCCATGTTTCCGACTGTAAACGCTTCTGATATCGAATCTCTGGCCCAAGACGTGGTAGAAGCAGCCGAGGGGTTGGATCGCCGTCTCTATCCGAAAGCCTGGAATTGGCGGATGAATAAGAACTGTAGCTGGTACCTGAATCCAACCGCCGATTGGCCGGCTTTCCGCTTTGGCAAGGCCCTGCTGCGGTCGGAGCAGGGCCATTTGGGGCGACAACCAACCAGCCTGTTCAGTTGTTTCTTTGTGGAGAAGGGGCCAGATGTGAAACTGGCTGCCGAAGCCTATCCAGCGGCCTATCGGCGAGGGTATCTTTCTGATAAGACTTGGCTCTGGTGGGACTTCCTGGCCGCCTTGGCTTCCGGCGAGGTGAACTCAATTGTTGAGCAGGTGGGCCGTAAGTCAAGCCAGCCAGTGGTGTTGGAGATCGCTGTAAGCACACTTTCCGAAACTGTAGTGGCCGAAGGCACAGGCAACCCTTGGTCTCTCCGAGAGTATGTCCGCTTCCGTGTGGATGGCCCCGTGCTGGTTCCACTTCATTCCGCCTCAGGAGACATGTTGCAGTCCGTCGCCGAACTGTCATACCTGGAGGAAATCCCACATGCGCTGCGGAACAACAAAGATCTAGCCTGGTTCTGGCTCGATATCTATATCGGCGTGGATCTTTCTTTGGGGTCTGCGGTTGAGTCGAATAGCGCAGCATGGAACGGCGCTGCTGTTTGGCAGCGCACACTGCGCCCGTGGCTGTCCTGGATCCGTTGACCCCGTTCTGCTCGCTCAATCCTCCCTACTCCTCCTCGAAGCCAAAGGACTCGAACTTCAACGTGTGGGCGTTCTCCGTGACGGTGCGGATGACGTTTTCGGGCGCGCCGTCAGGCAGGTGAGCCTCGATCTCCAGGCTGAGGGTCACTCGGGAGCCGACTAGGGCCTGCAGGTGCTGGACGATCTCGTCGGCGATGGTCTTGACCTGCAACGGCGCTTTCAAGGGGTCCAGCTCTACCGTGCCGTAGAAGCGACGATAGATTTTGGGGCGAGGAGTCGGCTCATCGGATGTTGAGCCTGGAACTGTTGAATCGGGATCGGGCGTACTCTGGCCCGAAGGCGAAGCAGTCTGGATGGTGGAAGACCTTGTTTGGGCTGCATTGGCATCAAGTTGTCGTCGGGCCGCCTCCGGCCGCACCAGGACCGCGTAGGCATCGAAGTGGATGCTGCCGCTCTGACCCGCTTTCAGGCCGATGTAGCGCCCTCGCTCCTCGTCCCAGCGTTCCGCATAGGCGAAGAAATCGCTCCAGGTGAGCTGGCTGAAGCCCTCTTGCACCGCGGCCAACAGCGCGTTCTTGTCCCGCAATCGAGGAAGGTAGAGGTAGCGGGCATAGTATTCCCAGAGCTGCTTGAAGGGGACATGGTCACGGCCACCCCACAGGTTGTAGTTGTCCATGTCCATGCGCAGCCGGGCCGCACTGTACCGGGTGATGAGCTGTTCCTCGCCGATCAATTTCTTGCTCGCCCGTTCCGCCAAGGCGCCCTGCCCCTGGGCGCGGATCTCCGCCCAGTCCACGCTGGGGCTCTGGGGATCGGCTTGCTCAGGGACCAGCATCCAGATGTAGCTCTCCTGAATGCGGGCGTCCACCGCCTCGTCGGCTTGGTCCCGCTGGGTCCTGGCCTGGTTGGTCTGGAAGGCGTTGAGGTTGAGGAGTTCGCGCTCGTCGAAGATGGACTTCCAGGCCAGGTAGCGGCGAATGGCCTCGTCCAGATCTTCCAGGCGTCTGCGATCCGGGGCCAGGAACACCAGCATGTTGCGGTGAAGCCGCGGCCCGCTTCCTCGTTCATCCAGGAACAACTGGGCCTGTTGCCGGGCTGGGCTGTGGCTGTCGCGCCTGCTGTGAGGATACTCCGGACCCAGGACCACCAGCCGGACCGCGTCCTCGTCAGGGATGTCCTGGCTGCTCTCCGGTGCGATGTGGACCGCGGCGAAGTCGCCTCGCCGGCGCTCCCCGCGCAACCGGCGCTTCAGCTCCATCCAGACCTCATCCTCACGGTAGCTGGCCGCCCGATCCCGGGCCTGGCGGGTGACGCTGGGCTGGGTGCTGTACCAGTAGCGGTTGCCGTCCACATAGAGATGGGTGGTCTCGTTGGCCAGGCGGCGCAGGGCATCCCCAAAGGTGGCGATGCTTTCGCCCGGCTGCACGCAGCCCAGCTTGATGTGCCGGTCATCCAGGCCAGGATTTGCCGCGTGGACGATGGGAGCGGAGCCCAGAAAGATGGTGCGAGCCACACGCCGACTGGCGGAGTAACGTCCCAGGTTGGGATTGGCCCGATCCAGTTTCAAGGGGACAGAGCTTGGGCCGTCTACATCCGCCTCGATAATGGGCGCCCAGTTGTCCTCCAGGTAGCGGGTCACCTCCCGCTGCACGTTAGAGTCGTCCAGGGGAACCATGCCGGGCATGATGAGCAGGCTGGCGTCGTTCCGCTCCCACAGGGAATGGATGACCGCAGCCATGAGCCGCAGGACCCCGCGGGTGCGCTGGAACTTCTCCAGGCTAGCCCAGTCGCTGTAGAGCCGGTCGAAGAGCTCGGGGTGGATGGGATAGGCGGCCTGCATGCGGCGTTTGTAGTCGGCCTCCCGACATTCAGCGGGGAATTCGTTGGCCTGGTGCTGGTACATGCGCACGTAGTGGTCGATGACCGCGTCCCGCAGGGCAAAACGCCCAGGATCACCCAAGGGCTGGAAGAGACGCCGGCGCACGATCTCGAAACTCTCCTCCGCGCTGGCCGGCCGCCAGGTGGCCTCGATGCGCCCAAAGGTGTTCTTCAGCCGTTGCAAGGCCTCCCGTCCCCCTTCGCCGCCGATCTCGATGTCCGACGCGGGGAGGCTGGCCACCAGCATGGCGGTGGGCGCCTGTTTGATAGCCTCGGTCAGGGCCTGGGCGAAGCTAATGTTGGCGTCGAAGGAGCCGGCGGGCAGGTTGTGTTTCTTGTAGGTCTGGCGCACGAAGGCCACCCATTCATCGATGAGGATGATGGCCGGGGCGAAGCGTTTGAGCATGGCCTGCAGCAGCTTGGCGCCAGGGCTGGTGCCGTGACGGTCCGAATCCTGGACCATGGCATAGGCTTCCTCTCCGCCCAGTTGCCAGGCCAGTTCCCCCCACAGGGTGTGGATCGGGGTCTTGCCATCGGGTGCAAGGTGGATCTCGCCTGGGGAGAGCGCGGTGCCCACCAGCACCACAGGCTGGGCTTTGGGGATGGCGTCCATGCCCAGTTCAGCCAGGATGTCCTCCATGCCCGCCAGCTTGGAGGCATCCTCCCCGGAGAAGAGGTGGTAGAGGGCCAGCATGGAGTGGGTCTTCCCGCCGCCGAAGTTGGTCTGCAGCTCCACCACCGGATCCCCGCCCTGCCCGCTGAGACGCAACAGCGCCGTGCGCAGCAGCTCCCGCAGGCCCTCGGTGAGATAGGTGCGCCGGAAGAACTCCTCCGGGTCCAGGTATTCGGACTCGCCGGTGGTCCTGTAGTGGACCGCGGCCAGGTCGGCGGCGAACTCGGCCTGCTGGTAGCGGCCCGAGGCCACGTCGGGGTGGGGGGTGACGATCTCGCGCCAGGGACGCAGGCCGCCCACCGGCTGGCCCGAAGTGGGGGCCACAGCCACCTTGCGTCGCTGGGTGCGGGCCTGTTCTTCATAGCGCAGGCGCAGCAGATCCTGCTTCATGCGTTCCACATCCCGGGCTTGGGGCGCGGAGATGGCCGTGAGCAGGCGGGCGATGCTGTCCAGGGCTCGGTACGTGTCGTCGCTGGAGAAAGAGTGCTGATGGGCCCATTTGTTGCGCCAATCCCGGATCTCGCTGACCAGGCTGCGCTCGGTGTGGCCCAGGATGTCCCGGAAGACGCTGTTCCACTGGTCCCACATGATGACCAACAGGGCCTGAACGTCGGCCACATCTTTTTCCGTCATGGGCGTGTTGCGACGCAGGCTGTAACTGGCCTGGGTCAGCCACTGTTTGCCGTATTCCCGCTCCATTTCCTGGCGGACGAAGGGCAGCAGCCCATCTCGCAGCAATTCCAGGGCTTTGCCCACGCGGTCTCGATTGGTGATAGCCATGTTGGTGTCTCCTTTTTAACGCAAAGGCGCAGCGGAGCGCAGAGTTTCTTTTTCCCCTTTGCGCCTCCGCGTCTCTGCGTTAAAACAATGCCTGTTGAGTGGAGGAGGTGCGGCGGATGTCTTCGGCCAGGCGCCCGATCTCGGGCCAGGCCACCACCAGGGCGTTGTAGGGCAGGGCCTCCTGGGCCCAGCCCTTGCGCTCGCAGATGCCGTAGAGGCGGTAGGCCAGGTCCCGGGCGCGCTCGCCCCGGTCGTCCAGCCGCACCAGCAGCCGGGCCGCGGCCTCCTCGCCCGCGTCCTCCATGGTGCGGATGAGATGCTGCGCGATCTCCCAGTCGGTGAGGCGGCGCTCGGTGGCGGGGTCCCAGTCGGGAGCCAGCTCTCCCCGGCGCAGCAGGCGCACCTGGCCCGCCCGGGCCTCCAGGATGCCCGCCAGCACCATGCCCGCCACGCTGGTGTTCTTGGCCTTGGACAGGGTCTCGGCGTCGCCGAAGGGGCCGGGCTCGAAGCCGAATTGCTCGAACCAGGCCAGGGCCCAGCGGGTGTCCGCGTCGTACTCGCCCTCCTGCTCGGCCAGATATTCATCCAGGGCCTGGTTGATGAGGGCCAGCGCGGTGCGCACGGACATGGGGGAGCCGTCCGCCTCCAGCACCTGGCCGTAGCGGGAGAAGATGGCCATGCCCGGCCCGATCGCGGCCTGGGCCATGTCCACCGGTGCGATGGCGCCCTTTTGCAGCTCGCGCAGGGCCGCGGGCAGCTCTCGCTTCAGCGCCCGCATGAAATCGCGGCGGGTGGTCGCGGGCGCGTTCTCGGGACGGAAGCGACAGGATAAAACCACGGATGAGGCCAAAGCATTCGTGCCACTCGCCAGCATTCTGTTACTCAATTCTGTGCGCATGGGCCAGGTAGCAGTGATTTGGTAACCAGTCTGAATGAGACCTTGGAGCATTGTTTCCCATCCGGTCGAGGCAAGACCGCTCTCTGTTCTCTCAGCCTGTTTGAAAGCATAGTAGACGGTGATGGGATAAGATGGTTCACTTTTGTCACGCACGCTAGCAAACACCCGCATTAGCCCTTCTTCAAAAAAGAGTTCAGCTTTTTTCTTGTTACCGTTAAAGCGATAGGGCGTAGCGACAAGTTCTGGGGATTTTGGAACAAGCAAGGTTTGAAACAACTCAGGGAAAATATCTTTCAAGGTTCTCCGCAGCCAAACGTAGAAAAAATCGCTCAAGTCAGCGTATCCTACGTTGTCGTAGTACGGCGGATCGGTGCTGATCGTTGGAGAACTTGCAACATTGATAGCACGAGCATCCGCTTGTTCAGCCTTGCCATCACCTCGCGCCGGAAGTTTGTTAATCGCATTGACAATACTACCCAAGCTGACTACAAAGTCGCCGGCCGCATTATTGAATACATTGTTTTCTGCAAAATCCCAAAGCATGGGAATAGCTTGACGCGTAAAAAGATTCCGCACTTGAGTTCTAGTGTTCTCCCAACGACAAAGAGCATTGAGGATATCAGTCAAACGGCTTACTCCTAATCCCAAATACGTGGCCACGGCGTCGGCATAGGCGCGGACGCGGTCGGGTTCCAGGCCCGCGGCCCGCGCATCCGCCTCCACCCGGGCCCGGGCCTCGCCCACCAGGTCGCTGAAGGTGGTCAGCGCCACCAGTTGCCGGTCGGTGAAGAGGTCTGCGAAGGTTTTTAGCCCGTAGAGTGGAACATTAACCGCTACTTTTCCCTGCAATTCGCCCTGCGGTTTCCACGTTGGTTGAGCTGAATTGGCAATTTTGACATGGACTTTGTTTGGAGGCAGGTAAACCCGCCCGCGATGTCCTTCTGCCACCACTGCCATCAGTCTGCGGCCCATGCGCCCAGCCTGGCCCTCACTGCGTACATGGGGAAACGGCACGGGCGTGCCGCAGGCCAGGCAGACCGCGCCGCGGCGGTTCACCGTGCCCTCCCGCGGCATCCCTTCCCCCACCTTCACCTCAAAATCGATTTCAACGCGGAGGCGCGGCGACGCGGAGAGATTTTCATCCCTCTGCGCCTCTCTGCGCCTCTGCGCCTCTGCGTTGATCACCGGCTCCACCCAGGCCTGCTTCCCCTTCTTCTTGGAGAGCCACCACTTATTTACTAAAGGCATCTCCGCGCCGCAGGCCGGGTTGGGACAGGTGACGGTGCGGGCCCACAGCCAGGCGATGACCGTGAGCCGGTCGCCGGGTTTGTAGCCCTGGGACTTGAGGTCGGGCCGGCGGGCCAGCAACTCCGCGGTGATCTCATAGGGCGGGTACAGATGGCCGATGCGCTGCTCCGCCTCATCTCGCATCCATTGCCCATAAAAGCGCACATCCTCGGCCAGCCCCTCCGCGCCCTGCCACATGCCCTCAACGCGGAGACGCGGAGACGCAAAGGTTTTCCCTTTGGCTCCCTCTGCGTCCTCCTCCGCGCCTCTGCGCCTCTGCGTTTGCAAACTCACCGGCGGTTGGCCCGCGAACTTGGGCGGGATCTCGATGAGGGCCTTGTTGATGAGCACGGCCACGGGGTTGAGGTCGCTGGCGTAGGCCTTCAGGCCCAGGCGTTGGGCCTCCAGGGGGATGGAGCCGCCCCCGGCGAAGGGGTCCAGCAGGGGCGGGGGCTCGCCCTCGGGCGCGTACTTGCGGATCTCGGCCCGGGCCGCGTCCAGCACCTCCTGGTTATTGATATTCTCCCACTTCACCAGCTCCCGGATCAGGTCGAAGAGCCGCTCCCGCTCCCGGTTCTGCTCCTCCTCGGTGGGGAACAGCTCCGGGTGGCTGCCGGGGTCATCCACCATCTGGGCGAAGATGACCGCGCGGGCCGCGGCCAGAGGCTTCCGTGACCACCACAGGTGCAAGGTGCTGGGATGGCCGTGGCGGATGGATTTCTCCCGGGCGGCTTCTCTGTTGATGGCTTCCAGGGGCAGGGCGACTTCGATGAGTTTCTTTGGTTGGGTCATGGGTGGGCCTCTTTATTCTCTCTCGTTATTCCGTTGAGGAAAACTTCACTACGGACAGACGTATCCGGTACGTTGCTGGGAACACTTTAACCCGACCCTGTGCAACCATGTCCACGAGCGCTTTGCCGGGGATTTCCTCCAATTCGCCCTCTCGGTTGGGCAGCACAATGGAGCAGATGGCAGGTTGGCGCTGGATGAAACGCCAGATTTCTGAGGGGATTTGGACGCCTTCGGCGAGGGATTTATCTCCCAGCCAATAGCGGTGTTCGGTTCCGTCACTTCGGGTGAACACCCAGCGGAACAGGCCCCCCGCAGGGTTTTTTCGCATCACGCCGCGCGGGGACACCCAGATTTTGTTCACCTCGTCATAGATGAAGCCTTGGCCGCGCCAGAATCGCTGGATCTTCCGCTCCCAGGCGCCGCGCTTTCGGCGAGGGTGTCTGCTGCTGTCGCCATCACCCGACGTTGGACCGGGCTCGTCCTCTTCTTCCCCTTCCGTGGTTTCTGGCGTTGGAGCATCGAGGCCATCGAGAGCGGGGAACGCGCTCTCGTTCTCTGGGAAGGTCTCACTGCCTGCCCCAGGGGATGTGGCTGTATCCAATGCCGGTGGCGAGACCTCCAGGTCAAAATGGTTCTCGAAGTAGGACGCGATCCATTCGGGAGGACGGTCGACGCAGGTCATGATGGCCTGGCGGATCTTGGGCGCCGGAAACGGGGCAGTCAACGCTTCTGCCAGTTCATCGTGTACGGCTGGCCCTTCCTTGCTCAGAAACAGTGTGGTGTCCACCCACCCAACCGTTCGCTCCTGCGCTGGGCCGGCAGGTTGTCCTTCGATGTAGGGGATCACGGTGAATTTCCCCACCTTTTGGAAATGGGTGGAGTGCAACCGACGGGCTTCCTTTTTCCAGTCCGGTGGTCTGCTCTGGGCCTCGCTCCCGTCTTCGGGCGGCTCACTCCATCGTATGCGCAGGAGTTGCTCAGCCAAGAACGGCAGCCAGAGAGGCTGGAACGGAGGACCATTGGGGTGGGCATCGTCCACTCTGTGCTGGACTACCGTGTCCAGGTCTGGCAGGGAGTTGAAAGGGTCCTGAGCCCTGGCCTCGGCGGAGAGCATGGAGACGTCCCCGGTCTGGCGCCGATAGTGCGAAAACAGGCCACTTGCCTGTTGCGGGGAGGAGGCGCTCCAGCGGAGCTCGCTTGTTTCCACCCACTCACCGCCGATGGAGAGCCAGTGGCCGGTATTCCGCCAGATGGCTTCAGGGGCCCGGGCCAGGATCTTTCGAACCCGTTTTCGCTCCGTTTTGCTCAATTGCTTTCCGCTCGGCAACGTTTTCAGCCAGTCGATCAGGAGCTCAAGGGTGGGCTCCCGGGGCACCCCCAGCCAGTCCCACAGCTTCAACTCGGCCAGATCCGGCCAGACCGTGGGGATATCCGGCAGATCGTCTGAGTTTCGCTGGAACACGCCTTGGGCTTTGCACCAGGAGCCGTCACTGGCGAAGATCAACGTCTCTTGGGCGAAAGTTGTCTTGATTTCATAGCGCCTGTTGAAATCCAGGAAACCGGTTGAACGATCCAAGGCCCGGTACAGGTCGATCAGCGCGGCTCGAGGTGGATCTGCGCTCTGGGCCAAGGCTCGGATACGGTCAAGCAGCTTGTCCACGCTACCGGGTTTGCTCTGCACACCCAACAGATCCAGGAACTCCTCATACTCGCGCCGGTCGTATTCCCGAGCCAGGAACGGTTCGATGGGCTCAAGGTGGGCCGTATCCGGAGTGAACCGATAGATGGTGGAGGGCAAGTGCAACTTCCCGAAACGGTCGGGGAGGCATTTCGTCTGCTGCAGCCGGTGCAGCCAGGCCGATGCCGGGGAACCCACATCGAGGAGGTACTTGTTCGAAGTGCCTCGTTCATAGACTCTGGGGCCTGCCCAGCTCCTCCAATCTCTGTTCCATGCTCTGGCGATTCCAAGGGCAACCCGGTTCCAAACAGCGGGATCTCTCTGGGCTTTCTCTTCCCAGGCATGGACCAGATCCGAATCGAAGTCGTAGTCCTCCCACGGATAGGACTCTCGCTTCAAACGGTAGCTTTCTGGAATTCGTCCCCCTCTTTCCTGGATACGTCGCTCAAGTCGCCATTTGCTATGCAGCCAAGACTTCCGTGGTTTGGGGCTGGGGAACCGGAGCAATCTGCTTTTCTCGGAACTGGTCCATCGCCGCCACGCCAGGCGATCTCGCTCTTCCGCGGCCTGCCTGTAGCGCTCGGATACAAGCCGCTCTGCCAACCATTCCTCAGGTAAACAGTCCAGGGCAGGGTCCATGTCGTAGAGTAGATCCGAATCGACAGTGCGCCATTCACCGTCTTCGCACAGGAAGCGGAGTGAGTCAGGGGGGCGAATGTCCGCCCTGGCGGCCAGATAGGCAAGATGTATGCCTGCCTCGCCCGGATCTCGCCTGGCGAAGATGGTCTTTGCGGCCTCGTCAATGGCTGTCGCCACCCCGGTTCGTTGGCTGAGCTCCATCCGTTGGAGCAAGGCTACGGCTCCGTCCGCGCTGGATGAGGTGTCTGGGTGGTTTTCCATGTTCTTGGAAGCTTCGTCCAACAGCTTTAGCCAGTCGGTGTCCACGACACGGACATAGTTCGCGAGGAATTCCCAGTCGTCCTGGGAGATGGCATCCGAGCCACGGCCGAGAACAATGAGCTCGTTCAGTGGATACAGTCGATCACAGCCTCGAACAGGTACAATGGCCAAGCGCGAGGTTGAGCTTGTATAATAGTAGGAATAACGACGTGCGGTTGTGCTCAACAAGCCTTCGACAAAACCCCAGAGCTGCAACAACCTTTCATTGGATTTAGGCCGGAAAGGGCGAACATCCTCATCTTTCAGGATATCAAGGACCCTATCGGCATCAAATGGCTCAAGCCAACCCCATTTTGCCAGGCGTTTTCGAGCCCCTGGTGCCACCTGGCTTGCCAGGATGGCTCGATGGTCTCTTCCAAACAGCTCCAGGTTTTGTTCTGGCGTCCAGACTTCGAGGAGCGCAGGGGGGAGATCGAGACAGGTGTTGGCCGGATGCAGGTGTCCGTCGGTGGAGAGCAGTACCCGCGTATCGTCCACCTCCGCTTCAAAAGCATCGATGATCTGCTGGCTGCATTCCTCCCCCAACGTGTCTGGGGAGATCTGGGGTGAGGCCGGCAAGAGGAACTTATAGGCTGTGGCGCGCTTCTCCAGATCCAGGGTTTTGTTGCTGAGCCACGACTGGAGCGCCTTTGCAGCCAACTTGCCGATGCGTTCCAGCAGCCAGCGATTCGTGGGAGAGACGCTCGGAGCCTTGATTCCCGTTCGCGCAGGGTCCTGAATGAAAGGTGCGTTGCAGGAGAAGGGGGTCTCTACAGCAACATTGGTTGGCAGTACAACATAGAGCGTCCCGGTTTTTCCTGCGCTTCCCGGTTGGCGGCAGATGATCTCGACTCGTGTTGGAGGAATGTCAAAGTCGTCGTTCACCCCTCGTTCGTTGCGGATCTCCTCAACAGCTGCTCTCGGAAAAACTTCTTCTTCCGACCAAATATGCAACACCTCGTACGACCTTGCACCGGTGAGGAGGCGTGTCCTGCTGGAGTTTTCAACAGGTCCTGGGCCCAGGATCGTCTTCTCGATAGTGGTGCCGTTCAGTTCAAGCCTGCGAATGTTGCGAAAGAAGAGGAGTGGGATCGGGGAGGTGCACCATTTGTCTAGATAGCGACGCAGGGATTCAACTTTTTCAGTTGCGTCAACGGCTACCCGAATCTCGGTGTAAGGGGACTTCGGTGCACCGTCGATCCATACAGGTTCTGTAAAACGTTCGGCATGGAACGCGACAGCCAGCGTCGGCGTGTAGAGCTCTACCTGATCGCCAAGACTGAAGGTCGTCTTGAAGCCAATGCCGCGGTAGCCTATGGTGTGGAGATGTCGTTTGTCCGAGTAGGCAAAGCGACAAAGTGATTCAAAATCGTTTTGATCGAAGTCGCGGCCGTTATGTTCAAAGCGAAAGATGTCTCCTTCGAGTCTAACTTTGGCCCAGGTAGCGCCTGCGTCGTCAGCGTTCTGCAGCAGTTCCGAGATGACGTGTCGGGAATCGCTTCGTAGTTGCTTGAAGAGTTGCCACCAAGGTGCGGCAAGTTCCGGTTTTTGTTCAAACAGGTCCCAACTTTCTCGAGCGTTCTGGGCCACTTTTTTGAGAAAAGCAGGAGGGGATCTAAACATGCCTGGTTTGTCCTTGCCTGAAATCATCTGGCGTTTCGCCTCTGTTCCAGAGTTCCTGCCAACTGTAGTTGACGCTGACTGCGTGGAAATCCGGCTCCCGGGTGAAGGGATGGCGCACGTAGCGCACCTGGCATCCATATCCGGTGACGTAGGCGGGTCCCTGTTCCCGCAGGCTATCGCTCACGTCCGCGGGCGTCTGCTCCTGCAGAGGCACTTCCACCAGGGCCAGCACCCAATCCTCGGGCTTGTTCAGCGCGGTGAGGATCTCGTTGCGGGAGATGGTCACCGTGGTCGCGCCCTGGATACGGCCCTTCACCTCGATGAAGCGCAGGCGCCCACTGTGCTCGTCGGGGATCAGGGACTCAATGTCATAGCCCAGGTTCTCATGGCTCACATCTCGGGGTTCGTGTCCCAGCCTTCGTTCTGCGGCCATCACGGCCGCCATCGCGGCCTCCTCCACCCGTTTGCGCTCCTGGGCGAAGAGGCTCGGCTCGCTGGCGCGTCGGCCCTTCAGGCGATCCAACAGCCCCTTGGGCAGCACCAGCACCCGCCCCACCACCGCGGGCGGCGCGGTGGAGAGCTTGCGTTCCTCCTCCAGCTCGGCCAGGCGGCGCTTCAGCCGATCCTCCAGCTCCTGGGCCCGGCGGCGGGCCATAGCGGAGTTCAGCCGGGCATTGGGCTTGCCCGCCTCCTCCAGCAACTGCAGCTCCATGGCTCGGTTGTTCCAGTAGATGATCTCCTTGGTCAACCGTTCCTTCACCGCGGCCATGGTCTTCTCGATGAGGGGCTGGCGCTGGTCCCGCACTTCCTGGATGTGCCTGGGGGCCAGGTGTTGGATGGCGTAGCCGATGGCCCGCTTCTCGATCTCCACATCGCTCTGGAGCTCGGCCAGGATCGCCGCCACCCGATCCTGCTCCTCCGGGGTCAGAGGGCGGTAGTCCAGGTAGGGCGCCGGGCCGGCATTGCGGATCGCTTGCTCCCCATCCAGGGGGATCTCCACGAACTGCATGCGCCTGGAGATGACCCGCTGCCGGCCATCCGATGTCCGTCGAGCGTCCCGGATGCTGTGTTCCAGGTAGACCAGCGCCCGGGGGATCTCCCCCGGATCGGTTTCGTCCACCAGCACCGCGCCCTGCTTCAGGAACGAGCCATACTGCTCGTAAACCAGGCTGGTGACTGCGTCCAGCCGGGGATGCCCGGGTGCGATGAAGTCGGCCAGAGGCTTGCCCGGAACCTGGCGCAGGGCCTTCTCGAAGCAGATGCGCTCATAGCTGCACAACACGTGATCGCCATATCCCAGCAGCCGCGCCCGCTGACGGATGGGCGCGGGCACATGCTTGATCTGAAAACGACCTTTCTCCCGCTCCCGAACGGTACCCCCCAGGGCCTGGAACGCGGCCAGGAAGAAGGCCTGGATGTAGTGGGGCTGCAGGCGTCGGGCCTCCATGCGTTCCATGAGATGGCGGATCGCGAACACCTGCCGGGGGTCCATCACCTCGTGGGCCAACACGTCCTGGGAGAGCAGCTTCCGCAGGTGCTTCTCGTCCAGGGCGCCCTCCACCTTCCTCAGCAGGCGAGCGCGCACATCAGGGCGGTCCCCGTAGCGGATGGCCTCGATCATCAGTCGCCGTAGCTCCGCGCCGGGGATGGCCTTGCCGAGCACATCGAAGACCGCGCCGCCCAGGGTCTCCCGCTCCTGCTCGAGCTTTCGCAGCAGGGTGAGGTAGACGTCGCCCTCGCGGGTCTCCTCGGCCACCAGGTTCCACAGGTGGCAGACCTCGGTCTGACCGATGCGGTGGATGCGGCCAAAGCGCTGTTCCAGGCGGTTGGGGTTCCAGGGCAGGTCGTAGTTGATCATGAGGTGTGCCCGCTGCAGGTTGATGCCCTCGCCCGCGGCATCGGTGGCCACCAGCACCGACACCTCCTCCTGCTGGGTGAACTCCTCCTGCACCCGGCGGCGTTCATTCCGTTTGACCCCGCCGTGAATGGTGACCACGGCCTCGGGCCGTCCCAGGAGGGTGCGGATGCGGTGCGCCAGGTAGTCCAGGGTGTCTCGATGCTCGGTGAAGATGACCAGCTTGCGGCGCCGGCCTTCCCGGTCGAACATGGCTTTCTCGTCCTGCAACAGCCGGGAAAGCTCCTCCCATTTGCGGTCCTGGCCGCTGTTGCGCACGGCTCGGGCCAATTCTTCCAGCCGTTTCAGGGTGTGGATCTCCGCCTCCAGCTCTTCCACGGTCTGGGCCGCGGTGGCCTGGTCCAGCACCTGCTCCTCCAGGCCCTCCAGCTCTTCTGCGGGCAGTTCGTCCTGGAGATCCTCCACATCCTCCTCGCTCCAATCCACATACTGGGAGAGCAGGTCATCGGCCACGCCCAGACCACGGGAGATCAGTTTCATCTCCCGCAGACGGCTTTCCAGCCGCTCGCGCCGGCGCTTCAGGGAGCTGTAGATGGCTTCCGGGGAGGAGGCCAGACGTCGTTGCAGAATGGTCAGAGCAAATCCCACAGTGCCCTTGCGTCCACCGTTCTGGAGTCGCTCGGCCCGGTTGAACTCCTCTCGCACGTAGGTGGTGACGGCCTGGTACAGCTTGGCCTCCAGGTCGGAGAGCTTGTAGGGCACCGTGTAGGCTCGTCGTTCCGGGAAGAGGGGCGTGCCATCGAACTTGAGCAATTCCTCCTTGACCATGCGGCGCATCAAGTCCTGCACGTCGGTGCTGTACCCCTTGCGGTACTTGCCCTCGAACCGGTCTGGGTCCAGGAGGGCCATGAAGAGCTGAAAGTCGGCCTCCTTGCCGTTGTGGGGCGTGGCGGTCATGAGCAGGAAGTGGCGGGTCAGACCGGAGAGCTTCTGGCCCAGGCGGTAGCGTTTGGTGTATTTGACCTCATTGCCGAAGTAGCTGGCCGACATCTTATGGGCCTCGTCCACCACGATGAGGTCCCAGTCGGTGAGGTCCAGCTTGGCCTGGAGGGCTTCATCCCGGGCCATCTTGTCCAGCCGAGCGATGACCAGGGGCATCTCGGCCAGCGCGTTGCCTGTGCGGGCCGCTTCGATGCGGTCGTTGGTCAGGATCTCGAAGGGGAGCTGGAAGCGCTGCCAGAGCTCGTCCTGCCACTGTTCGGCCAAGCCGCCCGGGCACACCACCAGACACCGTTGTACATCCCCCCGGATCATCAACTCCTTGATGTACAGGCCCGCCATGATGGTTTTGCCTGCGCCGGGGTCGTCGGCCAGAAGGAAGCGCAGGGGCTGGCGCGGCAGCATCTTCTCGTAAACTGCCGTGATCTGATGGGGCAAGGGATCGATCAGGGAGGTGTGCACCGCCAGGAAGGGGTCGAAGAGATAACCCAGTTGGATGCGTCGCGCCTCGGATGCCAGCTTCAACAGCTCGCCGTCCACGTCCCCGCGCCAAGGGTCACCGGTGGTCACCAGCTCCAGGCGCGCTTCGTCGTCTCGGAACAGCAGCTCGTTCCCTGCTTGGCCCTGGGCATCTTTGTAGGTCACTTCCACGGCATCAGGGCCGTGCCACTGCACGGAAACCAGGGTGACATGTTGGCCAGGAAGGATGCCTTGGATCACCGCTCCGGGGGTCAGTTTTTCCAGTGTAGTCATGGCTTTCGGTGGAGGATCTCGTGGATGATTTGGCAGGTTGGGCTGGGCAGGTCAACGCCATGCGAGGATCAAGGCTGGCGTAGCTTCCAGTATACCGAAAAGCAAAAGAAAGGACAAACCCCTTTGCAGGGTTTCCTATCGCCTCCAAACCCCGTTTGACATGGCGCGAACGGTGACAGCCAACAACGCCGTGAACCTAGCAATCCGCATGGGTTCGGTGGAGCGGGCTCACCCGGCATCAGCAGCTGGCCAAGAAACTATTCTGCCCAAATTTTGTGGTTGACAAACCAGGAATACCTGCTACAATGGGAGCGCCTGGTTATTTGTGCCTTGCAAATAAGCGCGGCGAACCGGCTTCTTTCCCCTTGTTCCCCCTTGCGTCGCCG
>Ga0256841_1001828_pt1 | contig 17562 bp, 19 predicted proteins | sample 356308metaG_FD_185971 | JGI IMG/M metagenome (GOLD analysis project Ga0256841, IMG submission 185971) | Hydrothermal vent microbial communities from Mid Atlantic Ridge, Atlantic Ocean - 356-308 | ecosystem: Environmental > Aquatic > Marine > Hydrothermal vents | place: Atlantic Ocean: Mid... | reverse complement strand
CCAATCCATATCGCTATGCAGGTAAAGTCCATCAGGGAAACAAGGCGGGAAATCGAACAGCTGACCACTGAATTCGGCCGAACATCGGACTCTGTCCAGTTACTTGCGGTCAGTAAAACCCGAACACCCGAAGAGATTGAGGCACTCGCTGATCAAGGGCAAAGGATATTCGGTGAAAACTATCTTCAAGAAGCCATCGACAAAATCAGACGTCTGAAGCACCGAAACCTCAAATGGCATTACATTGGCCGGATTCAGTCCAATAAGACCCGGCCGATTGCAGAACACTTCGACTGGGTACACACTGTAGATCGGCTGAAGATCGCCCGCCGTCTCAGCGAACAACGTCCCGACGACTTGCCAGATCTGAATATCTGCCTCCAGGTCAAAACCAGCGAGGAAGAGACAAAAGGTGGTGTCAGCTTTGAAAGTCTTCCGAAACTGGCCAAAGCAGTCTCCAATCTGCCACGCCTCAAACTAAGAGGGCTAATGACCCTACCAGCACCAACCGACGATTTTGCATTGCAACGGGAACCTTTCCGCAAGTTGCGTGAAGCACTCGATTCACTCAGACAACAGGGCTTCGATCTTGATACACTATCGATGGGAACAACAAACGACTACCGGGCAGCTATTGCCGAAGGCGCAACTATCGTTCGCTTGGGTACTGCGCTGTTCGGACCGCGCAAATAACAGAGCCAGCAATTCATGAATAACCGTAAAATCGTTTTCATTGGGGGAGGCAACATGGGGCGTTGCCTGATTGGGGGACTTGTTGCTGATGGCTATTCGCCTCAGTCCATTCACGTGGTGGATCCCGACAAGGAAACGGCACAACGCCTCGCTGCTGATTTTCAGATCACTACTCACCTCATCCCCGATCATGCCCTCAAAGAAGCCGATGCCGTCGTGCTGGCCGTCAAGCCACAGACTATCGGTGCAGCCACGAACAATATCAAGGCCCCGCTTGGGAACGCTCGCCCACTGATCATATCCATTGCTGCAGGTATCCGTACAGCGACAATCAAACATATGCTCGGTGATGATTTCCCCGTTGTCAGAACCATGCCGAATACACCAGCATTGGTTGGCAGTGCGGCAACGGCACTCTTTGCCACGCCAGATGTGACTGAAGAACAGCGAGCCACTGCGGAATCAATCTTGCGTGCCGTTGGCGTCATTCTGTGGCTTGAAGACGAATCGATGATGGATGCCATTACCGCTGTTTCGGGAAGCGGTCCGGCCTATTTTTTCCGCATGATGGAAGCAATGGAAAAAGCTGCTGTTAAACTGGGCCTGACTGAAAATGAAGCCCGGTTACTTACTGTCCAAACTGCCTTTGGTGCTGCCAAGATGGCTCTCGAGAGCCCTGTTGATCCAGCAACTTTACGGACACAAGTGACCTCCCCCGGCGGAACCACGGAGGAAGCTTTAAAAATATTTAACAGCCACCATATAGATGCCATCTTTGAACAGGCAATTTATGCAGCCAGAAACCGCTCTGTGGAAATTGCCAATGAATTAAAGCACAAAACAACAGGGGACTAACCTATGGGTTATTTCAGCAATGCACTGGCTTTTCTGATCAGCACGGCTTTTGGGCTTTATATTTTGGCCGTTTTACTGCGCTTTCTGTTTCAGCTTGTCCGAGCAGATTTTCACAACCCTTTCTCGCAGTTTCTACTGAACATCACCACACCGGCTCTGCGCCCCTTGCGCAAGATTATTCCAGGTATGGGCGGTATCGACTGGCCGGCACTGGTGCTGATGCTCATCCTCCAGATAGCTCTGCTGATCATTCTTGGGCTGTTGCAGGGCCATGTGCTGCCTCTCGGAAACCTGATCATTCTGGCCATTGCAAGCCTGTTGAAGATGGGCATCTATGTTTTCATGTTTGCACTCTTCGTTAACTTCATTCTTAGCTGGGTCGCTCCGGGTACCTACAACTACATGACCTCTCTGATCAGCAGCCTGACGGAACCCATGCTTGCCCCAATCAGACGGCGCATTCCACCTGCTGGAGGACTGGACTTTTCATTATTGATAGCGTTCATCCTGCTCCAGCTGATCCTGATGCTGGTGGTACAACCACTAATGGACTTGGGTTCAGGACATCTTGGATACTGACAATCTGAACTATAATCAGAGTTGCAGTGTCGAAAGATAAAAAAGGAGACCGCCAATGAAAAAACTGCATGCCTTACTTCTTACACTCGCAGGTATGTTTATTCTGTCCATGCCGGCGAGCGCCGAGCAATCCAAGACTTTTGGCAATTACACCATCCATTACAATGCTATCAACACCCAAATGCTGGATGCCTCGGTAGCAAAATCATATCAAATCAAACGCAGTAGAAACCGTGCACTCCTGACCATTTCAGTCCTTGAAAATGTATTGGGAACAACTGCCAAACCAGTCAAGGCAAAAGTGACAGCAATCGCTAAAAACCTTTCCGATCAGCTACGAAAAATTACTCTGCGTGAAATTGAAGATGCGGGTGCAATCTATTATATCGGCGAGGTTCCGATCAGAAATGAAGAGACTCTCAAATTTGAGATTCGGGTTCGACCGACAGGTGTCGATGAAACGTACACGGTCACCTTTCAGCAGCAATTCTTTACTGAATGAGATCGATGTCTTAAATCATAGGTCATGATCAACGGGGCATGATCGGAAAACCGTTCCTCCTTATAGATCGTAGCGGTGCGTACACTCCCTTTCAGACCAGGTGAGAGGATCTGATAATCAATGCGCCAGCCAACATTCTTGGCCCAAGCCTGGCCTCGGTTCGACCACCATGTATATTGATCCGGAGTTTGATTGATTTCCCTGAAGCCATCGATATAGCCCAGATCATCGAAGATCCTGCTCAACCATTCCCGCTCTTCCGGCAGAAATCCGGAATTTTTCTGGTTCGCCTTCCAATTCTTCAGATCAATCTCCTTGTGCGCAATATTCCAGTCACCACAAATAATATAGTCGCGCCCATCATTGGACATTCTTTCTAGTTCTGGATAAAACCGATCCATGAATTCGAATTTTTTCGCCTGTCTCTCTTCGCTGGAAGAACCAGAAGGCAAATAAAGTGAGCTCACACTCAGATTACCAAAATCCGCCTGGATAAAGCGGCCTTCCTTATCGAAATCCTCCCAGCCCAACCCGCAGATCACCTGATCCGGCTCCTCTCTCAGATAAAGTGCAACACCACTGTAACCCTTCTTTTCTGCGTCATGGAAGTGGCCAGAATAGCCTGTTGGTTTCAAAATTTCATCAGTCAGCTGGTGGGTCTGGGCCTTGGTTTCCTGAATACAGATAACATCAGCCTTCTGGCTAGGCAGCCAGTCGAAGAAACCCTTGCGGTGTGCCGCACGGATACCGTTCAGATTTGCGGTGATTATTTTCATAAAAACCCCTGACATTTTGTTACACTATGCGTCTTTCTATCATACCTTCAAATCATGCAGGAATATCAAAAAGAATTCATTGAGTTTGCCCTTGAGAACGAGGTATTGAAGTTCGGCAGCTTCACACTCAAGTCAGGACGGCAAAGCCCTTATTTCTTCAATACCGGTCTTTTCAACACTGGGGCCAAACTGGCACGTCTCGGCGAATACTATGCAAAGACGATTATTGATTCCGGGATTGAATTCGACATGATTTACGGGCCAGCCTATAAAGGCATACCCCTCGCATCGGCCACAGCCGTAGCCTTGGCCCAACACCACCAATGTGATATTCCTTATTGTTTTAACCGTAAAGAAGCAAAGGATCACGGAGAAGGTGGTATGACTCTTGGCGCGCCTCTGGCTGGACGAGTGCTGATCATCGATGACGTAATTTCTGCTGGCACTTCAGTCAATGAGTCAATCGAGATCATCACACAGGCAGATGCTACACCCAGTGGTGTCGTAATTTCGCTCAATCGACAGGAACGTGGCAAGGGTGAGCTCTCTGCCATTCAGGAGATCGAGCAGCAAAAGAGGATCCCGGTAAAGAGCATCATCTCGCTGTCGGATCTCATTGAACACCTTTCCGATCATCCAGAAATGGAGGAGTATCTGGATCAGGTACTTGCCTATCGTAAACGGTACGGTGAAAAAACTAGCCCATGATCAGTTTCATTCCTATTACTATCGTAATCAATTCATAAACCCGTTTGATCCAGTAATTGCCCTTGGCGATGGAAAGGTGTGCTCCGGCATAACCACCCAACACCGAACCCAGCAGCAGTGCCGGGAGCCAGTCCCAACGGATCTCGCTCAATAGTCCCAAAGTCAGAGCGCCTGCACCGTTCCAGAACATACCAACTAGAATCAATGTATAGGCAACTGCACGTTTGTATTCCAGCCCGAACCAACGAACCAGCCACAGCGTTACGAAAAGGCCAGTGCCTGAGGTGAGTGAGCCATTCAGGAGACCGATCAAGAACAGGAACAATCCGCCAATGACAAAACCGCTTTTACTCCGGTTAATGGCAAGTGTCTGCTGCCCCAACGTAGGTTTCAGCCAGGAATAGATTCCCAAGCTGATGGTCAGGCATCCAAGTGCAATCTCTGCCCAGCGATCAGGGATACCGAGAATAAGATTAGCACCCAGGATCACGCCAGGTATACCGGAGGCAAGGATAAACACCGCAAACCGTAAATCGAGACTCTTTTCCCGAATATGACGCAAGGTTGCACCGATACCTAACGCAACACTGGCCAGCTTGTGTGTACCAAGTGCAATAGAAAATGGCAGGCCGAGGAAAAGCAGGGCAGGGAGCTGGATCAGCCCGGCACCTCCCCCTGCGAAAGCTGAAAACAGGTTGGCCAAAAATGAGATTATGAACAGTAAGATCTGCTGTGTCATAGCCATTAAAGTTTTTCAGCCTCCTGCCGACAAAGATCAAAGGAAGATCGACTAACACGGAAATTCAATGACTTCAAACTCCATTCGCTTGATAATCGTCTCAACACTCTTTGCCATTTCAACCTCGCTTTCACAGGCAAGAATCAAGTGCTGGACCAACAGTGACGGCATCAGAGAATGTGGTAACGTGGTCCCACCCGAATACGCACAACAGGATACCAGAGAACTCAACAGTCTGGGCATCACGACAAAAGTCTCCAAAAGAGCAAAAACCAAGGAAGAACTTGAGGCGGAAGAGCGGAAGACAGCGGAGGAACGAGAAAGGCAACTCGCTTTGAAAAAACAAAAGGAGGCCGATCAGTTACTCCTAGATACCTTTGCATCGGCGGATGACATTATACTTGCCCGTGAAGGCAAACTTTCCGCTCTCGATGCCGAGATCAGCCTGCGTGAAGCACATATGAAAAAACTCCAAACCAGTCTAGACAAAATTGTCGCCGCAGCAGCCGATATGGAACGGCGAGGTGAAATTCCCGGAGAAAAGATCCTGGGCGATATCCGTAGTGTACGCACCCAGATTGAACAGAACAAACGTTATATAGAAAACAAGCGTCAGGAAAAGGAAAGGGTCAGGGAAAAATACAACGCCGATCTTATTCGCTATAAAAAGCTTCGAGCCGAAGCCGATTATCAGGCCAGCCTGGAAAAATAAACCGGCACTTGGTCAGTTGTGGATAAACAAACCCTGCTTCAAAAGAGGCCACTGGATTTCCCAATACTCCGTCGGTCGTACACTAAATCCTGAGCGCACATAACGGCACATTCTTCCATCGGCAATGGAAAGCAGAAGATTGGCGATAGAACTCGTCGACCCTGCCGGCCGGTATTCCCCTCCCATGGGGGATTCACGCAAAATCTGCTTGAACTGGGTTTCCAGCCGATCAAAGAGTTGTGTCATCCTCTGCCGCAGGCGTTGATTTTCTCCGATCAAGGCATCTCCCACCAGAATACGAGTGATCCCCGGGTTTCTTTCCGCGAAACGTAACAACACCAGCAACAGTTTTTCACAGCGTGAAACCACATCTGTTTCCTCTTCCATGATGCGATTGGCAAGACCGAAGATCGTCTCCTCGGTAAAATCGATCAGGCCCTCGAACATCCGTGCCTTGCTCGGAAAGTGCCGATAAAGTGCGGCTTCTGATACACCGACCGCCTCCGCCAAACGGGCCGTTGTAATGCGGTTGCCAGGACGGGTCTCAAGTTCATGCGCCAGTACTTCGAGGATTTGTTGTTTACGGTTTTTCTTTCTGTCACTCATAGATGGGTATTCACATCGTGTTTATCGATCTTAACTTTCCGAGCGCCGCCCATGGATCAACGTACCGACCCCCTGATCAGTGAAAATCTCCAGCAATACGGCATGTTCTACCCGGCCATCAATGATATGAGAACTGACGACGCCAGCCTGAACAGCATCGAGTGCTGAGCGTATCTTCGGGAGCATCCCCCCATAAACGACACTCTTTTCGATCAGCTCATCGACCTTGTCGACGGTCAGACCTGTCAAGACCTCTTCGTTCTCGTCTAGCAAACCCGGCGTATTGGTCAGCAGGATCAATTTTTCCGCCTGGAGGGCCTCCGCAATCTTCCCGGCCACCAGATCAGCGTTGATGTTATACGACTGTCCATCCTCACCTACACCAATCGGGGCAATGACCGGGATGAAATCACCCTGCACCAGCATCTCTATCACTGAGGTGTCGATGCTCTCTACTTCACCCACATGACCCAGATCAACAATCTCTGGTGTTTTCAGTTCGGGTGATTTGTTTTCCACCACGAGTTTCCGCGCACGGATCAAATCGCCATCCTTGCCGGTCAAACCCACTGCTGCACCTTGGTGCTGATTGATCAGGTTGACGATCTCTTTGTTCACCTGCCCGCCCAGAACCATTTCCACGACATCCATGGTTTCGGTATCCGTGACCCGCATGCCCTGAACAAATTGTGATTCCTTGCCGACCCGTTCCAACAGATTCCCGATCTGAGGACCTCCACCATGGACGACAACGGGATTCATTCCCACGGTTTTCATCAGAACGATATCGCGGGCAAAGCTCTTTTTCAGCTTCTCATCGACCATCGCATTGCCACCATACTTGACCACGATGATCTTGCCCGAGAACCGTTGAATATAGGGCAAGGCCTCGGTCAGTACATGGGCAATATTCTTCGCCTGATTGTTTTCAATCGTCATGGACGGCTATTGGAGCATTTGGAAAGAATCGGATCAAGCCCCACTGGAATGAATCCAAAGAGTAAGCAGCCGGATAGTCTCATCCGGCTGCTTTCACACATGGGTTCGTCCGTCAAAAAGGCAAATCCAGGGTCGGATCGAGATTCCGTAACTGCTCCCGGAAGAGGTTCTTGATCCGATCGAGTGCCTCTTCATTATCAGCCTCAAAACGCATCACCAAGCAGGGGGTGGTATTGGATGGCCTTATCAATCCCCAACCATCAGGAAAATCGACACGAATACCATCGATTGTTCCGATCTCACCGTCTCCAAAATCAGCCAACTCGATGAGGCTGGCCATGAAAGCGGCATGCTGATCCTCGGGCATGTCGAGCCGCAACTCCGGTGTTGCCACACCACCGGGCAGGCTGCCCAAGACTTCATGCGGGGGCTGATCGGACTGGGTCAAGATCTCCAGCAGACGTGCAGCAGTATAGAGCCCATCGTCAAACCCATACCAGCGTTCCTTGAAGAACACATGGCCACTCATCTCACCCGCCAGCAGGGCGCCGCTTTCTTTCATTTTCGCTTTGATCAAGGAGTGGCCGGTCTTCCACATGGTGGCCTTGCCACCGGCCTCTTCGATCACGCGTTTGAGGTGATTGCTGCATTTGACATCAAAGATGATCTCGCCCCCGGGGTTGCGGGCGATCACGTCGCGCGCGAATAACATCATCTGCCGATCGGGCCAGATGATGTTACCGTCTCGATCCACCACACCCAAGCGATCACCGTCACCATCGAAGGCCAACCCCAGATCGGCGTTCTCAGCCTCAACGGTCTTGATCAGATCTTCGAGATTCTCCGGCTGACTGGGATCGGGATGGTGATTCGGGAAATGACCATCGATCTCACAATAAAGCTCGACCACGTCATGCCCCAACGCTCGGATCAATTGAGGCCCGAGCTGACCGGCAACGCCATTGCCCGCGTCGACGACCACCTTGAAGGAGTTACTCAGGGCGACCGGGATATCGTCTGTAATCCGGCGAATGTATTCTGCCCCGATGTCAACGGCTTGCGCTTTGCCCTGGCCGTCGGTGTAATCCCCCTTGAGAATACGTTGCCGCAGACCTTGTATAGCGTCATCGGCCAGAGTAGTGCCTGCAAGCACCATTTTGATACCGTTGTAATCAGGCGGATTGTGGCTACCCGTGATCATGATGCCACTGCGGGTATCAAAATAATTGGCGGCAAAATAGAGCACGGGAGTAGGCACCATGCCGATGTCGATAACATCACAGCCACTGTCGGTTAGGCCTTTGATCAAGGCATCTGCCAAGGCGGGGCTCGAGAGTCGCCCATCCCGTCCCACCGCTACGGTCTGATCACCCCGGTTTATGGCTTCACTACCGAGTGCGCGGCCAATGTGATAAACGCCTTCTTCTGTCAGAGTTTCACCCACCACACCACGAATATCGTAAGCACGAAAGATGGAAGCCGGAACGTCCACCTTCCCCTTATTTTCATTGTTATCCAGCTCTGGCACCTCTACCTCCTCATCTTCATCATCAATAATGATCTCTTCATCGATCTCGGCCTCTTCGAACACTTGCCGAGCCTTCTCTTCATCGATCTCGGATTCCTCACCCTGGTGCAACTTGTCAATATCCTGTGTATCCACGGGAATAATTATTCTGCTTCTCATCGGACCTTCATTGGCAGCCAGCGTCATCCTTGCCTTCCTTTCTGCCCTGACTTTACGTATCCACAGAAACAGGGCCAGGAGCAATGCAACGATAGTCAGTGCAATTAACCGGACTTGATTGGTATGATCGATCACCTGTGCTGGGTAACTTCTCACCCGTATTTTCCAGCGTGTTTCGGCCACCGGTACAGAGACTGTCTGTCCGGCCAGTGATCGGTTCTTGTCGCCTTCCTTTGCGAGAACTACGGAGCCACCGGTGCCGGTTCCCTGACGAAGTTCTGTATAGTTTTTCGGATTGTTTGCTATTTTTCTGAAAAGGGTATGCACTGGTTCCACATCAAGGCTCAAATGGAGCACACCTATCGCCCTGCCTTCTTCGTCATTGACCCGTTGCACCAGAACAACATGCTCGATTGCCTGTTTCGGGAAGTGCCACTCGATCTGCACCGGACGATCAGATTTGACCGCCTTGCGGATCATCTCCAACGACGCAAAGGTGAGGGGTGGATTGTCGTGATCGATCTGATCGATATTCGGTGGCAAGAGGCGCAGCTTTAACGCATTTTCAAAACGATTCACATACCGTTCAGCAAGCTGATTCGCCTTTTCTTTATCATAGTGGAGGAAAAACGCCCTGAGTTCAGGATCTTCGCTTAGTTTTTTCAACGCTTGCTCGTTTCCAACAAACAGGGCCGGGATCTGTTTGGCAACACTTTTCGCGTATTCTGTCATCGCCTGCTTTTGCACCAGCTTTTGTTCTTCTTCTCGTTTTTCCAGCCAAGCGGGCAAAAAGAGTCTTGCCAGGATCACCAACACCAGGATCACCAGCATGATAAGCAATAGCCGCTTTTTCTCGGGCGACATGGGCTCTTTCTGCTTTTGTTTCTTTTTCATCTGATTTTGTGGAAATACTAACGGGTACCCGTGTGGCCGAACCCTCCCTGACCTCGATCACTTTCATCAAAGTTATCGACAATCCGGAATGTTGCTTGAACCACCGGAACAAAGACCATTTGCGCGATTCTTTCTCCGGGCTCAATACAGAACTCGCTGCTTCCCCGATTCCAGCAGGAGACGAATACCTGGCCTTGGTAATCAGAATCGATCAGGCCCACAAGGTTGCCCAGAACAATGCCATGCTTATGGCCAAGGCCTGAACGTGGCAGAATGACCGCGGCCAGTGACTGATCCGCGATATGCATCGCCATACCGGTCGGAATCAGTTCGGTCTCTCCTGGCTTCAGGACAAGTGGTTGATCGAGGCAGGCCCGCAGATCAATGCCTGCCGAGCCGATGGTTGCGTAATCAGGTAGAGGGAAATCCTTGCCAAGACGTGGATCGAGTATCTTCAGTTCAATTTCTTTCATTTTCTATTTCTGTTGTGAGAATTTTTTTGCAATGAGTTCTATCAGATCACGGGCCAACTTCTGCTTCGGGGCACGAGGAAGCTCCTTTTCACCGCCTTCCCAAAAAACATGCAGAGCGTTTTCGTCCACATGAAAGCCCAACGCCGGGTCATCGACCCGGTTGGCTGCGATCATGTTGAGGGATTTTCGTTTGCGCTTGTCCTGCGCGTACTCTTCCAGCTTTTCGGTCTCTGCAGCAAAACCCACCGTGAACGGGGACTTTGGTAACGCTGCGACACTGGCAAGAATATCCGGTGTCTTTTTCAGCGTGATCGTCATTTCGTCTTCGCCGATTTTCTTGATTTTCTGGTCCGGCACGTGTGGACAAAAGAAATCCGCCACAGCGGCGGCGGCAATAAAAATCTGGCAGTCCTCGACAATTTCCATAACCGCGGTGGCCATTTCACTGGCCGATATCACATCGACCCTGCGGACGCCAGGTGGCGTCGATAAGGAGACGGGACCACTCACCAGCGTGACATCTGCACCGGCTTCTGCTGCTGCCCGGGCAACCGCATAACCCATCTTGCCCGAACTGTGATTGGTGATATAACGTACCGGATCCAGCGCCTCCCGCGTTGGCCCGGCTGTGATCAACACCTTGATGTCTTGCAAGGAACCGGTCTCAAACAGAGTGGAAAGTTCATCCACGATTTCAAGCGGCTCCAGCATACGGCCAAAACCGGTTTCTCCACAGGCCTGCCCGCCTTTGGCCGGTCCAAACTGGTGGATGCTTCTCTTCTGAAGCCGATCAAGGTTCTCCTGCGTCACCTCGGTCTGCCACATCTGCTGGTTCATAGCCGGGGCGATGGCAATTGGTGCCGTTGTGGCCAGACACAGTGTTGTCAATAGATCATCGGCCAATCCATGCGCGAGACGGGCAATGAAATTAGCGCTGGCTGGAGCAATGAGCACCACATCGGCCCAGCGGGCGAGTTCGATATGACCCATGCCGGCCTCAGCCTCCGGATCGAGCAGTTCGGTATGCACGGGATTTGCAGACAGCGCCTGAAACGTCAGCGGGTTCACAAAACGCTGCGCTCCGGCGGTCATGACGACGCGGACATCCACCCCCTGCTCCCGCAATCGCCGGACCAAATCGGCGCTTTTGTATGCCGCGATACCACCGGTGATACCCAACAGGATACGTTTGTTTTGCAAATTTGACATTTGCATAGTTTACCGCATAGCCGCACCATTCTTACAATTCTTCACGGATCGATTAACGGAATATCACAAGGAGGTGACAATGGGTATCAATCACTGGCCGGAATCTGAGCGGCCCAGGGAAAAACTTCTGAGCAAGGGCGCATCCGCGCTTTCCGATGCAGAACTGCTGGCCATCTTTCTCCGCACCGGCGTCGCCGGCAAATCGGCCATCGATCTGGCCCGCGATCTGTTGACCGAATTCCAGAACTTGCGTGCATTGCTCGAAGCCGACCGCAATACATTTTGCCAAGCAAAGGGACTGGGTGATGCAAAGTTCTGTCAGCTACAAGCCACCTTGGAACTCTGTCGCCGTTATCTCCAGTCCTCCCTGGAACGATCCGATACTCTGACCCGCCCCGCAGATACGCGCGCTTTTCTCACGGCACAATTACGTCAGCACCCCTACGAAGTCTTCGCCGTCCTGTTCCTGGACACCCGACATCGAGTCATCAGCTACGAAGAGTTGTTCCGGGGCACTATCGATGGCGCTTCGATCCACCCGCGTGAAGTCGTCAAACGGACACTCTATCATAACGCCGCAGCATTGATTTTTGCTCATAACCACCCCTCTGGTATCACCGAGCCCAGCCAAGCCGATCGACAGATAACACAGCGCCTGAAAGAATCTCTTAGCTTGATTGACGTCCGTGTGCTCGACCATGTGATCGTAGGTGATGGTGAGGCGGTGTCCTTGGCAGAGAGAGGGCTGATCTAGACAGGTTTCCGACCTTTCGGGTAGAAATTCCGTCACCCTTATTGGATCTGATTCAAATTCCGTGTAAGATCGCGCCCCTTTCAGAATTAAGAAGTAATGGAGACTCCGAGATGTCGCGAGTATGTCAAGTCACAGGCAAAAAGCCGATCACAGGAAACAACGTGTCTCACGCACACAATAAAACACGCCGTCGTTTTTTGCCAAACCTGCACACCCATCGTTTCTGGGTAGAGAGTGAAAATCGCTGGGTCAAACTTCGGGTGAGCAACAAGGGCCTGAGAATCATTGACAAAAAGGGTATCGATCAGGTGCTTTCAGAGATCCGCGCCCGTGGTGAAAAAGTTTAGGCGTTAACGAGAAGGAATCACTATCATGCAGGAAAAAATCAAACTTGTTTCAAGTGCTGGTACCGGCCACTATTACACTACAACAAAGAACAAACGTAATGTTCCTGACAAACTGGAACTGAAAAAATACGATCCTGTCGCACGCAAGCATGTCCTGTACAAAGAAGCCAAAATCAAATAGGTTTCTTCAATTCAGGATCTAGAAAAACCGCCTCTTGGCGGTTTTTTTTATGTCTTGCGTAAATGAAGGTTTCCATACCGATCGACCCTACACTCCCAGCCAGGGTCGACAAATGTCGTGGAAACCGCTTCGGTGATGATCGCTGGGCCTTCTATCAACTGATCGATGACCAAATTGGCCCGTTGCCAGACAGAAACAGGTTTGCTTATGCCATGCACGTGCACTTCCTCGACAGGTGAAGCCTTTTCTCCCTGCGGCCATTCCGGGAGCGAGAGAGGCAAAATCCGGCTTGATATACCGACACGTACATTGATCAGTTCCACGGGCACACCTTCCAGTCGATGGCCATATCGCTTTTCGTGCTGTTCATGAAAGGCTCTGTCCACACAAGCAATATCCTGTTTCCATGCAACATTGAGGGTAAAAGACTGTCCTTGATAACAGAGATCGAGACTCCTGCTAATGATAAACAATTGCTCTTCTTGCCCTTCGGCTTTCAGGGCATTGATACCCTGCTCGATGAGAGCATTGAATTCTTGTTCCAGACTTTCGGCATCCTGATCCGCCAGCGCGACGGCCAAGGTTTTTGACAGCTGCCGGCCCGGCCGGGCTGCCAGCATGCCGAGTGCCGACAGGACACCTGCATGGATGGGCACGAGCGCGGAGTGCATCTTCAGGGCTTCTGCCAAGGCACAGATATGCAACCCTCCTGCGCCTCCAAAACAGACCAGTACGAATGCCTTTGGGTCATACCCTTTATGGACCGAGATCACACGCAACGCGCTTGCCATATGTTCATTAGCGATGAGGACGATCCCGGAGGCCACCTCTTCTGCCGTTGTGAGTCCCGACGCCTGGGCCAACCTTTGCATCGCCTTGAATGCGGCATCCCTGTCGAGCTGCATCTCCCCCCCGAGACGTGTGAATGAGGGAAGTCTGCCGAGTACCAGGTTAGCATCCGTCACTGTGATCTTTTGTCCACCCTGGCGATAACACACTGGACCGGGAGCCGCTCCAGCAGACTGCGGTCCTACCTGAAGCAGCCCTCCCTCGTCAACCCAGGCAATGGACCCCCCACCGGCACCGATGGTATGAATGTCCACCATCGGTACAGATACAGGAAGATCGCCAATTTTCCCCTCAGATGTCAGCATGATTACATCATTTATCAATGCAACATCGGTAGAGGTTCCGCCCATGTCGAGTGTCATCAGACGTTTATATCCCGCCGTTTCACTGACAAAACGGGCACCTTCGAGCCCGCCAGCCGGACCTGACAACAGCAGGTTAACCGCTTTCCTGCCGGCTTGGTCGGCATTGCATGTATCACCGGAACTTTGCATGACTGAAATGCTGGCCGCTGGTAATTCCTTTTCCATGCGTCGCAGGTAACCCTGTACCAATGGACCGACATAGGCGTTTAGCCAAGTCGTCATGCCCCGTTCATATTCTCTGTATTCGGGCAGAATCTCCGACGACAGAGATACAAAGAGATCATCATCCAACTCCTCTGATATCAGCTTTCGTATGGCCTGTTCCTGACGGCCGTCGAGAAACGAATACAGCAAGCTGATCGCGACGGATTGTGGCTCAAGTTCCCGTATCTCCTCGATGAGTCGGTTCAGATCCTGATCCTCTAAGTTTTTTTCCAGCTTTCCCTTTGCATTTAATCGTGTATCCACTTCTAGGCAGAGAGAGCGCTCGACAATCGGCGGGATGTAATCCGGCGTCAGGTTATACAATTCACGTCGAGCCTGGCGGCCTATGATCAACACATCGCGAAATCCCCGGTTGGTAATAAATACTGTGCGAACACCCTTGCGCTCCAGTACCGCATTGGTCGCCACAGTCGAACCGTGAACTAGCCGCAAGGCAAGATCTTTCAACCCCAGATCCGTCATTCCCTGCACGATCGCCTGTTCAGGGTTATGCGGTGTCGACAGAACTTTATGAATCCGCAACATCTCCTTGTCTAACAGAACAAAGTCAGTAAACGTACCGCCGGTATCAATCCCAATTATCATTGTTTATCAGTTTATCTTTGCAAGTTCTTTCCAGATCAGAATAATACCCGCATGGGAGAGGAATATACCATTCAGGCAAAAGACCTTGTGCGATCGTATGGTGGGAGGCTTGCTGTCGATCATGTCAGCCTGCAGGTCAGAAGGGGAGAGGTGCTGGGATTGCTCGGCGTCAACGGTGCCGGCAAATCCAGTACCATGAACATGCTGGCCGGGGTCAGGATCCCGAATCAAGGCACTGTCTTTGTGAGTGGCTACTCCCTGACTGATGATCCACTGCAGGCCAGGGCATCCCTAGGTTATCTCCCGGAAAAACCGCCAATCTACCCAGAACTCACAGTGGATGAATATCTAATCTATTGTGCCAGACTCCGTCGTGTCTCTTCCGCTAAACTTGCCTCCAACATTGAACAGGCCAAGACCCGCTGCGGACTCGAAAACAGTGGTAAACGTTTGATCAGAAATCTCTCCAAAGGTTATCAGCAACGTGTCGGTATTGCGCAAGCCATTGTTCACCAACCAAACATCATCATTCTCGACGAACCTACTGTTGGACTCGATCCGGTTCAGATCGTACAGATCCGGAAACTGATCCGGGAGTTGGGAAACGATCACAGTGTTATTCTCTCCACCCACATCCTGCCTGAGGTCCTGACCGTCTGCGACCGGGTAATGATTATGCGGGCGGGCAGGGTAGTGTATGAAGCGCCGATCAGTGCCTTCAGAGAGGGGGAGTCGCTGGAACAGGTCTTTATCCGGCTGACCTGCGGCGATGAGGTGGAGATAACATGATCAGGACCATTGCCGTCAGGGAATTCAAAAGCCTGTTCTCTTCTCCCCTTGCCTGGCTGACACTGGCTGTACTGCAATTTCTGTTTGCCTGGATCTTTTTTAGCCGTATCGAACTCTTTTTGCAATACCAGGCACGTTTACGCAGCCTTGATGCAGCTCCCGGCATAACAGAGATTGCTGCTTCCGGTATGTTCACTGTTGCAGGCCTGGTCTTACTGATCATTACACCTCTGTTCACTTCCCGCAGCCTTGCGGAGGAACGGCGCAGTGGTTCATTGAAACTGATCCTGTCTTCACCGGTATCCCTCACCTCGGTTGTGATGGGCAAATTTACCGGCTTGTTTGGATTTTATCTGATCATCATTTTGCTACTGGCATTGATGGCCTTTTCCTTGCGGCTCGGTGGTCCCGCTGATATCGGTCAGATCATTACCGGCATACTCGGCCTGATCCTGCTGTCAATAACCTGTATATCTATTGGATTGTTCATGTCATCATTGACGGCGCAACCGACGGTTGCCGCGATCAGCACATTCGCTTTGTTGTTCTTTCTCTGGATCATCAAATGGGACGTTAAAACCGGTGGTGCCTTGGCAACCTATTTATCACTACAGGAACATTTCACTTCCCTGATGTCCGGTTATCTTGCCAGTGTCGATGTAATCTACTTTCTGCTACTGAGCATTTTGTTTCTGAGCCTCACCATCTGGTGGCTTGACTGGGAACGCAACTGATGCAGGCGGAACGAAAAATCAATTTTCTGATCTTTCCCATTTTCCTGGTAATCGGGATTGGCCTGCTCGCCTGGATCAGCACGCGGCAATTTTCAGTCTATGATTTGACTACAAATCATCGAAACTCCCTCACCGAACCCAGTGTCTCACTATTAAAAAAGATGGAGGGGTCAGTGACCATCGACGTCTTTGTCAACCGTTCGGATCAGATGGGTCAGCGTGTAGAAAAACTCCTGTCTCGATATCAGCGTGTCAAACCGGACATCAGCGTCAACTACATCAGTCCTGAAGAGAATCCAGAAAAGGTTCGTGAGTATAATATTCGCTTTCCCGCAGAAATGTTGATCCATTTCCGTAAACAGACCGAGCAACTGGAGCGACCCTCGGAGGAGGCCCTCACCAATGCACTGTCCAGACTGATGCGTGAAGGAGATCGTTGGCTGGTTTTTCTGAGTGGACACGGCGAACGCGATCCGGCAGGTGAGGCCAATTTTGATCTTGGAAACTTTTCCTCTCAACTGAAAAAAAGGGGTCTGAAACCGCAGGCGATCAATCTTTCTGAGACATCCACCCTGCCTGACAATACGGCACTCCTGGTCATTGCTGATCCGGCAACAGACCTGCTGCCGGATGAATGGGAAATAGTCCGTGATTATATTGATCGGGGCGGCAATCTGCTGTGGATGATCGAACCGGAGCATCGGAACACCCTTACACCACTTGCAGAGAAACTCGGCGTCCGGTTTTTGCCAGGCGTTGTTGTTGATACAACGACCCGGCAGTTCAAGATCACCCAGCCGGATCTGATCCCAATCATCAAATACCCTGACCATCCCATCACGCGTCGTTTCAATCTGACCACACTCTTTCCCCACGCCATGGCGCTGGAAATTACGCAACCGGATTACACTTTTTTTCCGGTTATCTTTTCCAGTGATCAATCATGGACAGAAACTTCACCTATCCGTGATCAAATCGACTATGATGAAAACACTGAAACTCTCGGACCGCTTACTATTGCGATGGCCTTGACACAAAAGAAGGGAGGGGAAAATAGTCAACGCATCCTGATCATTGGTGACAGTGACTTTATCGCCAACAGCTATCTCGGGAATGGTGGTAACCTCGATCTGGGTATGCGCATTTTCAACTGGCTGACTGCCGACGACCAGCTGATCGATCTCCCTACACGACCGGCAACCGATCTTGATTTTGAATTATCGAAAACGGCCTCGATGATCTTTGGCTTTGGATTTCTCATCATTCTTCCTCTGTTGCTGGCACTGACAGGCGTGATCATCTGGTGGCGAAGGAGAAGATTATGATCCTGTCGAAACGCACGCTCATCAATCTTGCGTTAC
>Ga0256841_1001827_pt1 | contig 17574 bp, 21 predicted proteins | sample 356308metaG_FD_185971 | JGI IMG/M metagenome (GOLD analysis project Ga0256841, IMG submission 185971) | Hydrothermal vent microbial communities from Mid Atlantic Ridge, Atlantic Ocean - 356-308 | ecosystem: Environmental > Aquatic > Marine > Hydrothermal vents | place: Atlantic Ocean: Mid... | reverse complement strand
CCAGGCCGCCCGCATCGGCACCGTCGTGGCCGAGCCCCCAGGCCAGGTCGTGCTGGCCACCGCCTTCGGCGGCGACCGACTGCTCGACATGCTGGTGGGCGAACAACTGCCGAGAATCTGCTGATGCTCACCATCCTCGCCCTGAGCTTTCTGATCGGCATGCGCCACGCCCTGGAGAGCGACCATCTGGCCGCCGTGGCGGCGCTGGCCACGCGCAGCCCCGGCCTGGTTCAGACGGTGCGCCTGGGCGCCGTCTGGGGGCTGGGGCACACGCTGACCCTGTTCGCGTTCGGCTCGGCGGTCATCTGGATGGACCGGGTGATGCCCGAACGCCTGGCCCAGGGGCTGGAGTTCGCCGTCGGGCTCATGCTGGTGGCGCTGGGGATCGACGTGTTGCGCCGCCTGGCGCGCGACCGCGTCCATTTCCACGTGCACCGCCACGCCGATGGCACGGTGCATTTCCACGCCCACGCCCATGGCGGCGAACGGGGCCACGACCCGCTCCACCACGAGCACGACCACGTCGTGGGATTTCCGGTGCGGGCGCTCCTGGTCGGCCTGGTCCATGGCATGGCGGGTTCGGCCGCGCTCATCCTGCTCACCCTGCAGACCCTCCACGACCCCTGGACGGGCATGGCCTACATGCTGCTCTTCGGGCTCGGCTCCATGGTGGGCATGGCCGCCGTCTCGGCCGTCATCGCACTGCCCCTGCAGATCACCGGCCGCAGGCTGACCCGCGCCTACGCGGGCCTGCAGGCGGCCGTGGGCCTGTTCACCCTGGGCTCGGGCCTCTGGATCGCCTGGGAGATGCGGGCCGCATTGGCGTAAATCCCTTTCAACGACACCTCGCCCGTCGGCAGCCCGCCGTCTGCCGGCCCTGTGCTAGGATTTGCGCCCACACACGGATCCGTCAACGCGTTCATCATGTCCGTCGATTCCCTTCGCAACGCCCTGTTCTGGTTGGCGTGCCTGTTCCTGCCCCTTTCCGCGCTCGGGGCCGCCGCAGACGCGGCTCCCAAGGAGGAGCTCATCGACCGCATCGTCGCCATCGCCGGCGACAGCCCGATCACCGAGCGGGATCTGGAGGCCCGGGTGCGGATGGTGATCCGCACCATGCGCCAGAAAGGGGCGGAACTCCCGCCCGGGGAAGTGCTGCGCAAACAGGTGCTCGAACGGCTCATCCTGGAACGCCTGCAGCTGGAGCAGGCCAAGCGCCGCGGGATCCGCATCGACGACAACACCCTCAACGAGGTACTGCGCAAGCTGGCCCGGCAGAACGGGATGAGCGTGCAGGAGCTGCACGACTCGCTGCTCGTACAAGGCGTGGACTGGGCGCGGTTCCGCGAGCAATTGCGCACCGAGCTCACGTTGGAGAAACTGCGCAACCGCGTCATCGGGCGCCGTGTGCAGGTCACCGACCGTGAGATCGACGAGTTTCTCAAACAACGCGGTGCCACGCTGCACAGCGACATGGAATACCGGGTCCGCCACATCCTGATCGCCGTCCCCGAAGGTGCTGGACCGGACGAGATCCAGGCCGCACGCAAGCGCGCCGAGGCCGTCCGCGAGCGTGCCCTGGCCGGCGAGGACTTCGCCCAACTCGCCATCCGCGAGTCCGACGGGATGCTGGCTCTGGAGGGGGGGGATCTCGGTTGGCGCAAGGCCGAGGACTTGCCCACGCTGTTCGCCGATCGGGTTCCGAAGATGCAGCCGGGGGAGATCAGCGAGCTCATCCGCAGTCCCAGCGGCTTCCACGTCATCAAGCTCGAGGACCGACGCGGCACCACGAAGGCGGTGGTGCGCCAGACCCATGCGCGGCACATCCTCATCAAAACCAAGCCGGGACAGAGCGATGCCGAGGTGCGCGAGGAGCTGGCCTCGCTGCGGCGTCGCATCTTGGCCGGCGAAGACTTCGGTGAGCTGGCCATCGCCCATTCGGAAGATCCGGGCTCCGGACCCAAGGGCGGTGACTTGGGCTGGCTGAACCCGGGCAGCACGGTGCCCGAGTTCGAGGAGGTCATGAACGCGTTGCAGCCCGGGCAGATCAGTCGGCCTTTCAAGACCCAATTCGGCTGGCACATCGTGCAGGTACTGGAACGCCGCGAGGTGGACAACAGCAAGGAGGCGATCCGGGAGCGGGTCCGGGAAATCCTGGGCAACCGCAAGGCCGAGGAGGAGACCGAGCTCTGGCTACGCCGGCTGCGGGACCAGTCCTTCGTGGAAATCGTCGATCCGGAGTTCATCGTCGAACCCGACCTTTGAGCCTTGGGCAAACCCCTCTCCCCCATCGCCGTGACGCCCGGAGACCCGGCGGGCGTGGGTCCGGACCTGGTGGTCCTTGGCGCTCAACGCGCCCGCCGCCATCCCTGGGTGGTCCTGGCCGATCCGGAGCTGATCGTTCAACGGGCCGAGCGCCTGGGAGCGCGCCTGCGGATCCGGCCATGGACTCCGGGACAGCCCTGTGCGCCCACTCCGGCCGGCGAGTTGTACGTGTGGCCCCACCCGCTCACCAATCCCGTCGCCCCGGGCCACGCCGATCCGCGCGCCGTGCCGGACACCCTGCGGGCGCTGGACGCGGGGATCCGGGCCTGCCTGGACGGCGGTGCCTGCGCGCTGGTGACCGGACCCGTGAACAAGGCCCTGGTCAATGCCGCCGGCGTGCCCTTCACGGGGCACACCGAGTACATCGCCGAACGGACCGGCGGCCATCCGGTGATGATGCTCACCGCCCCCGGCCTGCGGGTAGCGCTGGCGACCACCCACCTGCCGCTCGCCCAGGTCCCCTCGGCCCTCTCGGCAGAGGGCCTGCGTCGCACGCTTCAGGTGCTGGACCGGGACCTGCGGGCGCGATTCGGTATCGCCACGCCGCGGATCCTGGTCTGCGGACTCAATCCACACGCGGGAGAGAACGGGCACCTCGGCCGCGAGGAGATCGAGGTGATCGAGCCCGTGCTGAGGACGGCGCGCGCCCAGGGCCTGGCGGTCACGGGCCCGGTGCCCGCGGACACGGCCTTCACCCCGTCGCGCCTGAGGCGCTGCGACGCCGTGCTCGCCATGTACCACGACCAGGGGCTGCCGGTGCTCAAGCACATGGGTTTCGGCCGGGCGGTGAACGTGACGCTGGGCCTGCCGATCGTGCGGACTTCGGTGGATCACGGGACGGCCTACGAACTGGCCGGCACGGGCGAAGCCCGGGCGGAGAGCTTCGAGGCCGCGTTGGCGCTGGCCGCCGAGCTGGCCGTGGGGAGCGGCACGCGGGCTCAGCGGATCTGAAAGCCCGTGACCGAACGCGGCACCGCCTCCTCGCAGCGTACCGCCGTGACGCGGGCGTACGGTGGCCCCTCCCAGAGCCAGGCACACAGCGCCTCCACCGCCGCCGCCTCCCCACAGGCGTAGACCTCGACGCTGCCGTCGGCGAGGTTGCGCGCGTAGCCGCGCAGGCCCAGCGCGCGGGCTTGCTCCCGGGTGGTGGCGCGGAAGAACACGCCCTGCACCCGTCCCTCCACGCGGCACAGGACGCAGCGCTCGCTCATTGGTCCCCGGCGGCCACGGCGGCGGCTGCCCCCAGACCCGTGTATTCCTCGAGCTCGGCGGCCGTGACGGGCCCGGCGTGCACCTTGCGGATCACCCCTTCGGGATCGACCACGTAGGTGACCGGCAACGCCAGGATGTAGCCCATGGGGGTGCGGGGATTCGCAAGCGTGGTCAGGATGGGATAGTCCATGAATTGCTCGTCCACGAACGCCTCCAATTCATGGAGGGGAATGTTCTCGAAATCGACGCCCAGCACCACGGCCTGGTCGGGAGCATGGCGCTCGTGGAACAGGATCAGCTCGGGGATCTCCTCCCGACAGGGCGGACACCAGGTCGCCCAGAAGTTCACGATCACCCAGCGGCCGCGGTAGTCGCGCAAGTCGTGGATCCGACCGTCCAGGTCCGGGAGCCTGAGCTCGGCGGCATCTCCCGGGCGCCCCGCCGCCCACGGCTGCGGGGGAAACGCCAGCGCCACGCAGGTCAAGACCAGCGCCGACAAGCCTGATCTCACGGACATCGGCGCGCCTCCATCGTCCCTTGCCGTGACTGATATAATCCGCGCCTGCATGGCTTTTGCAAGTGGAGGCGTCATCGGATGGCCGCCGAGCCCGTCGTCATCTATCACAACCCGCGTTGCTCCAAGTCCCGCGCCGCGCTCAAGCTGCTCGAGGAACGGGGCATCCAACCCCGGATCGTCAAGTACCTGGAAACTCCGCCGGACCACGCCACGCTGAAATCCCTGCTGGAGCGGCTGGGGATGAAGCCGCGTGAGCTCATGCGCCGCAAGGAGAAGGAATACAAGGCGCTGGGTTTGGACGACCCGAGTCTCGGCGACGAGGCGTTGATCGACGCGATGGTGAAGCATCCGCGCCTGATCGAGCGGCCCATCGTGGTGGTGGGCGACCGGGTCGCCCTGGGCCGCCCGCCGGAGAAGGTGCTCGAAATCCTGCCGTGAGCGAGATCCTGGTCCTGTACTACAGTCGCCACGGCAACACCGCCGCCATGGCCCGGAAGATCGCCCACGGCGTCGAACGGGTCGAAGGCATGACCGCGCGCCTGCGCACGGTGCCGCCCGTCTCGCCCGAATGCGAGTCGGTCGCCCCAGAGATCCCCGCCGACGGTCCGCCCTATGCCACGGCCGAAGACCTGCGCGCGTGCGCGGGCCTGGCCCTGGGCAGCCCCACCCGTTTCGGGAACATGGCCGCGCCCCTCAAGTATTTCCTGGACCAAACGGGCGGCCTTTGGATGCAGGGCGCCCTGGCGGGCAAGCCTGCGGCCGTGTTCACCTCCACGGCCAGCCTGCACGGCGGCCAGGAGAGCACGCTGCTGTCCATGATGCTGCCCCTGCTTCATCACGGCATGCTGATCGTAGGGCTTCCCTATACGGAGAAGGCCTTGCTCACGACCCGCACCGGGGGAACACCCTACGGTCCCAGCCACCTGGCCGGCGTCGAGGACCGCAATCCGCTCAGCGAGGAGGAGAAGGGGCTGTGCCTTGCATTGGGCCGGCGCCTCGCGGAGATCGCGCGGCGGCTGGAGGCGGCGGCTTGACATCCCGGCTGGCCGCCCGCCGGGCTGCGATGGCCGGCCACTTGGCCCTGCTGTTCGCCGTGGTCGCGTGGACCGCCTGGCTCGACCCGCCCCAGCGGATCCCGCGGGCCCTGGCCTTGATCCTGCTGACGCCACCGTTGCTCCTGCCCCTGCGCGGGATCTTGCACGGCCGCCCCTATACCCACGCCTGGGTCCTGTTCGTGGCCCTGGCCTACTTCGTTCTGGGCGTGTGGCACGCGGCGGTTCCGGCCGAGCGGGTCTATGGACTCACCGTGGTGGCTGCCTCGCTCACTTGGTTTTTCGGCGCCCTGTTCTACGTCCGGTTCACCTACCGCGCGACATGATCGAGATCGAGGTCGCCCGCTTCAACAGCCTGCACCCGGGGGGCGCTCCGCCCAGCCCGGTCCGGCTCGTTCTGCCCGAGGGGGCGACCGTGGGCGATGCCCTCGAACGGGTGACGGACGGCGGCGAAAGGCCCTTCCTCGTCCTCCTCAATGGGCGCAACATCCTGCGCGGCTTCGGGCCGACGGCGGACGTCGAGCACCACCTTCCCCTGCGCGACGGAGACCGCCTGGCGCTCTCGGGCCCGATCCCCTACAGCCGGGGCTACGGCTCGCCCGTCGTATAGCGCCCGCACATTGACCGACGTCAACGCGCTTTCCGACCTCGGTCAATGAAATCCCATGCGCTTAACATGGGTTAAGACTCGCCGCGAGGGTTTTCCCTAGGTTGTGGGATCCAGGGCCATGGGCCCGTGCTCGCCCGAATTCCCAAGCCGAAAGGAGCCTTCCCGTCATGAGAATGAAAACGATACTGCTCGGGATCCCACTGCTGCTGTGCCTTTCTCTGCAGCAGGCCGCCGCCAAGAGCGAGGGTCCCTCGCCGGAAGAAAAAGCCAACGTCAAATGTCTGGATTGCCACCGCGCCACCAACGCGCAGCTGGTGCGTGACTGGGAGACCAGCGCCCACTCCAAAAACGGCGTGGTCTGCGCCCACTGCCATGGGTTGAAGCACACCACCGCCGAAGACACACACGAGGCCCGTCTGCCCACGCCCGACACCTGTAAGAAGTGTCACGAGAAACAGTTCACCCAGTTCTCCAAGGGGAAGCATGCACTGGCCTGGGCGGCCATGAACGCCATGCCCACCACCCACATGTTGCCCATGGCGTTGACCCAAGGAGAGAAGGGCTGCGGCGGCTGCCACAAGATCGGCATCAAGTCGGCCGAAGAGATCGCCGAGCTGAAAAAACACGGCTCGGGCTTCGGGAACGCCGCCTGCGACTCCTGCCACACGCGTCATGCCTTCTCCAAGAAGGAGGCCCTGCAACCGCAGGCCTGCCAGACCTGCCACATGGGCTTCGACCATCCGCAGTGGGAGATGTACTCCGCCTCCAAGCACGGCGTGCGCTACTCGCTCAAACAGTTGGGCGTGCTGGGTGAGCAGGCCTCGGCACCCAAGTGTCAGACCTGTCACATGCAGGACGGCAACCACGAGGTGCGCACGCCCTGGGGCTTCCTGGCCGTGCGTCTGCCGCTGCCCGAGGATCCCCAGTGGAAGGCCGACCAGGTGACCATCCTCCAGGCCCTGGGCGTGCTCGACCCCCAGGGCAAGCCCACCGCCCGGCTGGACGTGGTGAAGGCGGCCGACGTGGCGCGCCTCACACAGGAGGACTTCGACCGGGAACGGAAGAAGATGCTCGACACCTGCCAGCAATGTCACGCACGCGAATTCGCCGAGGGCGAACTCAAGAAGGGCGACGAGATGATCAAGGCCGCCGATCACCTCCTGGCCGAGGCCATCCGAATCGTCGCCGGACTGTACAAGGACGGCATCCTGGAGAAGCCGGAGGGTTATACCTACGCCTTCCCGGACCTGCTGACCTTCCACCACGCCCCGCGGCCCATCGAGCAGAGGCTTTTCGTGATGCACCTGAAGCACCGCATGCGGACCTTCCAGGGTACCTTCCATGCCAACCCCGACTACGCGCTGTGGTACGGCTGGAGCGAGATGGTCCGCGATCTCTCCGAGATCGAGGAGATGGCCGCAGCGCTCCGTGAGAAGCACGCCAAAGGCGCCGCGAAGAAGGTGGCGCAAGAGGAGGCCCTGGAATCGCGGGCCGTCAAGGCCGACGACCACCAGTCCTGACGTCCCCGGAGGAATGCGAGATGAAAACACGTTTGAGCCTGAGCATCGCCCTGGCACTGGGTCTTGCCATGGGGGGCGCGCAAGCCGACCGGCTGCGCATGGAAGTGCTCGCCGCACCCTGCGCCGGCTGCCATGGCACCGACGGGGCCAGCGCCGGGACCAGCATGCCCACCATCGGCGGTCTGCCCAAGGAATACTTCATCGGCGTCATGCAGAAGTTCCGAGACGGCAGGCGTGTCTCCACCATCATGGGCCGGATCGCCCGGGGCTATAGCGACGAGGAGATCGCCCGGATGGCGGAGTATTTCTCCACCAAACCCTGGAAGCCCCACAAGGCCAAGCTGGATCCCAAGCTGGTGGCCAAGGGCAAGGCGCTGCACGAGAAGTACTGCGCCAACTGCCACCTGGCCGGCGGCCGGTACGCCGAGGCCACCCTGCCCCGGCTCGGCGGGCAATGGCCCGACTACCTGCACACGCAGCTCGTGGAGTGCAAGCTCGAGGACCGGCCGGTGCCCCAGCCCAATCTCATGGAGCTGCGGCTGGGCAAGCTGAGCGACGAGGACCTCGAGGCCCTCGCCGAGTTCTATGCGAGTCAGCACTGAGGGGGGAGCATCGATGAGCACATTCACGCGCAGACGATTCATTCTGGCCATGGGTGGGGCGGGCGCCGCATTCGGCCTGTCCCGGCCGGTACCCGCGGGCGTCAAGAAGAAGGCACGGGTCGTCGTGGTGGGCGGCGGCTACGGCGGCGCCATCGCGGCCAAGTACATCCGCAAGCTCGACCCTCATATCGAGGTCACGCTGATCGAGAAAAACCGGCAATTCGTCTCCTGCCCGCTGAGCAACGAGGTGCTGGGAGGCGAACGAGACATCGCCTCACTCACCTTCGGCTATGAGGGGCTGAAAGGCCATGGCGTCAAGGTGGTTCACGACGAAGTGGTCGGTATTGATGCGGACAAACACCGGGTGCGCACCCGTGGAGGCGGGACCTACGCCTACGACCGGTTGGTGGTCTCCCCCGGCATCGACTTCCGCTGGGAGGCCATCGGGGGCTACGGCCCGGAGGTGGCGGAGCGGCTTCCCCACGCCTGGAAGGCGGGTCCCCAGACCCTGCTCCTGCGCAAGCAGATCACGGCCTTGCGCGACGGCGACAACGTGCTCATCGTGGCACCACCCAATCCGTTCCGTTGCCCCCCCGGACCCTACGAACGCGCCGCGCAGATCGCTCATTACCTCAAGGCGCACAAACCCCGGTCCAAGGTGATCATCCTCGATCCCAAGGACAAGTTCTCCAAGCAGGGGCTGTTCACCGCGGGATGGAAAAAGTTCTACGGCGACCGGATCCAGTGGATCGGGGGCTTCGCCGGCGGCAAGGTGGAAAGCGTGGATCCCAAGAAGATGACCGTGCAGGCCGAGGTGGAGACCTTCAAGGGCGGTGTGATCAACGTGATCCCGCCCCAGAAGGCCGGCCCCATCGCCCACAAGGCCGGGCTGGCGGACGAATCCGGCTGGTGCCCGGTGGACCAGAAGACCTTCGAGTCCTTGCGGCACGCGGACATTCACGTGATCGGCGACGCCTGCATCGCCGGCAAGATGCCCAAGTCCGGCTATGCGGCCAATTCCCAGGGCAAGGTTTGTGCCGTGGCGGTGGTCGCCGCCCTCAACGGCGAGCCCGTCCCGGAGCCCTCCTACATCAACACCTGTTACAGCCTCATCGCACCGAGCTATGGGATCTCCGTGGCGGCGGTCTATCGGCTTCAGGACGGCCGGATCGTACCGGTCAAGGGCGCCGGCGGGCTGTCGCCGGCCGAGGCCCCCGAGCACGTGCGCCGGATGGAGGCCATGAACGCCAGAAGCTGGTTCCGCAACATCACCTCGGACATGTTCACCTGAGGCGCGCCTCGAACGAAACGCGCATCGGCCGAGGGCCTCTCCCGGCAGGACGGGAGGGGCCCAATGGTTTCTTGGAGCCCGGGATTCCGTCCATCCGGGCGGAGGGTTGTACGGCGGGCTGTGGGCCGTCCCCCCGACGGGGGCTCAGTCCGGTTCCACGTTGACCTGGACCATCCCGTCCTGAACGCGCACCTCGAAGGTGTCGATGTCTTCGTAGGCCGGCGGCGTGAGGGCCTCGCCGGTGATGATGTCGAAACGGGCGCCATGGCGGGGGCAGATGATCTCGGTGCCTTCGATCTCCCCGCCGGTCAGCTCGGCGCCGTCGTGGGTGCAGATGTCCTCGATGGCGTAAAACTCACCGTCGAGGTTGAACACGGCGATCACCCGGTCGTCGTACTCGATGGTGCGCCAGGAGCCAGGTTCGAAATCCTCGGCAGCCGCCACGTCGATCCACTCGGCCATCCTTCCCCCTCGTCATACAGTCCGCGGAGCCCCTCGCCCCTTTATAGCACAGGCGCCGGCGGTCACAGGAGGCCGAGCTGCAGCTTGGCCTCCTCCGAAAGCCGGTCCTGGGTCCAGGGGGGATCCCAGACCAGCTCCACCCGCGCATCACGGACCCCCTCCACCGCCAAAAGCCGGTCCTCCACCTGTCCCGGAAAGGTCTGTGCGACCGGACATCCGGGGGCGGTCAGGGTCATTTCCACGGACACGCTGCCGGTGGCCTCGTCCACGTCCAACCCGTAGATCAGGCCGAGATCGTAGATGTTGACCGGGATCTCCGGGTCGTAGATCTCCCTGAGGGCCTCGATGACCCGCGCCTTCAGATCGGCGGGCGCAGCCTGCGCCTCGGCCGCCGCGCCGGCTTCGCCGTCGGCCAGCGGGGCCGCTTCCCGTGTCTGCTTCTCGTCGTTCATGACTGGTCGATGATCCGTGCCGCGTCCGAAGCCGCTCCGCTTGCATGCGGCTCATTCGGTACTGATGGTGTCCTGCTTGCCCTCCAGGGCCCCCTTCATGGTATGCCAGGGGAGGGTCGCGCATTTCACGCGCATGGGGTACTCCTTGACCCCGGTGAGCACCGTGAGTTTACCCAGCAGGTCGTCGTCCTGGACTTGTTCCTCGCGGGTGAGCAGGTCGTGGACCACCTCGAAGAGCTTTTCCGCCTCCTCCACGCGACGTCCCTTGAGCGCCTCGGTCATCAACGAGGCCGATGCGGTGGAGATGGCGCAACCGGCGCCCTCGAAACCCACATCCTCGATCACCCCGTCCTTCACGCGCAGGTGGATCTGGAACTCGTCGCCGCACAATGGGTTGAAGCCATGAGCGGTATGGGTGGTGCCCTCCGGCTTTCTGGGGTAGTTCCTGGGATTGCGGTTGTGATCCAGGATGACCTCTTCGTAGAGCTCTCGCAGCTCGTTCATCGCCCGAACACCTCTCTCACCTTCCACAGGGCCGCCACCAGACGGTCCACCTCGCCGCGGGTGTTGTACACGCCGAACGAGGCCCGAGTCACGGCGGGAATGCCGAAATGCCGCATGACCGGCATGGCGCACAGATGGCCCACGCGCACCGCCACCCCCTCGCTGTCCAGGATCGTGCCCACGTCGTGGGCATGCACGTCCTCGAACACGAAGGACAGGATCGCGGCCTTTTCCGGCGCGGTGCCGATCAGGCGTAGGCCGGGGATCTCAGAGATCCGCTCGGTGGCGTATGCGAGCAGGTCGTGCTCATGGGCACCGGCGGTTTCCGGCCCGATGGCCTCCAGGAAATCGATCGCCGCCCCCAGCCCGACGGCGCCTGCGATATTGGGCGTGCCGGCCTCGAACCGGGCCGGAGGCGGCGCATATTCGCTGCCCTCGAACGTGACCCGCCGGATCATCTCCCCGCCGCCCTGATACGGGCGCATGCCCTCCAGATGTTCCAATCGCCCCCAGAGCACGCCGATGCCGGTGGGTCCGTACATCTTGTGGGCGGAGAAGGCGTAGAAATCACAGCCCAGCGCCTGGACGTCCACCGCGCGATGGGCCACGGCCTGGGCGCCGTCGACCAGCACCGGCACCCCATGGCGCCGCGCCACGGCGGCCATTTCCGTCACCGGCGCCACGGTGCCCAGAGCGTTGGACACGTGGGCCACGGCCAGCAGGCGCGTGCGTTCGCTGAACAGGGCCTCGAACTCGTCGAGCACCAGAGCGCCCTGGGCGTCCATGGGCACCACGCGCAGACGCGCCCCCGCCTCCTCGGCCACGAGCTGCCAGGGCACGATGTTGGAATGGTGTTCCAGGGCCGTGACCAGGATCTCGTCACCGGGGTTGAGGCGCGGGCGCAGGAAGCTCCGCGCCACCAGATTGATGGCCTCAGTGGTCCCACGCATGAATACGACCTCGCGCGCGTCGGCCGCGCCCAGGAACCGGGCGACTCGCGCACGGGCGGCCTCGTAGGCCTCGGTGGCCCGCTGGGCCAGGCTGTGCACGGCGCGGTGCACGTTGGCGTTGTCCTGCGCATAGTAGCGGGAGACGGCGTCGATCACCGAGCGCGGTTTCTGGGTGGTGGCGCCGTTGTCCAGGTAGACCAGCGGCCGCCCACGTACGCGCTCGCGGAGGATCGGAAAATCTACCCGCACCCGTTCCACGTCCAGCGCGGCCGGCCGGGGCGCCTCGCGAATGGACGCCGGGACGCTCACCCCACCCCCTGCAGCTCCGCCGCATGCGGCAGCTTACGCACCAGTAACTCCTCGATGAGCCGCCGCACGGGTTCCAGGCCCATGTGTTCCACCAGATCGTGGGCAAAACCGTAGGTGAGCATGCCCGCCGCGGTGGCCTCGGGGATGCCCCGCGAGCGCAGGTAGAACAATTGCTGCTCGTCGAGCTGTCCCACGGTGGCCCCGTGGCTGCATTTGACGTCGTCGGCGTAGATCTCCAGCTGGGGTTTGGTGTCGATCTCGGCCTCGCGCGAGAGCAACAGATTGTGATTGGCCTGCTGCGCGTCGGTCTTCTGCGCACCCGGGTGTACATAGACCACCCCGTTGAACACGCCACGCGAACGGCCCGCGAGCACACCCTTGTAGAACTCGTGGCTGGTGCCGTGGGGCTTGCGGTGATCCACGCGCGTGTGGTTGTCCACGTGCTGGCGGCCGTCGGTGACGTAGAGCCCGAACAGCTCGCACTCGGCGTATTCGGCGTCCAGATCGGCGCGGATCTCGTTGCGCGTGAGCGCGCCGCCCAGGCAGACGTTGTGCGAGCGGTAATGGCTGCCGCCGAGCTGATGGGTGTCGATGGCGGCGATGTGGCGACCCTGGAGGCCTTCCTGCACCAGCTTGTAGTGACGCAGGTGGGCGTGCGGCTGCAGGACCAGCTCATCGACCACGTTGTTGAGGTAGACTCCCTCGCCCAGGGCGATGTAGTGCTCGATCACCACCGCCCGCGCGCCTTCGCCCAGATGGATCAGGTGCCGCAGATGGTGGGCGTCGGGCTCATCCCGACCCACCGTCACGTGCAGCACGTGCACCGGGTGCACCAGCTCCACGCCGGGCTCCACCTCGAGAAACAGCCCATCGGTGAACCATGCCGCGTTGAGGGCGGTGAAACCGTTCTCCTCCACCGCAACCCGCCGGCCCACGAGAGCCTCCACCCGATCGGGGCACATGCCCAACGCCTCGGCCAGCGGCAACGCGGTGACGCCGGTGGGCAGTTTGCCCGGCCGGGAGAGCTGCGGCGCGTGACGACCGTTGAGAAACACGAAGCGGTGTGCCTCGAGCCCCTCCATGCGGGCCTCGCCCAAGTCGTCCTCCACCAGTCCCGCGCAAGTCTCCGTGGCCAGTGCGAAGCGTTCGCGCTCGATGGCCCGTACGGAGGTGTACTTCCACTCCTCCTGGCGCGTGGAAGGAAAGCCCAACCGCTCGAAGGCCGCCAGCCCCTGGCGACGGAACGCATCGAGCCAGGGCATTCCCGCTCCCGGCAGCCTGCCTGCCGCCTCTTCGAAGGCCGCCACGTAGTGATCCAGATTCGCCACGGCCGTGCTCATGCCCCGGCGGCCTCCTCCACCCAGGCGTAGCCCTGCTCCTCCAGCTCCAGGGCGAGGGAGCGATCGCCGCTCTTGACGATCCGTCCATGGGCGAGCACGTGGACGTGATCCGGCACGATATAGTCCAGAAGGCGCTGGTAGTGGGTCACCACGATGAACGAGCGCCGCCCGTCGCGCAGGGTGTTGACGCCTTCGGCCACGGTCTTGAGGGCGTCGATGTCGAGCCCGGAGTCGGTCTCGTCCAGGATCCCCAGCTTGGGCTCCAACATGGCCATCTGGAAGATCTCGTTGCGCTTCTTCTCGCCGCCCGAGAAACCTTCGTTGACGTTACGCTTGAGCAGGTCCTCGCGCATGTGGACCAGACGGATCTTCTCCCGCGCCAGCTTCAGGAAGTCCATGGCGTCCAGCTCCGGCAGGCCCTGGTGCTTGCGTTTGGCGTTCACCGCGGCCTTGAGGAAATACATGTTGTTCACCCCCGGGACCTCCACCGGGTACTGGAAGGCCAGAAAGATCCCTTCCCAGGCCCGCTCCTCCGGGTCCATCTCCAGGAGGTTCCGGCCCTCGTAGATCACCTCCCCGCCCAGCACCTCGTAGCCGGGGCGGCCGGCCAGCACGTAGGCCAGGGTACTCTTGCCAGAGCCGTTGGGTCCCATGACGGCGTGCACCTCGCCGGGGTTCACCTCGAGGTCGATCCCCTTGAGGATCTCCTTGCCATTGACTGCGACCCGAAGGTCCTTGATGGTCAACATCGCTCGCATGCTCCAAACAGACGGGCCGCGACGCGCGGCCCCTTCGTTGTTCCCCACGATCCCCGGCCGCCTCGCGCGGCCGGACCGGCGGCCCTCAGACCGCGAAACTCTCCCCGCAGCCGCAGGTGGCCTGCACGTTGGGGTTGTTGAACTTGAACGTGCGGTTCAGGCCCTCGCGCACGAAATCGATCTCGGTGCCCTTGACGTAGGCATAGGCCTCGGGATCCACCACCACCACCAGATCCTCCCCGGCCGGGAACACCCGGTCGTCCGGGTTGGGCTCGTCCACGATGTCCAGCACGTAGCCGAACCCGGAACAGCCCATGGCGGTGACACCGAGACGGAGACCCTTGCCGGCACCGCGCTGCTCGATGAGCCTGCGCACCTGTGCCGCAGCCGCCTCGGTCAGGGTCACCGGCGGCTCGTCGGTCACGACATTCACGTTGATTGCACTCATTCTCTCACCTCGACTGGCAAACTCTTCGACACGGCGGTCACATAGAAATCAATGATATGAAAGGGTTGACGAGCCCTCATGAGATTTTTCCGCATACCGTGCGACCGCTTCGTCCATTGCACGACCGGCCGATCAACCCACCGCTCCTTCGAGGCTCACACTCAGCAGCTTCTGGGCCTCGACGGCGAACTCCATGGGCAGCTCGCGAAACACCTCCTTGCAGAAGCCGTTGACGATCATGGACACGGCGTCCTCCTCGGTGATGCCCCGCTGGCGCAGGTAGAAGAGCTGATCGTCGGCGATCTTGGAGGTCGTGGCCTCGTGCTCCACCTTGGCCGTGGGGTTCTTCACCTCCATGTACGGGAAGGTGTGCGCCCCGCAGCGGTCTCCCATGAGCAGGGAGTCGCACTGGGTGTGGTTACGGGCCCCGTCCGCCTTCTTGCCGATGCGCACCAGCCCCCGGTAGGCGTTCTGCGCGCGGCCCGCCGAGATGCCCTTGGAGACGATGGTGCTCGTGGTGTTACGGCCGATGTGGATCATCTTGGTGCCCGTATCGGCCTGTTGCCGGTTGTTGGTGACCGCCACGGAATAGAACTCGCCCACCGACTCGTCGCCGCGCAGGATGCAGCTCGGGTATTTCCAGGTGATGGCCGAGCCGGTCTCCACCTGGGTCCAGGAGATGTGGGCGCGGTCGCCGCGGCAGTCGCCGCGCTTGGTGACGAAGTTGTAGATGCCGCCGCGGCCCTGCTCGTCGCCCGGATACCAGTTCTGTACCGTGGAATACTTGATCTTGGCGTCCTTGAGGGCCACCAGCTCCACCACCGCCGCGTGGAGCTGGTTCTCGTCACGCATGGGGGCAGTGCAGCCTTCGAGATAGCTTACATAGCTGCCCTCGTCGGCGATGATGAGCGTGCGCTCGAACTGCCCGGTGTTGCGGGCATTGATGCGGAAATAGGTGGACAGTTCCATGGGACAGCGCACGCCCTTGGGGATGTAGACGAACGAGCCGTCGGAGAACACCGCCGAGTTCAGGGCGGCGAAGAAGTTGTCCGTATACGGCACCACGGAGCCCAGATAGGCGCGCACCAACTCCGGGTGTTCCCGGACCGCCTCGGAGAAGGAGCAGAAAATGATCCCTTCCTTGGCCAGTTTCTCGCGGAAGGTGGTGGCCACCGACACGCTGTCGAACACGGCGTCCACCGCCACCCCGGCCAGCGCCGCGCGCTCGTGCAGCGGGATGCCCAGCTTCTCGTAGGTCTCCAACAGCTTGGGATCGACCTCGTCGAGGCTTTTGGGAGCATCCTTGCGGGACTTGGGCGCGGCGTAGTACGAGATCGCCTGGAAGTCGATGGGGTCGATCTCCAGTTTGGCCCAGCGCGGCTCGGCCATGGTCAGCCAGTGACGGTAGGCCTCCAGGCGCCACTCCAGAAGCCAGTCCGGCTCGTTCTTCTTGTTGGAAATGAGCCGTATAATGTCCTCGTTGAGGCCCGGTGGCGCGGTTTCCTCTTCGACGTCGGTCTCGAATCCATGCTCGTACTGCTTCCGAACGAGCTCCTCGACCTCGCGTTCAGTGCTGGCCATCGGCGGCCTCCTCCACGAAACGGGTTGGCATCGGGAATAATTCCTGAGTAAAATGCTCAGGATTAGGATAGTGCAACCCTTGACGAGCGTCAACGATTCTCCGAACCACCCAACGCGCCCCAGCGCGGAGGTATCCGATCATGAGTGAAACCCAAACCGCCTCCACCGAGGCTCCCGCCACCGCCGCCTTCCGCCATGAACTGACCGAGGCCGAGGTCAACGTCACACCGGCGGCCGCCGAACAACTCAAGGCCCTGGTGGATTCCGAGGAAGACGTGGAGGCCGTGCGCATCTACGTGGCCGGCGGCGGCTGCGGCGGCATGACCTACAGCATGACCTTCGCCACCGAGAAACAGGACTACGACGCCGTGATGGAAACGGACAACGGACTGAGGATCTACGTGGATCCCGTCGCCCTGGCCTTTCTGAAGGGCGTGGAGATCGACTTCAGCGAGGGCATCAACGGCGCCTCGTTCGTGTTCCGCAACGTGTTCCAGTCCATCGGCGGCGCGGGCGTGTGCTCGGCCTGTGGCGCCGCGGGCGGAGCCTGCTGAGGCCCGCCGCGTCCTTGCGTCCCGCGTCCGGAGGCGGGCCGGCCCGCGCCCGCCTCCTGCTCATCGCCCCCCCATCGAGCTACCGCACCGGCGCCTACCTGAGCGCCAGCCGGCGCCTGGGCCTCGAGGTGACAGTGGCCTCCCAGGGCAAGGCCCCGTTGGTGAGCCTCTACACCAACGGCCTGGCCATCGACCCGGACGATCCCGAGGCCGCCTTCCAGCGCCTGCTGGAGGAACACGGCCGGCGTCCCTACGGGGGCGTGGTGGCCACCGACGACCAAGTGGTGGAACTGGCCGCGCGCATCGCCACGCGGCTCGGGCTGCCGGGCAATCCCCCCGAGGCGAGCCGTTATTCACGCCGCAAGGATCTGGCCCGCACGCGGCTGGCCGCCGCGGGGCTGCCCGTGCCCGCCCACGAGCGGCTCGCCATCGAGGCCATCGAAGCGGGCGCCCTGCCCGCCTGCGGGTTTCCGGTGGTGCTCAAGCCGTTGAGCCTGTCTGGAAGCCGTGGCGTGATCCGCGCCGACGAGGCGGAGGGCTTTCGCGCCGCGGCCCGCCGCATCCAGCGCATCGTGGCCAGGGCCGCCGACCCCGAAACCCGCCGCTCGGTGCTGGTCGAGCGCTACGTGCCGGGATGGGAATTCGCCCTGGAGGGGCTGCTCACGGAAGGCCGCCTGGAAGTCCTGGCGTTGTTCGACAAGCCCGATCCGCTGGAAGGCCCCTATTTCGAGGAGACGTACTACATCACGCCCGCCCGGATCGACGAGGGCGCGCGGGACCGGATCCGCGAAACCGTCGCCGCGGCCTGTGCCGCCTACGGCCTGGTGCACGGACCGGTCCACGCGGAACTGCGCCTCGACCCCGCAGGCACACCGTGGATCCTGGAGGTCGCCTCCCGGACGATCGGCGGACAGTGTGGGCAACTGCTGCGTTTCGGGACCGGGTACGGCTTGGAGGAGCTGGTCGCCGCCCACGCCGTGGGCAGCCCCCTGCCCGTGCGCCCGCCGCGCGCGGCGGCGGGCGTGCTGATGATCCCCACGCCGCGAGCGGGCATCCTGCGCCGCGTGGAGGGCGTGCTCGCCGCCGCGCG
>Ga0256841_1001826_pt1 | contig 17577 bp, 14 predicted proteins | sample 356308metaG_FD_185971 | JGI IMG/M metagenome (GOLD analysis project Ga0256841, IMG submission 185971) | Hydrothermal vent microbial communities from Mid Atlantic Ridge, Atlantic Ocean - 356-308 | ecosystem: Environmental > Aquatic > Marine > Hydrothermal vents | place: Atlantic Ocean: Mid... | reverse complement strand
TGCTGTATATGGACTGGAAAACCACATTACATGACAATGATTTAGTTAAAGTCAATAAAATGTGCGAAATGGCTGGTGTTGAAGTTCATTATCCTTTGCTGGATCATGAGATGCTTGAGTTATCACTAAGAATTCCTTCATCAATTAAATTGAAAGGACAAAATTTACGCTGGTTTTATAAGCATGCGATGAATGGTTTTTTACCCAATGAAATTCTAAATAAATCCAAGCATGGTTTTGGGTTACCATTTGGAATTTGGTTAAAAGACTATCAACCATTGAAGGAGTTAGCTTATGACAGTATCAATAGTTTAAAAAAACGGCCTTATTTTGCTCCTGATTTTCTAGATCATTCAATTAAAATGCATCAAAGTATTCATGCGGCATATTATGGCGAATTGATATGGATTTTAATGATGCTTGAATTATGGATGCAGGCAAAGAATATTTAGATTAAAAATGAAGCAGATAGTTCGTTCCACGTTAAAGCACTTGTCTACAATTTCATCCGGGATCGGAAAACAGAAAAAGCTTTTGATTTTGATTTATCACCGAGTTTTGGATGAACCTGATTTCATGCGACCGGGCGAGGTTGATAAAAACGTTTTTACGTGGCATATGGAGCTGATGTCGCGTTATTTTAATGTGCTATCTTTAAAGGATGCACTCAAAAAAACGGATGAAGATAACCTTCCTCCCAGAGCAGTTTGTATTACCTTCGATGATGGTTATGCCGATAATTATTTAAATGCACTGCCTATATTGAATAAATTCGGTTTGGAAGCAACCTTCTTCATTGCAGATGGATTTTTAGATGGTGGGATCATGTGGAATGATTGCGTTATTGAAGGGGTGAGAAATGTGAAGGGAAATGAGCTCGATTTAAGGGATATTAAATTAGGAGATTTTGATATCTCAAATGATGGGAAAAAAGCTAGCGTCGCTGAAACAATTCTTAAAACCATAAAGCATTGTGAGCCAAACCAAAGGAAAGAATATGCCGAATATTTTTTTTCGTTAATTCCAAAAAGTGCATCTGAAATAATGCTTACGACAGGACAACTAAGGAAGTTACACAAAAGTGGTATGGAAATTGGTGGGCATACAAAGACTCATCCAATTTTAGCGACCATAGATTCTACGCAAGCGAGTTTGGAGATCAAAGAGAACAAGCAGGTTTTGGAAGGTATTTTAGAAACACAAATTAACTTTTTTGCTTATCCAAATGGTAAGCCGAAATTTGATTATTCACCTGAACATGTGCAAATGGTTAAAGCCTTCAATTATCAAGCAGCCCTTTCAACCCAATGGGGAGTAATGGTTAAAAGCTCTGATCGATGGCAGTTACCGAGATTTACACCTTGGGATTCTGTTCCGGAGAAATTTATGCTGCGTATTGCAAATAGTTATCGTGGTTAAAAAAGGTAACAAAGTTGCGTGATATTCTAATAACTGCCCTAGTATTTGGTTCGATACCCTATATTTTTAAGCGACCATGGATTGGGATTATAGTTTGGTCTTGGCTCAGTTATATGAATCCTCATCGGCTTGCTTATGGGTTTGCTTATGATATGCCGTTTGCACAGATAATTGCGATTGTATTATTTGCATCACTCTTTTTTTCTAAAGAAAAGATGAGTCTTCCAGAGCATTGGATAATTCCAATTTGGGTGTTTTTTATTATATGGATGGGAATAACTACATTTTTCGCCTATTTTCCAGATGCCGCCTGGATTCAATATAAGAAAATTATTAAAATACAAGTTATTACTTTCTTGATGCTGCTGTTGATAAATAACATGGAGAAAATGAGGTATCTAATATGGACGATAGTAATATCTATAGGGTTTTATAGTGTTAAGGGAGGGATTTATACAATTCTAACTGGAGGAGGAGGAAGGGTGTGGGGGCCGCCAGGTAGTTTCATTGAAGATAATAATGCATTAGCAGTTGCAATATTGATGGTAATACCATTGATGGTTTTTTTATACCAAACGTCTGAAAAAAATTGGATCCGAAAAGGGTTGTTGGTATCAATTGTTATTAGTTTATTTACTGTTTTAGGAAGTCAATCCAGAGGGGCTTTAATTGCGATAATTACGGTAGGTTTGTTTTATTGGAAAGAAAGCAAAGGTAAATTGGTTTCAGGTATATTAATCATATTTTTTTCCGGGGTTCTTTTAGCTTTTATGCCCGAGTCTTGGTATAAAAGAATGGAAACTATTGAAACATACCAAGAAGATGGTTCAGCCATGGGTAGATTAAATGCGTGGGAATATGCTGTCCATGTTGCAAATGATAATTTTACGGGTGTTGGACTAGATGCGTGGAGTAGGCAAACTTTTTACATTTATGCTCCTAATCCTAATGATGTTCATGCCGCGCATAGTATTTATTTTAGTGTTTTAGCAGATCACGGGTGGTTTGGTTTGCTTTTATTTTTATTAATTATGTGGGGTGCTTGGAATTCTTTGTCAGTTGTTATTAAGGCGGGGCGAGGCAGCGTAGCCCAAAAGGATATTATATTACTTGCCAAAATGGTAAAGGTCAGTTTTATTGCATATTTGGTAGGCGGAGCTTTTTTAAGCCTATCATATTTTGATCTGCCTTGGAACTTAGTGGCTGTAGCAATTTTGATATTTAAATATTCAAGAGTTTTGTATGAAAGTCAAAAAAACACCTAATTACTACTTTCTTATCTTGTGTTTGTTGATTTTTTGCTGCTGACGTAATAAGAAAGAAATCATATTGTTTAAAGTCTTCGATAGGGGGTCAGTAAATCCCCCGCCATTATGCGGTTGGGATAGTAAACTTTATGGATGCAAAATTATAAAAGTGGTAGTCGTACGATTTGGGATTGTAAATATCACCTTGTTTGAGTGACGAAATATCGTTATCGCATACATAAGTGGAGATGTAGGGCTAAGCTGTCGTGAGCTTTTTCGAGAGATAGCGAGAAGTAAAGAAATGATAATCTATGCTGGTTCGATTAATCTAGATTATGTGCATATGCTTATCGGTATACCGCCGAATATTTCGGTTTTCAAGGCGGTTCAGTTTCTGAAAGGAAAAAGATCGAATAAATTGTTATCAGAGTTTTCGGTTCTTAGGAAAAGATATTGGGGGCAGCATCTTTGGGTGAGAGGGTATTGATTGGTAGCTTCTTCAAGTGGAAATATGACAGACGAAATCTGGAAAAGTATATATAGAGCCAAAAGCCAAATGAATCTGGCGATGATTTTAGAGTACTGTAATCGTCTTTAGGCGAAAATGCCCTGGTTTCAGTTGTAACCTGAAGTCCCGGCTTTTAACCGATCTTTACATAAAATGAAAAATTTATCAGGATAAAAACCTATCTGATTAGAAAGAATCGTCAGCCAAAATATTTTCCATGCGTAAATAAGGCTTTCGGCTTCTGACTTAATATATACTGTTTGCGCTGAAAAATGCACTTTTGATATTCTGTAACATACTGAATGTAAATTAATTATTATGAATGTAGTGAGGTATTTTTGACCGTAAACAGTATATAAAAAGGCAAGTTTAAGCTATGACTTCAGTGGAATTATGCTTTAAGCCTTGGTTAAGAGCTTTGCAGTTATTCCTCTGAAACCTAATTTTAAAGAGTTTTCAGTATGTGGCTGACGATTCTTTCTAATCAGGAAAACCTATTAATAATTTTACAGTGGCTAGCGGTTACATAATATGAAAGTTTTTTTAATGTTTATTGTAATGGTTTTTTTGAATACGAAAACCTATGCGGATCCCAAGGCGCGTTGGATTGGTTTTAGTTTTAATGGCTCTTCATGCGAAGGTGAAGAAACTGGGTATGGTCCATATGATTTTATTGACCCTAAAACCCGATCTAAATTTTTAGTTGTTGAGAAGTATCATTTCACAAAAAAAGTAGAGTTACTTAGGGCTGGAAGGTCAGGAACCCTGCCCAGTGACTTAGACTATACTTTGAGAGCAGTGCCAAATCATCACAGAGCTTTATTGAGTGTTATACGATATCAAATTAAATATTTAAATAAGCTTAAGAGAAAAAAACTACTTGTACCTCCTGAATGCTATTTGCAAAGAGCAATTAATTTTAATCCTAAGGATGCTGCACTTTATGTGTTATATGGATATTATTTGGAAAAGAATAATCGTTTAAAGGAGGCATCAAGAAAATATAAAAAAGCATTATTAATGCAACCCAATTATTCCAAATTCGAATATGCTTATAGTTTGTTGTTAATCAAGCTTAAAAAATATAATGAAGCTTTGAAATTTGCTAAGTTAGCTTATAAGCATGGTAAGCCTCCAGATGGGCTGAAAAAGAAACTAATAAAAATTGGGGTATGGAAATAATAATATAAATAGGTAGCAATTGTCCTACCTGAATCGACGAATATTTATTAAAATAAGAATTAAGGGCTAAATTTTTAACATTAAATATCAATAGTTTATCTTGTCACTTCTTGATCACTCTATTAAAGAGTAATGGTATAAGTTATTGAATCTAAAATGTAGGATGGTTTTAGCTCTTAATTCAAATTAAAGTGTTGATGTTTAATTAATTGCTGCTTTCCCAGGTGGTTTAATTAAGCAGTAAGGATAAATAAATTTCTGTTAGAAATTATAGTGATTATTTGTCGACTCTATCTACTATTTAACTATTGAGTAATAATTGTGCCAAGTGTAAGAAAATCAATTGTAATTTCTTTTGCCGAAAAATATTCAACGCTGTTGATTGGCTTTGTCGGAATTATGCTCATTGCGAGACTTTTAACTCCTGCTGAGATTGGTTTGTATTCAGTTGCCGCAGCTATAACGGGTATCGCGCAAATGCTTCGGGATTTTGGTGTTGGGAATTATTTGATCCAAGAAAAAAAACTAACAAAAGACAGAGTAAGGGCAGCATTGACCATTACTATGTTAACCAGTTGGGTAGCGGGAGCGGTCTTGTATTTTTCAAGACATTTGATTGCCAGTTTTTACGCTGAGTCCGCTATGGTTCAGTTGATTGAAATTCAATGTATTAATTTTTTACTCATTCCTTTTACTGCTCCGATTCTTGCCTTACTTCGTCGGGAAATGAAATTTGCGATTTTACTTAGAATTAACATAGTATGTGCATTAATCCAATTAACAGTTTCATTGAGCTTGGCTTCTTCAGGTTATGGGTATTTGAGTTTAGCTTGGGCCTCTGTAGCAAATGTTTCTTGTATGATGTTATTAGTAAATGCACATCGTCCAAAAGATGCATGGGTAATGCCGGGGTTTAAAGAGTGGCGTCGAATTGCTAATTTTGGATTTCAAGCTAGTCTTTCAGCCATCCTTACTGAGATTGCTATGAATATGAGCGATTTAATATTAGGGCGATTTTTAGGGTTTCAGGCAGTTGCTTTTTATAGTAGGGCGCAAGGGCTGGTTTACTTATTTCATCGGGATATGATGGAAGCAGTCAGAAAAGTTGCTTTACCAGCTTTTGCCCAAGCGGTGCGTAAAGATATGGATTTATTACAGTCATATTTACAATCTGTAAATTATGTAACAGTTTTTGCTTGGCCTTTTTACGCATTTTTAGGTCTTTACGCGCATACAATCATAGACTTAATGTTTGGGAAGCAGTGGAGTGCTGCAGTTCCTTATGTAAGAATCCTTGTTTTTGCAGGTGCTATTGGTGCTTTATGGAATTTATCAAGTAATGCATTAATGGCTATGGGGCATATAAATAAAATTTTACGAAGTGAATTGATAGTACAAAGTGTTCGAATAGCACTACTATTTTATGCAGCACAGATTAGCATTGATATGACCTGCTATGCATTAATAATTGTATATTTTTTGAATTTATTGGTTACGTTAAAATATCTAAAGCAAGCTATTGGATTGAAGTTCTATAAGTTACTTATTAGTAATATTAATAGTCTCTTTGTGTGTGTAATGAGTATGGTGATTCCTATCTTAAGTTTTTTTTATTTACCAGAGAAAGTTGATGACATAACTGAATTTTTTGTAAGTGGAATAGGGTTTTCTTTAGGTTGGATTATAGGTGTCTCAATTTGTCGACATCCAATCTATTTTGAACTAAAGCGAATATTTATAAAAGAAAAACCAATTGTTGAAATTAATAATTAAGGAAACTAGGTATATGTTAATGAACGAAGGAATTTTATTAGTATTATTAGGGCTATTTGTTTTATGCGCTTATGTTTTTCACAAGGTTAGAAGAGTGCACTTAATGCAATATGATCTAAAAAATGAGATTGAGAACTCTATACCAAAGATGTTAAATTCTACGTATAACCAAATTCAAGCTTTTATTGTGTTAGATAGGCTGCTAGAGTTGCCTAAAGCGTTGCCGCCTTTAAGGGGGTGGGCTGCATCACCTGACTTCTTGTTGGTTATTACCGAATTTGCACTACAGAATATTCCTGAAGTAATCGTAGAATGTAGTTCTGGCGCATCAACTATAGTACTTGCTCAGTGCGCTAAACATAATGGGGAAGGACATGTGTATAGCCTAGAGCATGATCCAATCTTTGCCGAAAAAACGAGAAATGAGTTAAAAAAACAAGCGTTAAATCAATGGGCTACTGTCATTGATGCTCCACTCAAAAATTATGAGTTGGAGGGGCAAAATTATCAATGGTATTCGTTAGATGAGCCTATGATCAATAAAAAAATTGACATGATTGTCGTGGATGGGCCTCCAGCTTTTGTTAACCAGTGTGCACGCTATCCAGCAGGACCTTTATTGTTGCCGTTGCTAAAAATGAATGGTGTGGTTTTTCTTGATGATGCAAATCGCTCAGATGAGCAAATTATTATTAATAAATGGTTGACTGAATTTCCCGAGTTAAAGAAACAGTCTTTTACTTGTGAAAAAGGAGCAGTTGCTTTGTTTAATCTAAGTTAATATTTCAACTTACACATAGCTAATTTTTTCGTAACTATTCAGCGTATTTAATTTAACTAAATTCCTAAATATCAGTGACTTATGTAATAAATGTATGTGTTATGGATGACGCAATCAAGCCTACAGGACGTATTTACGCCGTCTTCTGGAATAAGTTACTGATATTGAAACTATAAATACGCTGAATAGTTGCATTTTTTCTATTTTTCTATTTTTTAAAATGAAAATATTGTTTGCTACAAATCTTTCTCACATCCCACAAAGCTCCGGTGGATCACAGTCATCCACCCATGATTTATGCATAGCGTTAATTAATCGAGGTATTCATCCAGCTGTTCTTGCGGCGCTTGAAGGTAATAAAGATATTATTTGGATTAAAAATCGTATTAAAGCCAAGATTAGTAAAGATTTTTTTCCTTCTGATAATGTCATGGGATATCCTGTTTATCGAGGTTGGCATGTAGTAGGTGGGGTCGACAATGTGATAAAAAAAAATCATCCTAATGTAGCCATTATCCAATCTAATAACCCATTGTCATTAGCAAGTAAGTTCATTAAAAAAAAAATTAAAACTGTAATTTACCTTAGAGATGTTGAATTTGGAGCCCACCAGAAAAACTATCAAGATTATCCTTCGTTAAAGTTTATTGCAAATTCCCAATTTGTTGCAGATACTTTTCTTAAGAAATTTGGTTTAGATGCAAAAGTTATCCATCCTCTTGTTGAAATTGAAAGGTATAAAATAACTCCTGATCGTCTTAAAGTTGTTTTTATCAATCCGGTAAAAATAAAGGGATTGGAATTGGCTTTTATGTTGGCAGAAGCAAATAAAGATATACCCTTTTTATTTGTTGAGTCATGGAGTCTTTCCTCGGATGACAAAGAAAAAATCATGAGCCGTGCACGACAAAGTGGAAATATTGAATTTAAAGATCGACAAAAAGATATGAGGAATATTTACAAGCAAGCAAAGTTGATGTTAGTACCTAGTTTATGCTATGAAGCATGGGGGCGGGTTGTGACAGAATCACAATGCAGTGGGATACCGGCTCTGGCAAGTAGCAGAGGTGGTCTTCCTGAATCTGTTGGTGAAGGGGGTGTTTTGCTGGATCCGGAAGGTAACAGTTTGGATGAGTGGAGCGAAGCTCTTAGGAAACTTTGGTTCGATAATAGCTCCTATCAGTTTTTTGTAGAACGCGCAATAAATAATTCCCGCCGAATTGAGATTAGTCAGGACTTTATTATTAATGAATTTATTAAGTGTATAGATTTTTAGTTTTTTTAGAAAAAAATCAATATGTATATTAGTGTGATAATCCCTTTTTATAATAGCGATAAATATATTAATGAATGTCTGTCTTCAATATTATCTCAGAAGGGTGATTTTCATATTAGTGAAATTATTATCGTTGATGATGCAAGCACTGAGAGGAATGTACTAAATAAAACTATTCATGACTGGTGTAGTAATATAAAGCTAACAGTAATGCCTAATACTGGCTTAAAAGGGGCTGCCGGCGCTAGAAATACTGGGCTAAGAGCGGCGATATCCGAATGGATAATATTCCTTGATGCTGACGATGTTTTAACTGATGATAGTATCAATGAAAGAGTTAAACTGTCAAAGACTTACCCCCAATGTGGGTGGATAGCAGGAGATCTGATTATATGGAATGAAGACGGGAGTTTAGAAAAATCCGGCTTTTTAAAATCGAGAAATAGAACCTACAAGGTATTGCATAAAGCCTTTGAGCTAAATCATCCTATTTTATACGAGAGACCAGTCACGCAATTTATTTCAGTATGTTTGACGCAAGTGGGCGTTAGCCTCTTAAAAAAAGAATTGATTGATACAATCGGTGGTTTTAGAGAACATTTGAGGCAGGCAGAAGACTATCAGTTCTGGATTCGTTTGGCTGCAATTAGTGACTTTGTTTTCGTACCCAAGTTATTAATGTTCTACCGACAGCATGGGACAAGCACAATGGCGCAGGATTTAGCACCTCGTTTATGGACAGTTCAAGCCTTTGAAGAATTATTGAATGAAAATAACTTTTCTCTTTATAAACCTCAAATTGAGTCAAGATTAGCTGAGTTTCATTTCGAAAACAGCTTTTATTTTCGAAAAAAAAAACTCAAACATGAGGCATTAAACTCATTAACAAAATCATTTCTATTGAAGCCAAACTTTAATAAAATTTTACTAATGATAGTAACTGTTTTTAAATAACAAAATAATGTAATGATTAAAGTCGCTATTCTTTCTTATCCGATGCTATTTCAACGCAAAGGGGGGCTCCAAATTCAAATCCTTGAGACAATAAGGGAATTAAAGATATTGGGTGTCGAAGCAAGCTTATTTAATTCAAATAATGATAGGCTAGAAAACTATGACCTTATCCATGTTTTTTCTGCCATAAATGGAAACTATCGTATGATTGAGGCAGCAAAAGATGTTGCGAAGCCAGTTGTTATCTCACCACTTGTTCGACCTGACTGGACAAAATATACAGGAATTCGTGCACGATTTTTTGAGCGTATAGTTGGTAGGCTTTCGGGTTGGCACGTACATACAATTTTTCAAGAGTTAAATACAAGTTTGCATCTAAGTGATGCAATCATTGCCTTAGGTAATGTAGAAAAAAAATCTATAACTGAGGCTTTTTTAATATCACCTGAAAAGATCAATGTAATTCCGAATGGTATTCCTCAGCGTTTTTTTGATGCAGATCCTGAAATGTTTTCCTCTTATCTTTCAATTGATGAAGGTTTTATACTTTGTGTCGCAGCAATTAATCCGCATAAAAACCAGTTGTCGCTGATTCGTGCTTTAAAAGATACCTCTTACAAAATTGTATTAATTGGACAATGTTTGGCGACAGATAAAAAGTATTTAAGTGAAATATTAAGTTATCCTAATGTGCTTTATTTGGGGTCTATGGATTATGATTCTCCTTTATTATCTTCTGCTTATGCTGCTGCTGATCTATTTTGTTTGCCAAGTTACAGTGAGGTGATGCCATTATCAGTTTTAGAGTCTTTGGCCGCAGGAACACCTGTGGTAATGACCAAGCACCACAGCATGGATTTAAAATCGATGACACAAGTCATTAGGGAAATTACACCCAACAACTCCAACGATATCTGTAAGTCACTTAATGAATTGCAAGCATTGAATTGTTCAGTAGGTGATTGTAAAAAGTCTGTAAAAGATTTTAGTTGGCAAAATGTTGCAGAATCAATATTAGCTGTTTATCAAAGTCTCTTGTAGTTTCGTGTCCTCAATCGATGCGGCTATTTTTTTGAAAAAGTGTCTCAATTATTTTGGCCGAAAATGGTTCAATTTTGCTTGACATCGATATCTAATAATTATTTAATGAAAACGCCATGCGATATTCCATGTCGGAAAGGGATATAGTCATCATAAAAACCATAAAAAAGGGTGCTTAATATGAAAAAAATTGCTAAAAAAATATTAATTGTTTCATCCACGTTTATTTTGGCATTCAATACTTACGCAGTTAGATCGGCTGACTATGTTTATTCTAATTCTTCTTTAGTTGGACAAAAACTTTTAGGGGTGTCCGAAAATCAGTGGGTCAAATTGAACGATAATAAATTCAATGAAGTCTGGACACCTAAACCTTTGCGGCCAAATACTCTAGGAAGTCCTGAAAGTATTATCCTCGCTTGGGGGTCAATGGCATGGGATAGTAATAGAGGAGATTTGATTTTTTTTGGAGGGGGACATGGAAACTATGCTGGAAATGACGTTTATCGATGGAGGGCTTCTACTCTAAAATGGGAGCGCGCATCACTTCCCAGTGCAGTAAAAAGGATTTCAGGAGCACTTTATACTACTATAGACGGAGTTGATAGTGCTCCAATTTCAAGTCACACCTATGATACTAACGAATTTTTTCCTGTTGTTGATCGATTTATAACTATTGGCGGCGCTGCTTATCAGACTGGGAGTGGATTTCAGCGTCCTGATGGCACCCCAACTGGCCCTTATTTTTGGGATCCTTCTAAAGCTGATGCTAATAAAGTTGGAGGAGCTACAGGTTCGCAAGTTGATCCAAGTGTTATCGGTGGCAATATGTGGGAGAATCGTAATAATATACTAGCACACCATTCTGTCAATACCGTCTCTGCTTACGCAAACGAAAATAATAAAGATGTACTTTACTTTCAGGGAGGAAATACTCTATTTAAATATACAGTCAATGATCTTAATGATCCCTCTTCAGATTCTTATGATATTGTAGGGCGTGCCTGGAAAACCTTTTCAGGTAAAGGGGCTGGCGCCTACTCACCATTTGAGAATATGTTCGTCAGAACTTCAGGTGGGACCCAAGATTTCAACGTTTGGTTACTTGATAACTCCACAGGACAGGTTGTATATAATATCAATATTAAACCAAATGATATTCAAGGTAGCGATAGCTTTGATTTCACTAAGTTAGGCGATTACGGTATGGACTTTGATCCAGTCAGAGATCGCTTTGTTCTTTGGGGTGGAGGGGCAGATGTATGGAGTCTAACTCCTGGCGATGACCCTGCTGATGTGACTGGTTGGCAAATGAATTTATTAACTGATAGTTTTGGCAATGAAGATGGATTCCCTAGTCTTGCAGACATTGGTGCTTTTACTGGGGTGCTAGGAAAATGGAAATATAGTAAAGAATTAGATGCCTTTTTAGGCGTTGTTGATCCAATCAATGGTGATGTTTGGGCATTTAAGCCTAATGATTGGCAGCCTTCAAGTGTTCCACTTCCTGGGGCAGTTTATTTGTTTATTTCCGGTTTTTTTCTGTTGTTTACACGGAAATCGAAATTAAGTTGAGAAATGGCGGGTCTTTCTTCATTGCGAAGGTTTTTTGTTAAAATTTATTTATAACGATAGAAATTTCAATGAACAATACTTTACGGAAAATGGGAGATATTATTCCTGATTACTAATACCCGATCCGTGACTTCAAAATTAAGAAGAAATGGACTCTATTGATTGGACAGCCCAATTAATAGGGTCCATTTGTGGTTTTGAAGAAGAGCAAATCAGGTGCTATATTAAAATTCAAGATCAGTGGAAGGAAAAGGAGCTAATGAATATGGTAAGGCACAAACGTTTAAAATAGGCAGCCCACGGGGCTGCTTACAACCGCATGGTCTCCCGCTTTGCGAGAGCGATATGACTTATTTTTTTTCGGGTAGAAAGTATGATAAAAAAAATAACAGCTTTATCCCAACAAATTGGGCTTGTAAATGTATGTTTATATTCAATTAATCGAATTTTATCGTTTTTTCCATCTTCAAAATTAATTAAATATTTTTACGTTGCGCAAAAGTTATCGAAACAGCCTTTGTTGTCTGGTAAAAGAGGGAGAAATATAGAAATTGTTGATTTTGTCAATTCTGGAAATCATCCCTGCCCTAGACCTTCTGAAGTAATTAATGATAGATACGAACAAGGAGCAACAAGTCTGATTGCTTATAAAAACGGAGAATTTGCTGGTTGCCTTTGGTATATAAAGGACAGATACAAAGAAGACGAAGTGAATTGTTTGTTTGAATTACCAGCAAATGATTCAGTGTGGGACTTTGATGTTTATGTTGAGCCAAAATTCAGGTTGTCACCAGTTTTTTTGAAATTATGGGACTATACTTCAGATAGATTAATAAAAGAAAACTGTCATTGGTCATTGAGCCGAATATCTGCATTCAATCCAAATTCTCTTTTCTCGCATAAGCGGATGGGTGCGGTTATAATTGGTTGGGCTGTATTTATTTGTTTAGGGGGTATTCAGGTTACGGTTGCTAATGTATCCCCTTTTTTTCATGTTTCATTTCGTAAGGCTTCATTTCCTATATTCAGGCTAAAGTCGCCAGAGTAAGTTTTTTAAATTTAAGGTATTTATGTCCACGCAAGAAAATGTAATTTCAATTTTGGTTGATGTTCTGCAGTTAAACAGTAATGTTGCCAAATCTTTAGCTTTTGATACTCCTCTATTAGGTTCAATTCCTGAATTTGATTCAATGGCTGTAGTAACTGTACTTACTGCGTTAGAGGAAGAATATGGGTTTTTTGTCGATGATGATGAAATCGATGCAGAAATATTTGAGACTGTGGGAACATTGATTTCATTTGTCGATAATAAATTGAGCATGAGTTAGTGCGAATTTTATTAATCGTTTCTATCATCATTTATTAATTTTTTAGGGGAATGGCCGGAATAGATTTTCAATATAGCCCTTTTTTTCTTGCTGGCACACAGGGTAGTTTATATGTCTCAGCCTATTACCCTCTAAATCCCCATGATCTTTCAAAAAAGGCTATTGTTCATATACCTGCATTTGCAGAGGAAATGAACAAATCCAGAAGAATGGTGGCATTGCAAGCAAGGGAATTTGTGAAAAATGGCTACGCAGTTTTTATTATTGACTTATTTGGGACTGGAGATAGTTCAGGTGAGTTTTCCGAAGCTACGTGGTCGCAATGGCAGAATGACTTAAATAGTCTTTGTGAATGGTTACTTGATCGAGAATATCAATCCCTGATTTTTTGGGGGTTAAGGACTGGATCATTACTTGCTTTGGATTTTATTAGCGAGAATACTCTCAATGTCAAACAATTGATTTGTTGGCAGCCGGTGTTTTCTGGAGAAACATTTGTATTGCAATTTTTAAGATTGCGTACAGCCGCAGCGATGATGAACAAAAATTCACCTCAAGAAAAAGTGTCTGATTTGAAAAACCAACTTTTGGATGGACGGTCTATTGAAATAGCTGGATATATGCTAAATCCTGAATTGGCATGTCCAATGCTCAAGCTAAATCTCAAGTCATTAAATTTACAAAATATTGAATTAATTTCAATTTTAGAGGTTGTAAATAACCTTGATAAAAAAGCGACAGCTTTAGCTATTAAAAATCATGATTTTTTGAAGTCACAAGTAAAAATAGTCAGCGAAGCTAAAGTTTTAGGATGTCCTTTTTGGTCAACTCAGGAAATTACTGAAGTGCCAGGCTTGCTTAATGAGACTAATAATTGCCTGACATTGGAAGGTTAAAGTGGCTCAGTCTGAAAAGGTTATAGTTTTCGAATGTGAAAAAAATAAGTTAACCGGCATCATTCATAATCCTGTTTCGATTTCTAGCAATATTGGTGTTTTGGTTGTAGTTGGTGGTCCCCAATATCGTGTTGGAAGTCATCGCCAATTCGTTTTATTGGCTAGAACGCTTGCTGATGCGGGAATGCCCGTAATGCGTTTTGATTACCGGGGCATGGGAGATTCTGAAGGGGAACCAAGATCCTTTCTTGACGTTGACAGCGATATTGCATTAGCAATAGATGTTATGTACAAAGAATGTCCTCAATTATCGGGGGTTGTAATTTGGGGGCTTTGTGATGCGGCATCGGCAGCATTATTCTACGGTTATCAGGATGATCGTGTTAAGGGGTTAATTTTATTAAATCCCTGGGTTTTTACTGAACAGGGTGCAGCAAAGACCTATTTAAAATATTACTATATCAAAAGGTTATGTAATCCTGATTTCTGGGCGAAAATTATTCATCTAAAATTTGATTATGTTAAATCATTTAAAGGACTTGGCGATTTAATAAAAAAAATAGTTGTTCAAAAAAGCACAAAAAAAAGCACCCAATATAGCAACGCAAATCATTTTGTTGATAAAACACTTTTATTACCTGAAAGAATGAAGGCATGTCTAACAAAATTTGATCAGCCAATTTTGTTGGTTTTGAGTGGAAATGATTTGACGGCAGATGAATTTAGAGAAACCGTTAAATCAGACAAAGAATGGCAAGTTTTGCTGGAAGAAAAAAAAGTTTCCAAAAAATCGCTAATCGAAGCTGACCATACTTTTTCCTCTGCTCAATGGCGAGATCAAGTGGCCAATTGGAGTTTGGAGTGGGTAAAAAACTTATGAAAAATGTTCTTATGATTGCCTATCATTTTCCGCCGGTTAGAGTAAGTAGCGGTATCCAGAGAACTTTGAAGTTTACCCAATATTTACTTAATCACCATTGGTGTGCTCAGGTTTTAACGGTTAGTCCGATTGCTTATATTGAAACAAATGATGGACAAATTAAGGAAATTCCAGAAGCAGTTTTTGTAAAAAGAGCTTTTGCGCTCGATACTTCAAGACAGTTGTCTATAAAAGGCCGATATTTATATTGGATGGCTTTGCCAGACCGTTGGGTTAGTTGGAGTTTTGCAGGCGTTGTTTCCGGTTTGGGTATGATAATAAAATTCCGCCCACAAATTATTTGGTCCACTTATCCCATTGCTACAGCACATTTAATTGGCCTGATTCTTCATCGAATAACAGGGAAACCTTGGATTGCCGATTTCAGGGATTCTATGACAGAAGATGATTATCCGGTCAACCCTGCCCAAAGAAAGGTATATCGCTGGATTGAAAAACAAACTATTAAACATTGTTCTCGAGCTGTCTTCACAACTCCTAGCGCAATTAAAATGTATAAGGATCGGTATCCTGAAGTAGAAAACAATCACTGGGTTCTAATACCTAATGGGTTTGATGAAGAGAATTTTATCGAAGCGGAAAAACAACTTCAAAAGAAAATTCCCGAAAAAAGCCTGAATAAACAAAAAATCACTCTACTTCATAGTGGTGTTTTGTACCCATCTGAACGAGATCCAACGCAGTTTTTTTTAGCTATGGAGGAGCTTCTAAAAACTGGAGTGGTTAGTCCTGAGAATTTCAAAATCATATTGAGAGCGACTGGGCATAATGAATATTATAAAAAATTGATTCAAGAAAAAAAGCTACAAGATATTATTTTTATTGAACCTGGAATTGGTTATAAAGAGGCTTTAACAGAAATGTTGTCGGTTGATGGGCTTGTTATTTTTCAGGCGGCAAATTGTAATCATCAGATTCCTGCAAAGATTTACGAATATTTACGTGCCAAAAAACCTATTTTGGCTTTGACTGATATTAAAGGCGATACTGCTGCAGTTTTGCTAAATTCTGGCGTTGAGCCTTCCATTGCTGCACTTGATAATAAAGAAGAAATAATTCAAACAATGATCAAGTTTTTACATCAGATCGAGCAAGGCACTACTCCAGTAATATCAGATAAATATATTTTTTCCCACTCACGCGAAGCACGAACCGAAATATTAGCTAAAATGATGAATGATGTGTGTAGAGATCATTGAGAGTCTAGATTAGAATTATTCGTTCTCTAAGTGTCGATATTGGCTCAATTATAATTTTTTAAGGATTAACAATACGTGTGTGGTATTCACGGAATAATTTCGCTAAATAGCAACTTCATTCCAACAAACGAAATAATGCAATTAATGGGGGATGTTACCATCCACCGTGGTCCTGATGATTCTGGTAGCTATGTTGAAAATGGCCTGGGAATCGGGATGCGTCGCCTTTCCATTATTGATTTGGAAGGCGGGCATCAACCCTTATCAAATGAAGATCAAACTCTGTGGTTGGTTTGTAATGGAGAAATTTATAATTTCAGGGAGTTAAGAGAAGATTTAATTGCCCGAGGTCACCGTTTTAAAACAGGGTCAGATAGTGAAGTAATTCTTCATTTATATGAAGAATATGGCGATGATTTTGTTCTGCATCTCAATGGCATGTTTGGTTTTGCACTATGGGATATTCAACGAAAACGTTTGATTATTGGTCGTGATCGGATTGGAATAAAACCGATTTATTATTATCAGGATAGCGAACGCTTGATTTTTGCTACCGAGGCCAAAGCGATTTTAGCAGTGCCAGGGGTTGAGCGAGGTATTGATCCTGTTGCACTGGATTCGTATCTATCGTTGGGTTATGTTTCCGCCCCCTATTCGTTATTCAAGGGCATCAAAAAACTCCCCGTTGCTTCCTTAATGGTTGTGGAAAACCAAAAGGTAGAAATAAAACCTTATTGGAAAATTCCTTCTGAGTTGGATTTTGATCAGACAGAAGCAGAGTGGAAACAAAAAGTAAAAGAGACTATTGAAAAAGCTGTAACTCAACAAATGGTGAGTGACGTTCCGATCGGTGCTTTTTTAAGCGGTGGCATTGATTCAAGCGCAGTCGTTGCGTTTATGGCTAAACATAGTTCCCAGCCGGTTAAGACGTATGCCATTGGCTTTGGTGGTGACAGTGGCGGTTCCTATTATAATGAACTTCCTTATGCAAAACAGGTTTCCGAATTATTCAAAACGGATCATAAGGAAATTATTGTCAAGCCTGATGTGGTGAAATTGTTACCAAAATTACTTTGGCATATGGATGAGCCGATGGCAGATACTGCCTTTATTACTACTTTCTTGGTTGCTGAATTTGCCAGACAAGATTCTACGGTTATTTTATCGGGAGTAGGGGGAGATGAATTATTTGGCGGCTATCGTCGGTATTTGGGGGAATTTTATGTGCAGAAATATCAGCTAATTCCTTCGATAATTAGGGAGAATCTGATTGCACCGATTGCCAGACATTTGCCCAGTGACCGACATTCACAGTTACTTAATTTATCGCGTTTGGCAAAAGGATTTATTTTATCTGCTGAAAAGCCTTTCGCTGAACGATACAAGAACTATGTTGAGGTTTTTAGTCCTGAACAAATTGAACTATTAAGAAAAAATTGCGTTTCAGAGTCTTATGAT